>Ga0209131_1002552_pt1 | contig 12354 bp, 10 predicted proteins | sample GraSoi_2013_40cm_FD_185826 | JGI IMG/M metagenome (GOLD analysis project Ga0209131, IMG submission 185826) | Grasslands soil microbial communities from the Angelo Coastal Reserve, California, USA - Sample 9_17_2013_40cm (SPAdes) (version 2) | ecosystem: Environmental > Terrestrial > Soil >...
CTGGCCGGCGGGATCGACCGCTGGTCCGCCGAGATTGATCCAGCCGTTCCGCGGTATTAGTTGCGCGGGGGGAACAACAGAGCAGGAGTCGACCTTCCGTACTACTCTGTTCTACGCTGCTGCCTATGTATAGACCGCTAAAGCGGGAGCGCTCCGGCTCGGTAAAACAAGACTTCCGCGCTTCAAAGTGGGCCCGAGGTGGCGCCGATTGTGATGAACATCGAGACGATTGCGGTAATTGGCGCCGGCCAGGATGGCCGCGAAATCGCGTGCGCTGCACTACGTGCCGGTTACCGGACCGTCCTTGAGGATGTCTCTGATTCCAGGCTCGAGCAGGCTGTCGCTTGGATCGCGAGTGTGAATGCCTATGAGGGCTCGCGTCTTGTTCTCTCGCGCACCGTTGAGGCGGCTGTTCGCGAGGCGGATCTCATCATCGAAGCTGTGGCGGAAGAGGTGGAGATGAAAATTGAGATGTTCACGATCTTTGATAAATTCGCCAAGCCGGACGCTATTTTTGCGAGCAGTTCGCGGTTAGTTCCCATTGCCGACTTGGCGGCGGCGACGTTTTGCCCGGGGCGTTGCATTGGAATGCGCTTCGTTTCCGCAACGGGACACGGGGATGCGATCGAGTTGGTGCGGACTCCGCGGACTTCCGAAGAGACGGTTGCGACGTGCCGGGAGGTTTTCCGGTGGATGAGCAAAGAGATCAGGATTGTGGTCGAGAGGGAATGCACGGAATCACGATGAGCCAGCAGAGCGTCAAGCAAATGCCGTCGAAGATTGTGATCCAGCAGGGCGACCTGACGGAGATGGAGACGGATGCGATTGTGAACGCCGCGAACAATGAGCTGGTTCTGGGCGCCGGAGTTGCGGGCGCGATTCGCCGGAAGGGCGGGGAAGCGATCCAGCAGGAGTGCGACGCGATTGGCAGCATCCCGATCGGGTTTGCGGCGATCACCGGCGGCGGGAACTTAAAAGCCAAGTATGTGATCCACGCGGCGAGCATGGGGCTGGGCAGCTTGACCACGGCGGAGACGCTGCGGCGCTGTACTGCGCACGCACTGCGGCTTGCAGCGGAGCGCGGCCTGAAGACGATCGCATTCCCGGCAGTGGGCACCGGCATTGCGGGGGTTCCGATGAAAGAATGCTATTTTGTGCTGTTTGACGAAAAGGCAAAGGAGACGTTTGAGCGCACCTGGAAGCGCCTGCAAGAGTGAGCTTCTGTCTTCCGCGAACGTGAGAGTAGTTTACCCGCCGAGGCCCTCCCCCCGGTTTTTTCATAAGTGTTCATTCTAAAGATAGTTAAAGTCCTTTGTTTTGATACACTTTTGCAAGTGTTCATTCTAAAGGAACTTAGCCAGAAACTGACAGATCGCGATTGGTAAAGCACGCGTCGGCAGGGCCAGCGCTACGTGAACTTGATTGCAGCAGGGCGTCCATCAGCCTCGTGATCACACGCTTGAACGGGAGCAAAGCGGAGCCCTGCTATATATTCAAAATTGGGATGCGTAAGAAACGGAAGGAGTTAGTACGTTTCAGATCGGCGCGAACATTTACCCACTGCATATAATACACAAATTGGTATAAATGTCAAGGGCAAACTGCTACGAGATGATCCCCGCTATGTACCCCGGTGAGAGAGCGGGCCCGCATCTCGCCCGGCCATGCCATCGAGATTGGTCCGTCTTTCATCCAACGCCAGTGTGTTTCCAGATGCAGTGGTCGTACCCGTTTTGTGTCTACCCTTGACCCGGCCATGGTCATCCGATTGTCCGGGGAGAATCCGATTGCATGATGGGCTGAAACGGCTTTTAATTTCTGCTGTCCTTCGAGATTGCGCGAAAAGCTGCTCGATCCGACAAACTACTTGGCAACTCCGGTGCCATGGTGGATCGCGTCCTCAACGGTGACAAGGCTGATCGAAACGAGAAACAGCTGTGATGAACACGACGTGGCGATGGTTTGCCCTTCTAGTAGTAACCGCGGCGATTTGCAAAATCGCCCCGGGTCAGACTGTACCTCCTTCACCAGACCGTTCCTGGCATTTCCCCGCCGAACGCGAAGTCCGGGAGGAGGCGAAAACTTTGCGAGTTTCGCGACTCGCGATCGATGCTACGAAGTCGTATTCTCTCGCTGAGCTGGTGGATTTCGCGGAACGCAACAATCCTGATACACGCGTGGCATGGGAAGGCGCCAAGGCCAGAGGAGCCGCGCTGCACATCGCGCAGAGCGAATTGTATCCGGCCCTAGCTGGCGTTGCGCTTTCGACAGTAGGCCGCGAGGACGTGTTGTTCGGCAACAGTTTTGTGCGTCAGACGGCCGCAGCGTTTGGACCGGGGTTGGGATTGAATTACATCCTGTTCGACTTTGGCGCGCGCGCGGGTCGCATCGCAACTGCCCGTGCAGAGCTCGCTGCAGCCAACTTTGCCTTCAACGACACGCACCGAAGGATCATCTTCCAAGTCGCGGACACTTACTACCGACTGCTGAACGCCGTCGGGCAAGTCGACGCGGCCGAAGCCAGTTTGCTGAACGCAAAGACGGTACAGGAAGCAGCGGAAGAGAGGTTGGAACATGGGCTTGCCACTCTTCCAGACGCCCTGGAAGCTCGGAGCGCCACAGCGCAGGCGGAGTACGATCTGCAGTCGGCGCGCGGGGTCGAAGAAATCGCGCGTGGCGACCTGGCGACGACGCTTGGGATTGCGCCGACCGTCCGCATCCGAGTGCAGCCACTCGACGAACTGCCGGCTCCCGAGATGCACGATGATTCCATCGAGCAGTTACTGGATCGTGCATTGGAGCAACGCCCGGACCTGCTGCAACAGCTAGAAGGAGTCAAGGCTGCTCAGGGAGTGGTTCGAGAGGCGCGCGCGGCTTACTACCCTTCGGTGACGTCCCAGACGAGGGTGGGTGGACTGTTTCGATATGGATTTCAGCAACAACTTCCGGCGACTCAGAGAACGGGCTTGAACGGGACTGCGGCGGTGCGACTAGACTGGACCATTTTTGACGGAGGAGCGCGCAAGAACAATCTGCTGAGGGCCGAGGCAGGTCGAAATCAGGCTGCAGCCCAGGCCCAAGCCACCATGGATCAAATTGCGGACGAGGTATGGCGGAGTTATTCAAACGTCAAAACAGCATTGCGGCAGCGGCAAGCGGCTACCGCACTTCTGGAGTCCGCCAGCCAGTCCTATAATGCCGCTGTCGAAGCTTACGGTTACGGCGTGCGCAGTTTGCTCGACGTTACGGCGGCGCAACGAGCGCTGGCACAGGCCCGATCTACGGATGTCGCGGCACGCACGGGGGTTTTCGACACATTGGCCGATTTGGCTTTTCGAACGGGTGACCTGATGCGGATCGGCGGTTCCAAGGACCATCCATGAGACGGCTGGCAAATCGTGTATCTGCGGTGGTGCTAGTTCTGGCTGGCATGCTTCCGCTCGCAGGTTGTCAGCACGCGCCATCGATCGACGTACTGGGATCGTTTTTCCCGGCTTGGCTCCTTTGTTTGACCGTGGGAATCCTGCTGACCGCTGGAACTCGGTTTCTATTGTCGGCGGTTCACCTGGAAGAAGCGCTCTCTCCTCCCATAGTTATGTATTCCTGCCTGGCAGCCTTGTTCACATTCGGACTTTGGCTCCTTTTTTTTCACTGAGGAGGCCCTTATGAAACTGGAATTCTCGCAAGACTCCCGCCGAAAAGCGATCCGCAACCTTCGCGTGGCCATAGTCTCGGGCGCTGTTGTGCTGGGTCTGATTGTCCTTTTCTTAGCGACTCGGCAGCCACGCACGGACGACGCGGAAGTTCTGGCCAATTTCATTGGAATCGCGCCACAGGTGGAAGGGCCAATCGTTCGCTTGAACGTCCGCGACAATCAATTTGTGAAGCAGGGCGGACTGCTGTTCGAGATTGATGACCGGCCGTATCAATACGCTCTCGAAAACGCCCTTTCCCAGCAGGCTGCACTTGAAGGGCAAATAGGAGACGAGCGGCGGAGGATTGCGGCACTGGTAAGCGCCGTTTCCGTTGCACAAGCGAATATCCAGAGCTCGCAAGCTGACGTAGCGCGATGGGCAGCCGCTGTGGATCAAGCGCGTGCTGACGTGGCGAACGCAGAGCAGGGCGTGAACCGAGCCAGAGCGGAGTGGACCTATTCGAGTAATAATCTGCATCGCATTGAGCCGCTGCTGGCAAAACAGTTCGTAACCGTAGATCAGGTCGACAGAGCGAAAACGTCGGAAATCGCCCAGGCAGAAGCCCTCAAGCAGGCGTCCTCACAACTGCAGCTTTCGCAGGCAGGGTTAAATTCGGCCTTGGCGCAATACAAGCGCTCCAACGCCGCATTGAACCAGAGCAAAGCACAACACGAACAGTCCGTGCACGCCGTTACTACGCTTGAGCCGCTAACTAACCAGCGCGGGGCCAGAACGTCGGCGGTCCAGACGGCACAATACAACCTCAACAACTGCAAGGTCTATGCACCGTTTGATGCGCGGGTCACGAATCTCACTATTTCGGAAGGCGCGTACGCGCATATAGGCCAACAGGTTTTCATTCTGATTGACGCGCGCACATGGTGGGCGATCGGTAATTTTCGTGAAGGCAGCCTTCGACACATCGAGCCAGGAATGCGGGCTGATGTTTACGTGATGTCGAAACCGGAAGTGCGCTTCTCCGGGGTAGTGGACAGCGTCGGCTTTGGCGTGACGCCGGATGCCGATGTTTTTGGCACTTTAACTCCGGGGCTGCCCGACGCGCAGCGAACGCTGAACTGGGTCCATCTGGCATCGCGATACCCGGTCCGTGTCCGCGTCAAGGATCCCCCGCCAGAGCTGTTTCGGATTGGCGAATCAGCCGTCGTGATCATTCGCGGACACTGAACATGGCCATCCTTGCACAAAGCGTCGGCGTGCCGCCCGCCCCGTTGCCCTGGTTCTGGGAGTTTCTAAAAGAGGAACTCGCTCCGTATCCGGGCCGCGCCGGAACCGTCGCGCGCATGGTCATCGCTGCCACTCTCGTCATGGTCATCTGCATGACCTTTCAAGTTCGCTACGCCTTCCAAGGTGCGGTTTATGCCCTTATCATTTCTCGCGAAAATCTTCGAGTCACTCTGCAATCAGGCTGGACATCGCTTCTCGTCACCGGCATCGCCGCGGCCTATCTTTTGATCTCAGCGTGGTTTGTGATCAGCGTTCCCGTGCTGCATTTTTTCTGGGTCATCGTTTCGTTCTTCGTCGCCTTCTACGCGTTTAGCACGATGACGAATTACGGTGCGGCTGCTATTTTCGCCTTCACGATTGCCCTCGGAGTTCCCCTGTGGGATCGCCATGTATCGGCCGAAACCAATGTGGAAAATACCCTACGGGTCGTATTGGCAGCATTGATCGGAGTCGTAGTCACCGCGGCGATAGAACTGGCGTTTGTGCGCATGAAGCCTGGAGACGATGTCGTGGTGCCCATTGTGGAACAGTTAGCTGCGGTCGAGAGTTTGCTGGCTTGCTACATAGAGGGTCGCCCTGTCGATCGCGCGACGGAACAGAAAATCACGAGGCTGGGCGTGCTCGGAACATCAACATTGCGGCGCGCCTTGCGGCGATCTGACTACTCGCCGCATTACAGGGCACAGATGAGTGGTGTTGTAGCGCTTGTTGGCAGGCTGGTGGATGTTGCCGCAACCCTGACGCAGTTCCGCTTCGAGCCTTCTGGCACTGATCAGAAGCGATTGCGGAAGCTGGCCGCGACCGTCACGAGCATTCGCAGCGATCTAATGAACCGGAGAATTCCAGGCTCGATTCAGTTCAGTCCTGGTGACGAATCCTCGCGTGGCGTTCCATTGCTGCGTGAGATGGAGAACACCGTTACGCTCATCCCTCAAGCACTCGCGGGTTCCAAATCAATGGATGAGTACCTGCAGCCTTCCGAAGACATAAGGGGATCGAAGCTTTTCGTCGCAGATGCGCCCGGCAACCCTGAGCACCTTAAATTCGCCCTGAAAGGCTGCTTTGCGGCGAGCCTCTGTTACATCATCTACAATTCCATCGCCTGGCCGGGCATCAGCACGGCGGTGACTACGTGCCTGCTGACAGGGCTTTCCACGATCGGCGCATCTCGACAGAAAGGGATCCTGCGTTTCGCGGGCGCCCTGGTGGGCGGCTTTCTTTTCGGGATGGGCTCGCAGGTGTTTATCCTGCCCTACCTCGATTCGATTGCTGGATTCACCGTTCTTTTCATACTTGTCACGGTTTTCTCTTCCTGGTTCATGACCTCCAGCCCTCGATTGTCGTACTTCGGATTGCAGGCTGCTCTGGCTTTCTACCTCATCAACCTACAGGGGTTCGCGATGGAGAGATCGCTCTCCATAGCTAGGGACCGCGTCGTTGGCATTTTGCTGGGGCTATTCATGATGTCGCTTGTCTTTGACCAGTTGTGGGGGGCTCGCGCTGCAGTAGAAATGAGGAGGACGTTTATTTCTGACCTGCGATTATTGGCTCAATTCGCAAAAGAACCGCTCTCAAAGGATCTAAAGCTTGCCATCGAACGCAGCTACTCGCTTCGCGAGACAATCAATTCAAACTTTGACCAAGTGAGGAGTCTGGCCGACGCAGTTTTATTCGAATTCAGTTCATCCCGGCAGCAGGACCTCGCATTACGCGGTCGAATCCGGCAGTGGCAGCCGCAACTGCGGGCGCTTTTCCTGACACGGACTGTCTTGATAAAGTATCGTCTCCGACTCCATGGGTTCGAACTGCCAGAAGCGGTACATGTGGCACAGCGGGAGTTTGACGATAACTTGGCCAAGATGCTGGACGGTATGGCGGACCGTCTGGAGGGCAAAGCGCGGGAGGAAAAAGACAAGTTCGAAGATTCATTCAAGCGTCTGGAACAAACGATCCAGAGGTGCTGTTCGGAAGGACCGGAAGAATTGCCCACAGCCAAATTGCAGACGTTTCTCGCTCTGTCCCGGAGCGCTGAATCCCTGACGATGTCCCTGAATAAAGAAATCTGACCCACAGTAATTGATGACCATGCCCGACAGGATGTGCTGACCCTTGCTCTTCTGCGGCCGTTCTGGGGCTCGTGATAGACTCCGCTCGCTCGAAACTGATACTCGTGAACCCGGTTCGGTGGAAGCTATCGCGAAGGCCATGGAGTTCCTTCGCCACTTGCCTTTTTTGGGCGCATTCCCGGGGCAGCCGGTGAATTCGTTGATACTGCGAAGGCACTGGGTACTGCCTCTCCCTGGCTTGTGCCGGAGGTGGAGCTCAGTTGGGGCTGGTGTCGGTGCGCTTCTTTAGGACTGGGCGGTCGTTGGCCGGGGGCGCCTGTGGCGGAACGACGGCTGCGCCTGGCGGAGCGCCGTTGGCCGGGGTGGAGGCGGAGATGGCGCCTTCGACATAAGGCTTCTTCAGGAGCTGCTCGGCTATTTGCTGGGCGCCGCCGGTGTCGTCATTGGTTTGCTTGGCTTTGCTGTATTCGTTGACGGCGCGGGCGCGCTGGCCGAGGAGGTCGAAAATTTTGCCGAGATAGAGGTGGCTCCAGACTTCGGTCCATTTTTCGGACGGTTCGGGAACGATTTGCAAGGCGTCGCGGAAGGAGTTGGCGGCGGCCTGGTAATTCTTTTGATAGAAGAAGGCTTCGCCCATACGGAAATTGGCGAGGGGGCGATTGGGCTGAATGCCGAGCGCGCGCTGGTATTGGCCGATGGCGTCGTAGTAGCGGCCTTGCTCGGCGAGTTCTTCACCGCGCGCGATGGCGGCGCGGGCGCGCAGCGTGGAGCTACCTTTTAGCACGAGGTTGTTGGGATCGATCTTGATGCCGCCGGGCTTGGGGCGACCGAAAGTTTCGGCGGTGAATTCGGAGTCGGTGCCGATGACATCGATGGTCTTCGTTTCCGGATTGCCTTCGGTATCGATGCGCAGGTCTACGGGCATGTGAAAGGTGTCGAGGGGCTGCTTAATCTTGCCGACGACGCGAAAACCCTGATGGGTGCGGTAGATGACGTATTCGAGGGTGAAGTCTGGAACGCCGGTGGAATTGAGCCACTGCGCGAAGAAGCTGCGGAGGTCCGGAGGGGGCTGGTTGGCCTTAGCGCTGGCTTGCGCGTGCTGCTCGGCGAGAGCCTCGAAATTTTCGATGGTGGCGCTGCCCTCGGCGTATTTGATGTAGAAGTCGTGCAGGAGAGATTTGAAAGCGACGTCGCCCATTTGGGCGCGGACCATGTGGAAGATCATGGCGCCCTTGTTCATTACGACGGAGCGATAGTCCGGAGAATAGGGAGCCAGGCGGGCGGCTTGGGCGATGGGCGCGGCTTCTTCGTACATTAGCGAGCCTACGGCGAATTCGTCTACGGCTTTCAGGCCGGCTTCCTTGCCGGCATTTTGCTCAGCGTAAAGAGCTTCGGAATAGCGCGCGAGACCATCGCTGATCCAGACATCGCCGCGCGTGGCGGGCAGCACGGCGTTGCCCCACCATTGTGACGCTACGAGGCGGGCGATGGTGCGGTCAGAGGATCGGGGATCCCAAATGCGTTTGCTGAGAAGCAGAAGACCGGGGCCGGCGAAATCGCGCAGGGTGCCATCGGGGAGTTGCGCGACCGTGAAGTCGGGGCGAGGCAAGGGGCCGAACATATCAGAGAAAACGGTGGTGGTGAACTCCGGGCGAGGCAATGGGCCGAACATATCGGAGAACATGGTGGTAGAACGGGCTACGTCATCGGCAAACTTTTGCGCGTCGCCGCTAGCTTCGCGGGGAGCGTAGACGTTGACGTCGATGCCTTCGGCCTGTTTCGGATTGAGTTGCAAATTGCCGGCGACGAAGGTGCCATGAGGTGCTGGCGTATCGCACTGGAAGGTGTAGACGAGGCGATTGCCCTCGACGGTGTTTTTGCCGGGCGTCGGCGTGGGAGCGGCGGCTTTGCCAGTGCCGGCTACGGCGAAGGAGTCTGGAACGTTGAGACGAAAGGTGGCGGTGTAGCGGTTCGAGGGATAGTTGGTGAGCGGGAACCAGCGGGCGGGCAGAAGGAGGAACGCGCCATCGCGGTTGATGGCGGCGGCACGCACGCCGGGAACGGGACTATTTTCCTCGTTGGCGAGAGGACCGGCGTAGGTGAAGGTTAAGGTGACTTTTGTGCCTGTGGCGACGGGGGAGGGTAGATTCACGATGAGGTTCAGGGGATTTTGTGTGTCGCGCTCGAAGCCGAGCGTCTTGCCGTCGGCGGATTTGACGTCGGTTACGTTGAGATTGGGGTGCAGCTCGACGCGGACGGAGCTGGAGACGTCACGGGCTTTGAAATCGACCTTGGCCACGGCGGAGAGGGACTGGGTGATGGTGTCCAGCTTGGCGGAGACGTCGTAATGGTCGGCGAGAAAGGCCGGCGGGGGAGGAGCCTGGGCGCGGAGTGGGGCGCAGGCGAGAAGGAGAAGCGCCCAAAAAAGCCCCTCCATCTGCATACATAGGATAGCAGAGACCTCAGTTGGCGTTGCCACGCAGGGTGGCGGCTTGGCTTTGGTGTGCGCCGAGGAGTTGGAGGATGGCGTCGGCGGCGCGGTCGACGGCGCCGGGCGGGCCGAGGCGGTGACGGACTTCGGCTAGGTCACGTCGGATAGCTTTGCGGGCGCTTTCGTCGTTCAGTAGACGAAGGACCTCCGCGGATGTGCGTTCGGGAGTGAAATCGTTTTGGATTAGCTCGGGCACGGCACGCTTTCCGGCGATTAGGCGAGGACAAATTGCGCTTGCGATTCGCGATGGATGCGGACGCAGGCTTCGCGGATTATTGGGAGGTGCTGGCGAAGTTCCGCGGCGCGGCTGCCGGGCAGAATAGTGACGATGGGCTTTTGTGGATTGAGATTTTGCTCGCGGCAAAAGGCGGCGCGATCGAGCGAGGCGTGGACGGCTCCTACCAGCGGATGGCCGATGAATTTTACGGGGACTCCGGCATCGCCATAGAACTTTTCTTCAAAGGGAAAAATGCAAAGGGCTTGCGCGAAACGGCGGCGCACTACGCGCACGCGCCAGGGTCGCCAGGCCCAGAATTGCGGGCAGATGTAGTAGATGTTTTTGATGTTGCGGCTTTTGAGCTTTCTGGCGAGGCGAAGATGGAAGCCGGGGAAGTCGGTGAGGATGGCGAAGGCAGGCTTGCGGCGCTCGGCTTCGCTGACTAGGCGGCGCATGGCGCGGATTAGCGAGGGAAGGTGGCTGAGGATTTCGGTTATGCCGACTACGGAGACTTCGGAATAGTCGGTGTCGATGTCTACCCCGGCGGCGCGCATTTGTGGACCGCCCATACCGAAGATTTCGACTTCGGCACGTTGTTTTAGCGCGGCGGCTAGCCGGGCGGCGTACATGTCGCCGCTGGCTTCGCCGGCGGAGAGTAGGAGGGGGATGGGGGTCATGGTTGCGGGACCTGCTTGGAGCTGAGAACTTGCCGAGATGGGGCACAGCGGTGCTGCGCCCCTACTGGGGACTTGGCAAATTGGTGTTTGTGTACAGCGTCGCCGAGGACAAGACGGGCACGACTGTGTCGTGCCCCTACGGGGGCTAGGGCGAAGGCGGTTGGGGTGGGCGGCATGCGGTGGCGAAGAGCTCAGTCGCTGGCTGGGATGGGGAGGGGCGCGCCTGGCTGCCTTGCGGCATCGGTGTCGTCGGGGATGTGGAGTTCTTGCTCTTTGTATTGGAGCTGGTAGAGGCGGTAGTAGATGCCTCGCTGGGCGAGGAGCTCCTGGTGCGGGCCTTGTTCGCGCAGGCGTCCTTTGTGGAAGACGAGGATGCGGTCGGCGTGCTGAATGGTGCTGAGGCGATGCGCGATGACCAGCGCGGTGCGGCCGCTGAGCAGGCGGTCGAGGGCATCGCGGATTTGCAACTCGGTTTTCGTGTCCACGCTAGAGGTGGCTTCGTCGAGGATTAGGAAGCGCGGATTGTGCGCCAGGGCGCGAGCGAAATTGATGAGCTGGCGCTGGCCGACGGAGAGAGTGGAGCCGCGTTCGTTGACGCTGGCGCCGACGCCTTCGGGGAGAGATTCGATGAAATCGGCGAGCCCGATTTCGCAGATGGATTGCTCGACGGTGGCGCGATCGATTCCGGGAGTGCCGAGGCGGACGTTGGATTCGATGGTGCCGGTGAAGAGAAAGGGATCCTGGAGCACAATGCCGAACTGGCGGCGCAAGTCTTGCAAATTGATTTTGCGGATGTCGATACCGTCGAGAAGGATTTGCCCCCGTTGAACGTCGTAGAAGCGGAGGAGGAGGGAGATGAGCGTGGTTTTGCCGGCGCCGGTATGGCCGACGATGGCGAGAGTTTGGCCGGGCTCGATGCGGAAAGAGACGTCGCGGAGGACCCAGTCGTCTTCGCCGGGATTAGGAATGGGGCGATAGCTGAACCAGACGTTGCGAAATTCGATTTCGCCGCGAGGATTTTCGAGACGAATGGCGTCTGGCGCCGAGCAAACGGTGGCGGGCTCGTCGAGGAGCTTGAAAATGCGCTCGGAAGCGGCCATGGCGGATTGCAGGATGTTGAATTTTTCGCTGAGGTCTTGGATGGGGCGGAAGAAGCGCGTGGCGAACATCGTGAACTCGGTCAGAACGCCCAAACTGAGGGCGCCAGCAAGCACGCGATTGCCACCGGACCAGTAGATGAGGGCGATCGCAGCGACGCTCAAGATTTCGACGGCCGGGTAGAAAAGCGCATACGAGAGAATGGCGGAGCGCCAGGCAACCATGTTCTCTTGATTGCGCTTGGCGAATTCGGCGCGAGCTTTCTTCTCGCGATTGAAGAGCTGGACGATGCTCATGCCGGAGATGTATTCCTGGAGAAAAGAATTGATTCTGGCGATGGCGGTGCGGATGTGACGGTTGGCGTCGCGCACGTAATGACGGAAGACAAAGGTGACAACCAGAATGCAAGGAAGCACCGCGAGAGTGTCCAGGGCGAGCCGCCAATCAATCTTGAAAAGCACGGCGGCCATGACCGCGAGAAGGAAGAAATCGTTGATCATGGTAACGACGCCGGCGGCGAAAAGATCGTTTAGAGCGTCGACGTCCGTGGTGACACGGGTGAGTAATCGGCCGACAGGATTGCGGTCGTAATAACTCATCGGCAAGCGCTGCAGGTGCGCAAAAATTCCAGCGCGCATGTCGTACATGGTTTGTTGGCCGACGCGTTGCATGATGCGAATCTGGATGTATTGGGCGAGAAAGTCGAAAATCAAAACCAGCAAATAGCCGATGCTGACGAACATGACACCGCGCCATGCGCTGCTTTCCGGCAAGATACCTTTGAGGGCGGGCGAAAAATAATGGTCAATCGTCCAGCCAAAAATTATCGGCGGGCTCAACTCCAGAGGAGTGACGACGGCCACCA
>Ga0209131_1002555_pt1 | contig 12347 bp, 9 predicted proteins | sample GraSoi_2013_40cm_FD_185826 | JGI IMG/M metagenome (GOLD analysis project Ga0209131, IMG submission 185826) | Grasslands soil microbial communities from the Angelo Coastal Reserve, California, USA - Sample 9_17_2013_40cm (SPAdes) (version 2) | ecosystem: Environmental > Terrestrial > Soil >...
AGGCTCGACGCAGCCCTTCTCCACCCAGGCGAGCCTGCCGCCGCGCCAAAGCCGTGTCGAGAGCCTGCAGCGCCCGCGCTCGAAGCGCTCGCCGCTACCGCTGCGCCCCAGGCAGATCACTTCCCAGGAGATGAGGCATGCGTCCGCCGCGATTCGCGCCTCCCACGAAATGTCGGCGAGCGCCCCGTCGAAGACGATGGTTTCCTGCGGCAGCCATTCGACCGTGCTCCCCGCGGCGGCGTCGATCGCGACGCGCTGCCGCGCCCACGCGCCCGCGGAGCGATACCACTTCGCCGCACCCGGCGTGGTCAGCAACGCATGCGCACGCTCGCGCGCGTGAAGGGCAATGTCGAGATCGTCGCCGCCCGCGATTCCCGCCGGCGGATGCACGATGATCGCGTGGCAAACGCCGCTTCCCTCGGGATAGAACGGCTTCTGCACGACGAGCGGGCCGTCGTGACGGCGCGCGGCAAGAACGCTCTTTGCCTCACGCCGGTCGAACTCGAGCGCGAGGCTCGCGCGCCAGCCGGCGGGCGGCTCTGCGGAATCCAGGGGCATCGTCGGATCATACTGCCAGCAATCCGCGCACGTCGTCACGGTCCATGTCGGCGCCGGCGCCGCTCCTGACGATCTCGCCGCGCTCCATCACGAGGTATTGGTCGGCGAGCGAGCGGGCGAAGTCGTAGTACTGCTCGACCAGCAGGATCGCCATCTCGCCGCTCGCCGCGAGCGAGCGGATGGCGCGCTCGATGTCCTTGATGATCGAGGGCTGGATGCCCTCGGTGGGCTCGTCGAGGATGAGCAGCTTCGGCCCCATCGCGAGCGCCCTCCCGATCGCCAGCTGCTGCTGTTGCCCGCCGGACAGGTCGCCGCCGCGCCGGCGCAGCATCTGCCGCAGCACCGGGAACATCTCGAAGATGCGCGGCGGCAGCGCGGCGCCGCGCTCTCGCGTGGCGAGCCCCATCTCGAGGTTTTCCGCGACACTCAGCCGGTTGAAGATCTCGCGCCCCTGCGGCACGTAGCCGATGCCGGCGCGCGCGCGTTCATCGGGACGGGCGTGCGTCAAGTCGCGCTCGGCAAAGCGGACCTGTCCCGTCGTGGCCGGCACCAATCCCATCAGCGTTCTGAGCAGCGTGGTCTTGCCCACGCCGTTGCGGCCAAGCAGCACCGTGACCTTGCCCTCGGGCAACTGGAAGCTCACGTCGCGCAGGATGTGGCTGCCGCCGTAGTATTGGTTGAGGTTGCTTACTTCAAGCATCTCGCGTCTCGCTTCTCATCGCCCCAGATACACTTCGATCACTCTGGGGTCGTTCTGCACCACCTCGAGCGCGCCCTCGGCGAGGACGCTGCCCTCGTGCAGCACCGTGACCTTGCGCGCGATGCTCGCGATGAACGCCATGTCGTGCTCGACCACGACGAGCGAGTGCTCGCCCGCGAGCGACACGAAGAGCTCGGCGGTGCGCTCGGTTTCCGCGTCGCTCATCCCGGCGACCGGCTCATCGAGCAGCAGGAGCTTCGGCTCCTGCATGAGCAGCATGCCGATCTCGAGCCATTGCTTCTGGCCGTGGGAAAGGAGGCCCGCGAGGCGCCCGGCGCTCGCCGCGAGCCCGATCCGATCGAGGGTGGCGGCGATGCGGTCGCCCTCCTCGGACGAGAGCCGCGCGAAGAGCGTGCGGCGCACCCGCTTGTCCGCCTTCATCGCGAGCTCGAGGTTCTCGAACGCGCTGTGGCTCTCGAAGATGGTCGGCTTCTGGAACTTGCGGCCGATGCCGGCGTGCGCGATCTGCGCTTCCGACAGCCGCGTGAGGTCGATCGTCTGGCCGAAGAAGGCACTTCCCGCATCGGGCCGCGTCTTGCCGGTGATCACGTCCATCATCGTCGTCTTGCCGGCGCCGTTGGGGCCGATCACGCAGCGCAGCTCGCCGGCGTCGATCGCGAGCGACAGGGCGTTGAGCGCGAGGAATCCGTCGAAGCTCACCGAGATGTTGTCGAGGTAGAGGACCACACCGTGGCGCACGTCGAGCGCTCCGGGGTCGACCTGGCGCCCGTAACTGGCGTCGCTGGAGGGAGGCCGTGGCGCGACGGGCGCGGGACGCGCCGGCGGCCACCAGGGCCACGGACGATGGTCCGGATCGGGAAGGCCTCCGGTGGACATCGCCGGGGGTTCCTTGAGGTTCACGCCGCTCGTCTCCATCGCTTGACCAGACCCACCACTCCATTCGGGAGGAAGAGCGTCACGAGGATGAAGAGGAGGCCGAGGACATAGAGCCAGTACTCGGGGAATGCGTTGGTGAAGACGCTCTTCGCGCCGTTCACGAGGCCCGCGCCGATCACCGGGCCCACCAGAGTGCCGCGCCCTCCCACCGCCGCCCAGATCGCGATCTCGATCGAGTTCGCCGGCGACATCTCGCTCGGGTTGATGATGCCCACCTGCGGCACGTAGAGCGCACCGGCGATCCCGCAGAGGACCGCCGAGAGCGTCCACACGAAGAGCTTGTACCAGAGCGTGTCGTAGCCGCAGAACATCACGCGCGCCTCGGCGTCGCGGATCGCCGCGAGCACGCGCCCGAACTTCGAGGTGACGAGGAAGCGGCCGAGGAGGAGTGTCGCGATGACCGTGGCGCCGGTGAGCGCGAAGAGCGCCATGCGCATTTCGGGGGTCGCGATCGGGATGCCGAGGATGCGCTTGAAATCGGTGAAGCCGTTGTTGCCGCCGAAGCCGGTCGCGTTGCGGAAGAAAAGCAGCATCGCGGCGTAAGTGAGCGCCTGCGTGATGATCGAGAAGTAGACGCCCTTCACGCGCGAGCGGAACGCGAAGTAGCCGAACACGAACGCGAGCAGGCCCGGCACCGCGACCACGAGGAAGGCCGCCCACAGGAAGCTGTCGGAGTTCCACCACTGCCAGGGGAACGCTTTCCAGTCGAGGAACACCATGAAGTCGGGCATGTCGACCCGGTACTGGCCATCGGCGCCGATCTGGCGCATGAGGTACATGCCGAACGCGTAGCCGCCCAGCGCGAAGAAGAGCCCGTGGCCGAGCGACAGGATGCCCGCGTAACCCCACACAAGATCCATCGCGATGGCGACGATCATGTAGCACATGATCTTGCCGCCCAGCTGCACGCCGAACGCCGACATGTGGAACGGATTGTCCGGCGGCACCACGAGGTTCAGAACCGGAAAGACCCCGAACACGATCGCCGCTGCGCAGGCGAGGGCGATCCAGCCTTTCGGCCCGTACAAGCGCGCGAATATCATGATTCGAGCGCCCTCCCCCTCAGCGCGAACAGGCCCTGCGGCCGCTTCTGGATGAAGACGATGATGAACACCAGCACCGCGATCTTGGCGAGCACCGCGCCCGCCCAGGACTCGAGGAGCTTGTTGGCGAAGCCCAGTCCCAGCGCCGCGTAGATGGTGCCGGCGAGCTGCCCCACGCCGCCCAGCACGACCACCAGGAACGAATCGACGATGTACGACTGTCCCAGGTCCGGTCCCACGTTTCCGATCTGGGAGAGCGCGCAGCCCGCGAGCCCCGCCAATCCCGAGCCGAGCCCGAAGGCCCAGGTGTCGACCCGCGAGGTCGGCACGCCGACGCACGCCGCCATCGCCCGGTTCTGCGTCACGCCGCGCACGAAGAGCCCGAGCCGGGTTCGGGACAGCAGCAACGCCATTCCCGCGACCACGGCCGCGGCGAAGCCGACGATGACGATGCGGCTCCACGGAAGCACCACGCCGGCGAGGATCTCTGCGCCTCCGGACATGAACGCGGGGTTCTCGACCTGCACGTTCTGCGCGCCGAAGATCGAGCGCACACCCTGGATGAGCATGAGGCTGATGCCCCAGGTCGCCAGCAGGGTCTCGAGCGGCCGGCCGTAGAGCCAGCGGATCACGGTGCGCTCGAGCGCCATGCCGACCGCGGCGGCGACGACGAACGACGCCGGCACCGCAAAGGCGAGGTACCAGTCGAATGCGCCCGGAAAATTCGCGCGGAACAGGTTCTGCACCACGTAGGTGCTGTAGGCGCCGATCATGATCAGCTCGCCGTGCGCCATGTTGATCACGCCCATGAGCCCGTAGGTGATCGCGAGGCCGAGTGCCGCGAGCAGCAGGATCGAGCCCAGGCTCACGCCGGAAAAAAGGAGTCCCACGAATTGCGAGCGCGCGTAGCGTGCCTCGACGATCTTCAGACTCTCCTGCGCGGCGCGGCGGACCTCCTCGTCGGCCTCGCTCTTGTCGGCGAGCGGGAGCAGCAGCATCTTCGTGTTCGGGTCCCTCGAACCCGCGAGGCGCTTGACCGCCTCGAGGCGCGCGCCACGGTCGGCGCCCTGCAGGTCCATTGCCGCGGAGATCATCTCGAGCGCCGATTTGATGTCGGGATCGGTTTCCTTCGCGAGCGCCTGGCGAATGAGCGGCAGCATGGCCGGCGCGGCGCCGCCCGAAAGCTCCTTCACCGCGGCGGCCCGCACCGCCCGATCCGGCGACACCAACTTGAGCGCCGCCATCGCCGCCTCGAGCTCGCGGCGCAGGCGATTGTTCACCACGACGTCCTCGCGTCCTTCGGGCAGCGCAGCGATTGCCGCCCCGGAGATCGCGTCGGTCGCGGTCTCGCCCTTGACGATGATCACCCGCGAGCCGGCGACCTGCACCTCGCCGTCGGCGAGCGCCTTCAGGAGCACCGCCGCGCGCTCCTCGCCCGAGGCGAGCAGCGCGGCGACGGCGGCGACCTTCTCGTCGCCGTCGCCGCTCGCGAGCTTCGCGACCATGGCGGGGTCGAGCGCGTGCGCATCGCAACAGGCGAAGAGCACCAATGCAATGACGATCCAACGCAGCAATTCCGTTCCTCCAAACGACGGCGGCGCTTGCGCGCCGCCGTTGATTTCCTCGAGCCGGGGCGAACCCTTACGACTTCTTGGCGGCGACCGTCTTCGGCGCGGTCTCGGGCTCATCCTTCTTCTTGTCGTTGCCGGCGATGAACGGGCTCCACGGTTGCGCCTTGATCGGGCCGGCCGTCTTCCAGACGACGTTGAACTGCCCGTCGGCCTTCACTTCGCCGATCAGCACCGGCTTATGCAAATGATGATTCTTCTCGTCCATCTTCACGAGGAAGCCGTCGGGCGCCTTGAAGGTCTGGCCGCCCATCGCGACGACGACCTTGTCGGTGTCGAAGCTCTTCGCCTTCTCGACCGCCTGCTTCCACATGTAGACGCCGATGTATGTCGCCTCCATCGGGTCGTTGGTCAGCGGCTTGTCCTTGTGGCCGGGCAGGTTCTTCGCCTTCGCATACGCGGCCCACTTCTTCGTGAACTCGTCGTTGGTGGGGTTCTTCACCGACATGAAGTAGTTCCACGCGGCAAGGTGGCCGACGAGCGGCTTGGTGTCCACGCCGCGCAGCTCTTCCTCGCCCACCGAGAACGCGACCACGGGAACGTCGGTCGCCTTGAGGCCCTGGTTGCCGAGCTCCTTGTAGAACGGCACGTTGGAGTCGCCGTTGATGGTCGAGATGACCGCCGTCTTGCCGCCCGCGGAGAACTTCTTCACGTCCGAGACGATCGTCTGGTAGTCGGCGTGGCCGAAGGGCGTGTACTTCTCGTCGATGTCCTTGTCCTGCACGCCCTTGGACTTCAGGAACGCGCGCAGGATCTTGTTGGTGGTGCGCGGATAGACGTAGTCGGTGCCGAGGAGCACGAAGCGCTTGGCGCCGCCGCCGTCCTTGCTCATCAGGTACTCGACCGCGGGGATCGCCTGCTGGTTGGGCGCCGCACCCGTGTAGAAGACGTTCTTCGACAGCTCTTCACCTTCGTACTGCACCGGGTAGAAAAGGAGGCCGTTCAGCTCCTCGAACACCGGCAGCACCGACTTGCGGGACACCGACGTCCAGCATCCGAAGACGACCGCGACCTTGTCCTGGGTGATGAGCTGGCGCGCCTTCTCGGCGAAGAGCGGCCAGTTGGAGGCGGGATCGACGACCACGGCCTCGATCTTGTATCCCATGACTCCGCCCTTGGCGTTGATCTCCTCGAACGCCATGAGGGCGACGTCCTTCAGCACCGTCTCGCTGATGGCCATGGTGCCGGAGAGCGAATGCAGCACGCCGACCTTCACCTTCTTTTCCTGCGCCGTGACGCCGGGCGAGCCGAGACCGGCGATGATGAGCGCGGCGCTCAATGCGAGCGCCTTGAACAACGAGCGACGTTTCATGGATTTCCCTTCCCCTGGAGGTGGTGATGAGCGCCGCCGCGGTTGAGCGGGCGCTTCGAGGAAGGCAATAGCGACGACTGTGCCAAGAAGGCACGCGGCTGATAGGCCTCTGATCCGCTTGCGAATTCATGCGCACCTGCGAATGCGGTCGCGCGCCAATGCTCCGCGGTAGTGCAAAGAAGAACGGCGCGCCCTAGTTTGGCGCGCCGATCATCCGGGACCATCGACCTTTATCGGGTGGTGCCGAGGCGGTTCCTCTCGACCCGTCGACCTTGATCGGGTGGTGCCGAGGCGGTTCCTCTCGACCCGGCGGTGGGGTCGTAAGGATCGCCGCCACCGATTGCAGTATCTGATCACGGCTTGTCTGGGCAACCACCGCATTGTTCGCACTTGACCCAGAGGCACCATCTGGTTATCGATTCTGCGAAGCCTTACCCCACAGAGCCCCATCAGGCCTTGGGGGAATGTTCGAGAGGGCCGCGGTGGTTCTACGCAGAATCGACGCCCGGATGGTGCCCCTGGGTCAAGTGCGAACGATGCGGTGGTTGTCCGAGAAGCCGTGATGAAATGCTGCCATCTGTCGCAGTGATTCCTACGGCTCCGATGCCCGGGTCGAACATTCCCCCGGCCTCGATGGGGTGATCCGCCCGCGTCAGCCGGCGCGCAGCGGAGCGCCGATGAGCTTGGTGGGATTCTTCTCGAGCCACTTGCGAATGCGGTTGGCATCGCCGATACGCGTGAGACGGCCCCACGAGTCGAGCAGCACGATCACGATCGGCTGGTTGGCGATCATCGCCTGCATCACCAGGCACTTGCCGGCTTCGTTGATGTAGCCCGTCTTGGACAGGCCGATCTTCCAGTCGGAGCTGCGCACCAGCGCGTTCGTGTTCACGAAGCTCAGCGTGCGCTTCGATTCCGGCAGCGTCACGTTCACGGCACCCGTGGTCGAGTATTCGGTGATGAGCGGATAGCGCGAGGCCGCGGCGACGAGCTTGCCGAGATCCTGCGGGCTCGACACGTTGGCGGGCGACAGGCCCGACGAATCGACGTAGTGCGTCTGCGTGAGGCCGAGCGTCTTGGCCTTCTCGTTCATCGCGGCGACGAACGCGGAGATGCCGCCCGGATAGCTGCGGCCGAGCGCGGCAGCGGCGCGGTTGTCGCTCGCCATCAGTGCCAGGCGCATCAGGTCGTCGCGGCGGAAGTGGCTTCCGATCGGCAGGCGCGAGCGCGTGTTCTTGACGATGTCGATGTCTTCGGCGGTGAGCTCGATCGCCTCGTCCATCGGAAGCTTCGCATCGAGCACCACCATCGCCGTCATGATCTTGGTGATCGAGGCGATCGGCGAAACCGTGTCGGCATTCTTCGCGAACAGCGTCTGGCCGGAGGTCGGATCGAAGACGAGCACACCGGTGGACTGCAAATTGGGATTGCCGTCCTTGGTGAATTCGGCCGCGGCGACCTTCGCGGCGCGCGGCTTGACGTGCTTGTCCGCGGCGAACACACCGAGGGGCAGCGCAGCCATCAGAACGGCAGCAAGGAAGCGGGTCACGGGAGCCTGGGTAACAGTAGGGCAGGCCACACCATAGCAAACAACCCCCAATCGTGACAAGATCTTCACATTACATTCCAAATAATTGATTTTTATGGCCCATTCTGGCCCAAAAACGCCACATTCCGACACTTTGGCGGTCCATGCCGGGCAGTCGCCCGACCCGGCAACCGGGGCGCGGGCGGTCCCCATCTACCAAACGGCCTCCTTCGTCTTCCCGGATACAGACACCGCCGCCTCCCTTTTCAACATGGAGACACCCGGCCATGTTTACTCCCGGATTTCGAACCCGACGGTGTCGGTCTTCGAGGAGCGCATAGCCGCTTTGGAAGGGGGGGCGGGGGCCATTGCCACCGCGAGCGGGCAGGCGGCGCTGCACCTGGCGGTGGTGACCCTCATGGGGCAAGGAGGCCATATCGTCGCCTCGGCGAGCCTCTACGGAGGGTCGCACAACCTGTTCGCCTACACCCTCCCCCGCTTCGGCATCACCACGACGTTCGTCTCCTCCCGGGACCTCGCGGCATGGAAGCGCGCGGTGACCCCGCAGACGCGCCTTCTTTTCGGTGAGACCGTGGGCAATCCCTCGGTGGACGTCCTCGACATTCCGGCGCTCTCCGGCCTCGCGCAGGAACACGCGATTCCGCTGCTGGTGGACGCCACCGTGAGCACGCCCTGCCTGGGACGCCCGCTGGAGCAGGGGGCGCATCTGGTGATGCATTCGGCGACCAAGTTTCTCTCCGGCCACGGCGTGGTGATCGGCGGCGTGCTCGTCGACGGCGGGCGCTTCGACTGGGTCCGCTCGGGAAAGTACCCGACGCTGACCGAGCCCTACGAAGGCTTCCACGGCATGGTGTTCGCGGAGGAATCGACGGCTGCGGCGTTCCTGCTCCGCGCGCGGCGCGAGGGACTGCGCGATTTCGGCGCGTGCATGGCGCCGATGACCGCGTTCCAGATCCTGCAGGGCATCGAGACGCTGCCGCTGCGCATGGAGCGGCACATCGCCAACACTGGGAAAGTGGTCGCGTTCCTCGCCGCGCAGCCGATGGTCGAGCGCGTGCATCACCCCGACCTCGCGACACACCCGGACCACGCGCTCGCCAAGCGGGATTATCCGAAGGGCTGCAGCGCCATCCTCGCCTTCGAGTTGAAGGGCGGACGCGACGCGGGACGCAAGTTCATCGAGGCGCTCACCCTCTTCTCCCACCTCGCCAACATCGGCGACGCCAAGTCGCTCGTGATCCACCCGGCGTCGACCACGCACTTCCGCATGGACGATGCGGCGCTCGCCGCCGCCGGAATCTCTCCGGGCACGGTGCGCCTGTCCATCGGTCTCGAGCATGCGGACGACTTGATCGAGGATCTCGCGCGCGCTCTGCGCGCTTCACAGCGATGAAATATGAGGGTCAGACTCCCATATTCAGGGCCGTGAATCGCCCAAATCGGAATATGGGAGTCTGACCCTCATATGCAGTTCATCGTGCAGGGCTATCCCGCCTATGCATACACCGGTGCCAAGGCGTTCGACCCCACGCTGCCGGCGATCGTGTTCGTGCACGGAGCCGCGCTCGACCACAGCGTGTGGCAATGGCAGTCGCGCTATTTCGCGCATCACGGCCACGCGGTGCTCGCGGTCGACCTTCCGGGCCACGGCCGCAGCCCCGGGGCGCTGCGCACCACCATCGAGGCGCTTGCAGACTGGATCGCCGCGCTCATCGACGCCGCCGGATTGCAGCGCGCATCCGTTGTCGGCCACAGCATGGGCTCGCTCGTGGCGCTCGACACGGCGCTGCGCCATGGCGATCGCCTGGCACGGCTCGCACTGATCGGCGCCTCGATCCCGATGCCCGTGGGAGAAGCCTTCCTCGCCGCCGCGCGCGACAACTCGCCGGCCGGAATCGAGATGGAGACCGTTTGGGGGCACGCGCGCCAATCGCTGCTCATCGGCAGCCACGTGCCCGGCCTCTCGCTGCTCGGGGCGAGCCGCCAGCTCAATGCGCGCGCCAAGCCCGGGGTGCAGTACGCCGACCTTGCGGCGTGCAACGCCTATCGCCCCGCGGCGGAAGCGGTGCGAGCGCTGCGAATGCCCACGCTCGTCGTCGCCGGCAAGCGTGACCAGATGGCGCAGTTCAAGGCCGGCCAGGCGCTCGCCGGCGAGATCCCCGGTGCTGAATTCGTCGCCCTCGACGCGGGGCACTCGATGATGAGCGAGGCCCCGCGCGAGACGCTGGACGCGCTAAGAAGGTTCCTGCGCTAGACCCTCTCCCAAGGCAGAGGGAGACTGTTGGTGCTTGCGGCCCTCTTCCTGCTGCAGGCGCCACATCTCCGCGAACCTCCCCTTCGCGGTGAGCAGCTCGCGAAAGCTTCCGCGCTCGACGATTTCGCCGTATTCGAGGACCAGGATCTCGTCGGCGTCGACCACCGTCGAGAGCCGGTGCGCGATCACGAGCGTGGTGCGATCGCGCGAGATCTCCGAGAGCTCCGCTTGAATCGATTTCTCGGTGTGCGAGTCGAGCGCCGAGGTCGCCTCGTCGAAGACCAGGATCGGCGGGTTCTTCAATACCGTCCGCGCGATGGAGACGCGCTGCTTCTCCCCGCCGGAAAGCTTCAACCCGCGCTCGCCCACCATCGTCTCCCAGTGGTCGGGAAGCCGCGCGATGAAATCCGCGATGTGCGCCACCCGCGCGGCGCTCTCGACCTCTTCGCGCGTGGCTTCGGGCCGGCCGTACGAGATGTTGTAGAGGATGGTGTCGTTGAAGAGCACAGTGTCCTGCGGGACCACGCCCAGGGCCGCGCGCACGCTCTCCTGGGTCACGTCGCGCAGGTCCTGGCCGTCGATGGTGATGCGCCCGCGGTTCACGTCGTAGAAACGGAATAGCAGGCGGGCGAGCGTGGACTTGCCCGAGCCGCTGGTGCCCACCACCGCGACCTTCTTTCCCGCGGGGACTTCGAAGGTCACGTTCTTGAGGATCTCGCGCTTGCCGTCGTAGCTGAAGTCGACGTTCTCGAAGCGCACCGACCCGCCGCCCACCTTGAGGGGTGGGGCGCCCGGCTGGTCCTCGACCTCGCGGTTCTCGGAGAGCAGCCGGAACATCTTCTCCATGTCGACCATCGCCTGCTTGATCTCGCGGTACATGACGCCCAGGAAATTGAGCGGGATGTAGAGCTGGATCAGGAGCGCGTTCACCATCACGAGGTCTCCCAGCGTGAGGTGCCCGTTGACGATGCCGTCGGCGGCTCTCCACATGAGAAGCGAGACCGCGAGCGCGATGACGCCGGCCTGCACGGCGTTCAACAATCCGAGCGAGGTCTCGCTCGTGACCACCGCGCGCTCGTAGCTTTGCAGGTTGCCGTCGTAGCGCCTCGCCTCGTAGCTCTCGTTGCCGAAGTACTTCACGGTCTCGTAGTTCAGCAGCGAATCGATGGCCTTGGTGTTGGCCTTTGAATCGAGCTCGTTCATCTGCCGGCGGTGCTTGGTGCGCCACTCGGAGATGACGAAGGTGAGGGCGACGTAGAGGACGATCGCGGCCACCGTGATGACGCCGAACCAGACGTCGAACTTGTAGATGAGGAACCCGGTGACGAGCGCGATCTCGAGGAGCGTCGGCAGCACGCTGAAGACCATGAACGAGAGCAGCGTCGAAATGCCGCGCGTGCCGCGCTCGATGTCGCGCGTGAGCCCGCCCGTCTGGCGCTCGAGGTGGAAGCGCAGCGAGAGCGCGTGGAGGTGATGGAAGACCTCGAGCGCGATGCGGCGCATGGCGCGCTGCGCGACTTTCACGAACACGATGTCGCGAAGCTCGTTGAAGAGCGTGCTCGAGAGCCTGAGGAGCGCGTAGGCGAGGAGCAGCGACACCGGGACGGCGAGCAGCGCCTTCTCACCCGTGAGCCCGTCGACGATCGACTTCATCACGATCGGCACCGTGATGTTGGCGAGCTTCGCGGCGATGAGGAAGAGCAACGCCAGCACCACCCGGCCGCGGAATTCCCAGAGGTACGGGAGCAGGCGGCGCACCACACTCAAGTCGCTGCGCGCGATCGATGGTGAATTCATGCCTTCGGTATAGTAGCAGCCGCTTACTCACGCGCTTGTATGATGCCTCGCTTCGCGGCCAACCTGGGCTACCTGTTCACCGAGCACGACTTCCTCGACCGTTTCGCCGCCGCGCGCCGTGCGGGATTTCGCGCCGTCGAGTTCGCCGCGCCGTACGCATACCCGCCGGAAGAGATCGCGATGCGCCTCCTCGACAACGCGCTCGAGTGCATCCTCATCAACCTTCCCATGGGCGATCGCGCGAAGGGCGACTTCGGCATCGCGTGCCGCCCGGGGCGCGAGGCGGAATTCCGCGATGGCGTGGCGCGCGGCATCGTGTACGCGAAGGCCCTCGGCGTGCCGAAGGTGAATTGCATCGCCGGCACCGCGGGCGCGCTCGACGATCCGGCGCGCTTGCGCGAGACCCTCGTCGCCAACCTGCGGTTCGCTTCCCGCGAGCTCGGCGCGGCCGGCCTCGACCTCGTGATCGAGCCGATCAACACGACCGATGTTCCCGGCTTCTTCGTTTCGCGCTCGCCCCAGGCGGTGGAGATCATCGCGGAAGTCGGG
>Ga0209131_1002556_pt1 | contig 12346 bp, 12 predicted proteins | sample GraSoi_2013_40cm_FD_185826 | JGI IMG/M metagenome (GOLD analysis project Ga0209131, IMG submission 185826) | Grasslands soil microbial communities from the Angelo Coastal Reserve, California, USA - Sample 9_17_2013_40cm (SPAdes) (version 2) | ecosystem: Environmental > Terrestrial > Soil >...
AGAAGCAGCGGCGCGAAGCGGACTAACCTCCCTCCTCGTCGCGGCTCGGCGCCGCACTTCCGAGAATCAGGCCCCTTAAGGCAAGGACGTTTGGGTTGCTGTTGCAGCTTCGTGCCCGCAGGCCCAAGGGATTCCTCTCGTTCCCTCCGAGACCGGGATCCCCCATGTTCCCAGGCCCATGGTGCAAAGTGAGCCCATTCCCCTGCCCTTTCCGGGCCTAGGGAGAGCGGCTCAATGGAATACCATGACAAGGTCCTGAAGTGTGCGGAGTGTGGCGCCGAGTTTGTTTTTACCGCGGGCGAACAGATGTTTTTTGCGGACAAGGGCTTCAAGAACGAGCCCAAGCGTTGCAAGGCTTGCAAGGCCAAGCGCGCCGAAGGCGGTAGCGGAGGGGGCGGCGGAGCCTCCCCGATGCGGGCCGAAACAAAAACCAATTGCTCTCAATGCGGAAAGGAAACGACGGTGCCGTTCCGTCCAACGCAGGGACGCCCCGTCTTTTGCCGTGAATGTTTCCAGCAGCGCCGCGCCATGGGTGCTGCGTAGCTCTTAAGGAACGGCAGCTGCAGTTTCGCTGCGGGTCAAATTAGCTTGATGAAGGGGCAGACGCACGCGTCTGCCCCTTTTTTTGGAGAAAGCTCTCGGATGTTCAATTCGCCTATCTGACTTTGATTTGGAGGTTCGCATGACGTAATCTCGTGCTGAATTTGCCGTCCGTGCCATCTTTCGTCACGTGATTTTGAAATCCCACAATCAGGCTGTCATTCCACAGCACCATCGAATCGGGCTGCGAGACGCCAACAGGATTTTTTGCGAAGACGCTGATTTTGTAGGGCGGTGCCGCCGCGGGCAGACTCTGTGCTTTGGCCGGAACTGAAGTCATCATCAAGCCCAGTACTGATGCACAAGCAATGAGGGGACGTGCCAATGTTTTGAGATTTCGGCTTTTCATTTTGAACTTCCTCCTGAAGAGTTGCGGCGGGGACGGGGAAATGGAGCATAGACCTTGCGTATTAACTTTCGATGAATTGCGGATGACTATTCCCGACGGATGTGTTTGGGCTAGATTCTTTTAATGACTGAGGATTTCATGCCGCCGCTGAAGCACTCGTGGTGAACATAAGCCTGCAATACGCGTGACGTGTAATTTTAGAGGTTGCAGGGTATGATACGCGCTTAGCAGTTCCCACAACCAAGGTCTCGGAGGGCCACCCCATGGCTCACCGCTTTACCATCGGAGTAGAAGAAGAATTTCAGATTATTGATCCCGCCACCTGCGAGCTCCGCTCTCACGTAATGCAGCTCGTCTCCGCCGCTTCGGCGGACATCGTGGAGCAAGTGAAGCACGAGATGCACCAGTCGATCGTGGAAACGGGCACGAAAATTTGCGAAAACGTGAGCGAGCTGCGCATCGAGATGCACCGCACACGCGGCGAGCTGGTTGCCGCCGCCGAGCGCGCCGGACTGCAGGTTGCCGCTGCCGGCACGCATCCTTTCTCGAGCTGGATTGACCAGGTCATCTCTCCCGGCGAGCGTTACCAGCACATTGTCGAAGAATTGCAGCAGCTCGCGCGCTCGTTGTTGATCTTCGGGATGCATGTGCACGTTGCCATGCCCGATAAGCAGACCACGATCGACATGATGAACATGGTCCGCTATTTTCTCCCGCACCTCCTCGCGCTATCCACCAGCTCGCCTTTCTGGATGGGCCGCAACACCGGCCTGAAATCGTTCCGCACTACGGTTTTTCGCCGTTTCCCGCGCACCGGCGTCCCGGAACAATTCGAATCCTGGAGCGCCTACGAAAACTTTCTCAGCCTCCTGGTGAAGCTCAACTGCATCGATAGCGGGAAAAAGATTTGGTGGGACGTCCGCCCGCATCCCACGTTCGGTACGCTGGAGTTCCGCATGTGCGACGTCGCTACCAAGGTGGAAGAAGCGGTGGCCATCGCCGCGCTCACGCAAGCTATCGTCGTTAAGTTGCATCGCCTCTACACCAGCAATATGAGCTTTCGCGTTTACCGCCGGGCGCTGATCGAAGAAAATAAATGGCGCGCCGCGCGGTACGGCATTGAGGGCAAGCTCATCGATTTCGGCAAGGAATCCGAAGTGCCCATGCGTGATCTCGCAGTCGAGCTGCTCGCCTTCGTTGACGATGTCGTTGACGAACTCGGCAGCCGCAGCGCGGTCGAATACGTGCACACCATTCTCAACGAAGGCACCAGCGCCGAGAGGCAGCTCCGCGTTTATCAGCAGACTGGCGACCTGCGCGCGGTCGTGAAACATTTGGTGGATGAAACTCGCGGCGGCGTCACGGCGCCTCGCACTTCCTCCGCGCACGCCATTAATTAAGGAAAGGCAGGCAGCGTAACGCCAGCATCTTGGTGACGCGTCTCATCCACGGAGCAAGACGGGAAAGACCGCGATTTTTTTGTAGGAGCGCATCATGAAGAAAGTAGGCCTTCTCTGCGGCCGCGAATACAGCTTCCCTCCCGCGTTCATCGTTAAGGTGAACCAACTCGGTAAATCCGATGGCGTCGCTGCCGAATTCGTGAAGCTGGGCGGCACGCGCATGAACGAGCCCGCGCAATACAGCGTTATCGTTGACCGCATCTCGCACGAAGTCGAATATTATCGCGGCTACCTCAAACATGCGGTGCTGCAAGGCACTTACGTCATCAACAATCCATTCTGGTGGACCGCCGACGATAAATTTTTTAATTATTCCGTCGCGGCAAAAATCGGCATTGCGATTCCGAAAACTGTGCTCCTCCCGCAAAAGGGCTATCCTACAGACGTCGATATCAATTCCGACTCGCTCCACAACCTCACGTATCCAGTCGATTGGGAGAGCCTGCTCGATTACGTTGGCCGGCCCGCCATTCTTAAACCGTTCTCTGGCGGTGGTTGGAAGCACGTCTACAAAGTCAGCAATAAAGAAGAGCTGCTTGCCGCTTACGACAAGACATCGCCGTACTGCATGACCCTGCAAGAATTTATCGACTTCAGCGGATATGTGCGCTGCTTCACCTTCGGAAAAAACGACATCACTCCCGTCCGCTACGATCCCAAGGAGCGCCGCTATCTCATCGAGCATGAATATCTTTCGAAAGATCTGGGCGCTCGCATCGTCAAAGACGCGCAAACCATCAATCAGGCCCTCGGGTACGAGATGAACACGATCGAGTTCGCCATTAAGGACGGCGTGCCGTATGCGATCGACTTCCTGAATCCCGCGCCCGATATGGAGCGCGATCGCATCACCGAATTTTATTTCGAGCACGTGGTGGAAAAAATGGCCAAGCTGGTCATTGATCGCGCTCTGCACGGCAATGTCGCCAATACGTGGCCCCGTTGGGAAGAAATGCTCGGCTTCGGCGCTGCCGCCGGATTTACCGCGGCGCCAAAAGCCTCAGCGCGTCAGGTGACCACGGCTGCTTCGAGCGCGCTGAGTGCTGCCGCGCAAACCGATCGCTCCGGAGCCAAAGTCAGATGACCAGCGCCGCCGTCCCCTCCCCAACGGCCTCGCAGCCCGCCGAGCACTGGCGCGACGCGCTCCTGCCCGCGCTCGGCAATTCGCAGCGTTTCACGGAACAATTTTTCGAACGGCTGCGCACCGCAAAACTCACCTTCGGCGATCGCGTCCTTTGCCCTTTCCTGCGCCCGTTTTTTCTTTCACTAGAAGACGAGCAACGCGTTCGGATCGTTGCCGAAACGATCGCCGCTCTTGGCGAACGGGTTGTTGCTGCCGCGCTCGAAGATCGCGCCCTGTTCGCGCAGTTCCGTCTGCGCCCTGAAGAGGAACGCCTGGCGCGCCAACACGGCGGCTATGGTTTCGCCAGCACGGCTTCGCGTCTCGACGCTTTTCTTCTGCCTGACTCCCTGAAATTTGCCGAATACAATGGTGAATCTCCTGCCGGCGCCGGCTACTCCGAAACACTCGCGGAAATTTTTCGCGCGCTCCCGGTGATGGCCGAGTTTTCGAAGCACTACGACGTGCACAGTTACCCGCTCAGCGCCAAGCTTTTGGACGCGCTGGTCATGAGCTACATCGATTGGGGCGGCACTTCCAAGCGGCCGCAAATCGCGATTGTCGATTGGCGCGAGGTCCCTACTTGGAGCGAGTTTGAAATTCTGAAAGAGTCTTTCGAGAAAATGGGCGTGCCCGTGGTGCTTGCGGATCCACGCGACCTCGTCTTCGACGGAAAAACGCTTGCGGCGCACGGCGTGAAAATCGATCTTGTTTATCGCCGCGTGCTCATCAACGATATCGTCGCGCGTTCGAAAGAGTGTGAAGCCCTGGTTAAGGCCTACGCCGCCAATGCGGTCTGTGTGGCCAATACCTTCCGCTGCAAAATCCCTCACGTTAAGGCTTTTTTCGCCGTCCTTACCGACGAACGCAATGGCGCGTTGTTTTCGCATGACGAGCGCGAGCTGATTCGCCGTCACATCCCCTGGACGCGCGTGGTCGAGGATACCGGCACTGCGCACTACGGCGACCACATTGAGCTGCTCGACTTCATGCGCAAGAACCGGTCGAGTCTCGTGCTCAAGCCTAGTGATGAATACGGGGGCTCCGGCGTCACGCTTGGCTGGGAAAGCAGCGAGCACGATTGGGACGAAGCCATTGAACGCGCCATTTCCGCCAGCAAACCGGGCGCCACCAAATCCGGCGAACAAACCGGCGCCTGGATCGTGCAGGAACGCATACCGATCCGGCGCGAAATTTTCCCTTACATCACGCCGGCTAAGACCGTCGAGTTTCGCGACATGCTCGTCGACTTTGCCCCCTATTTGTTTCGCGGCAAACTCGCCGGCTTCCTCACCCGCCTGAGCGCCACCGGCCTAGCCAACGTAACCTCCGGCGGTGGGCAAGTGCCCGCCTTCCGCGTCCAACCCCGCAAGGCGAACAATTAGTCGTGCTAATTCGTGCTTCCAATAGGGTGAGAAATTCCATGCACTACAGCACATCTCACTGTAATCTTGCCGCGATCCTACGCTAAAATAATGAGATGAGCTTTGGCCCGGCCTCACCAGACCTACTCCCCGGCGCGAAAAACGCTATCGAAACTTGTCTCGCCGTCAAACCTGGCGAGCACGTGGCGCTAATTGCAGACGAGCCTAGCCGCGCCGTCGCTGCAAGCCTCGCGGCCGCGCTCGACAAAGTGCGTGCAGACTACACCGGCTTATTGCTGGAAGAATTCGGCCCTCGGCCCATAAAGTCAGCGCCAGCTCCCGTGCTCGATGCGCTGGAAACCGCCGACGTCGGCGTCTTGTGCGTGAGCCCGCAGCCCGGCGAACTCAGCGCGCGCATGGCTATCGTCAAAATCATCGAGCGCCGTCAAATTCGGTACGCGCATATGATCGGCGTGACGCCGGAAATCATGCGGCAAGGCATGCGCGCCGATTACCGCATGGTGGACCGGCTCAGCGACAAGCTTCGCGAACGCATGCTGCGCGCGGAAACCCTCACCGTAAAAACCGAGGCCGGCACGGAATTCGCCGCGCACTTCGACCGCGGGCTCGACTGGGTGAAGACCAGCGGGCTCATCAGTCCGCGCTACTGGTCGAATCTTCCGGCAGGCGAAGTTTTCACCACGCCCGCCACGGTTGACGGCACCTTCGTCTGCGACGCGACCGCCGGCGATCATTTCAACGGCAAGTACGGTGACTTGCAGCGCACGCCGATGGTCCTCGAAATCGAAGGCGCCCGGTTAAAGCACGTCGACTGCGAGCGCAAAGATCTAGAGCGGGAATTCTGGGAATACTGCCACACGGACGAAAATAGCGATCGCGTTGGCGAGCTAGCTTTCGGCACTAACCTCGGCCTCTCCGAAATGATCGGCATCCTTCTGCAGGACGAAAAGTTTCCCGGCGTACACATCGCCTTCGGTGACCCTTACGGCAGCCAGACGCATGCCAACTGGAAATCTCGCACCCATGTTGATGTTCTAACGCGCAATTGCGACGTCTGGATCGATCAAGACCAAATCATTGCCAAGGGCCGCTACCAGCTCGACCACCTGGGTCTGTAGACTGCAAGGTGCCGGCAAAACTTTAATACTACTCATAACGAAGCGCGACGATCGGATCGACGCGCATGGCTCGGCGCACGGGTACATAGCAAGCAGCGAGTGACACAATCATCAGCAGCACCACCACCGATAAGAAGATGAACGGGTCAGAGGCGCTCACGCCGTAGAGCAGGCTCGCCATCGCTTTCGTTAGCGCAAGCGCGGCAGCCACGCCCAGCGCAATACCGATCAGAATAAGTTTCATGGCTTCCGCCAATACCAGGCGCAGGACGTCCGCGCGTCGCGCGCCAAGCGCCATGCGTACTCCGATTTCGCGTGTGCGCTGCGAAACAGCATAGGAGATGACCCCGTAGATTCCCACACAAGCCAGCAACAGCGCGAGCGCCGCGAAAAAACTCAGCAGCATCATCATAAAGCTGCGCAGCGCGATGGAATGTGACAGCACTTGCTGCATCGAACGCACCGGACCGGTCGGAACGAGAGGATCGACGCTAGCCAGCGTGTCGCGCACCGCACGTGCGAGGCTGATCGGGTCGACATTGGCGCGCAGCACCACGCTTCGCGGATACCACCCCTCGAAAATCTTGGAAGTGCCGTACGACGCTTGCGCGGACGAAATGAACGTTGTTGGACGCGCCGGCTGGTCAAGATAAGACTTCACATCGCCGACAACCCCAACCACTTCGCACAATAAGCCTCCGCTAACGTAAAGGTGCTCGCCCAGCGGACTCCGGCCGGGGAAATGCTCCCGTGCAAACTCGTCATTGACAATTACTACCGGACCCGCGCTTGCCGAATCCGCGTCACTGAAGAATCGCCCTTCGCGCAGCCGAATCCGCATCGCGGCGAAGTATCGCGGCGACACTTCGCGGTAGTCGGTGTTGTAATACTCCGCCGCGTTAGGCCCCGCAATGCGCACGCCATTATTTCCGCCGCGTTCCAGCGGCAGCCCCGCGGCGATCACGCCCGCCGCCTCGACTCCCGGCAAAGACTGAAGCCGCTGAATCAGCGCGCGATTGAACGCGTCGATCTCTGCCGTGGAACTGTATTTGGACCCGATCAGCCAGTACTGCATCGAAAGTATCGGCCGCGGATTGAATCCCGGATCGGTGTGCAGTAATTTCGAAAATGTCGCGATCATCAAACCCGCGCCCGTCAAGAGCACCAGCGACATCGCAAATTCGGCGATCACCAGTCCCTGGCGTAGCCGTGCGCGTCCCGCTGATGCACCAGTCCGTCCACCTTCCTTCAGCGATTCGATGACGCTGACTGCGGCAGTCTTCAACGCCGGCAACAAACCAAACACCGCCCCGGTCAGCAGCGAAACAAAAAATGTAAACGCGAAAGCCGCGCCGTCCAGATGAATGCTTTCAGCGCGCGGCAAATCGATCGGAGTGATGGCCAGCAGGGAACCCAATGCTAGGTACGCAGCAAACAAACCGAGCGCACCGCCGGCAAGCGCAATCAGCACGCTTTCCGTCAGCAGCTGCTGGAATATTCGGCCGCGTGATGCGCCCATCGCGATGCGTACGGAAATTTCACGCCCGCGCAGGCCGCCGCGCGCCAGCAGCAGATTCGCCACATTGGCGCACGCAATCAGTAAGACGAAGCCAATCGCGCCGAGCAGAACAAAAAGATAGGGGCGCTCCTCCAATCCAATCATGCGTTGATATGGCAAAAAACTGAGCTGCAGTTCCGCGCCAATTTCGAATTCCCGCCGGAAGTCCTCGGTCACCACTTGCATTCGCGCTTCAAGTTGAGCACGGGTAACACCGGGCTTCAGCCGCGCCAGCACGCTGATATTTTCGCCGCCGCCCACCGTCCCGGCAACGAGCGCCAGCGGCGTCCAAACATCCGGTGCGCCAGGGTCGGTCGCACCTTCATCTCCTATCGGATTGAAGTCGCGCGGCATCACCCCAATCACAGTGAATGGCTCACCGTTCAGCAAAACGGTTTTGCCTATCCTGTCGGCGTCGCCTCCCAGCCGGCGCATCCAAACAGCATAGCTAACGATTGCGACGCGCTGGCCATTACCGCGATCCTCTTCGTCCAGAAAGTCGCGGCCGAGCATTGGGTGAATTCCCAAAACTCGAAAATACTCGGCGTTCACTGGCATGCCGCGCAAATGTTCCGCGGCATTCCCCGCAGCCAGGTTGTAACCAACTTGCGTGTAGCCCGCGATGTACTCAAAGGGTTCACTGTATCGGCGAAGGCGATTCAACTCCTCTGCTGTCAGGCTCTTCTCATCCATCAATTCCTTGTAGCTTTCAGCGAGCATCACAATGCGCTCGGGTTCCGGGAATGGCAGCGGACGAAGCAGGACGCCGTAAACGACCGTAAAGATGGCGGTGTTCGCGCCAATCCCCAGCGCGAGCGTCAGCACGGCGACGACCGTAAAGCCCGGAGAGTTACGCAGTACGCGGAGAGCGTAGCGGATGTCTTGCCAGAGAGTTGTCATGAAGCACCTGCCGTCGCCAAACATATGTCCGTAAGTATCGAAAGGTTCTCGAAGAAATGGATGCGCAATCCCGTTGTCGGGTCGCGGCAAGCCTTATACCTCTATTTGGTTTTTCCAGCTAGGGGAGACAGCGAAAGCGAAACTTGGAAGGGCAACTATTCCCGAGAAGAGACTTTAACTTCTTGGTTTGGCCGTGGCTGCCGACGATGATGGCGCGGAAAACCTGACCTCATTAGCTTCAAGTGTCTCGCCTCTTAGAGTCGCATGAATCACCACACGGTCGCCGACTGCCAGGTCGGCCAGCTTGGCGGACTTATCTTCGCTTCCAACTCGCGAGACGTACATCGTCGAAGCAACCAGCTTCACTTCCACAGATTTTCCGGCAGCCGTCTTGACCACAACAGAATCGGTATTGACCTTCTCCACCGTGCCGATCACGTGCTTTTTGTCACCGTGCGCCAGCGTCACGCTCGCAGCGAGCGCAAATATTGCGAGCAACACATGCATTTTCGCCTTGATCGAATTCGTCTTAGTGATAGAAGTTTTCATCAGATTCCCCTGCTCCCGCCTTAGCAACACAATCCCCATGCAATCAATGATGATGATGCGTGCCCTCTGGTTTCTGTTGCATCGGCTTACCCCCCAGAAAGTCGTTTTCTTCCTGTTCTTCCTCGCGGTCGTCCGGGCCTCTGGGATTGTATCGATCCATCTCCATGCGCTCCTCGGCCGTGAGCTGCGGCAGGTGTCGAATAAAGCGCACGAGTTTCCAGCTATCCTCTTCCGAGCCGTGCCCACCGCCAAACGCCGGCATGCCCGTGAAGCGCACTCCGTTTTCGATAATCCAGAAAATCTCGCCATCCGTCAGTTTTTGCGTTTGTTCCCGTCGCAGGTCGGGCGGCTTTGGATACAGGTTACGCCCGAATGGAGTGTCACAGCTCCCGTCATTCGCGTGGCAGATGGCGCAATGATCGGCGAAATGCAAACGAGCCTCGCGAAGATTCTCCGGTGTGTCCGTCGCGGGATTCTGCAGCTTACGCGCGCTCTTGGGGATGGCCATGTGCCGCAGCTGGCGCGCCATCACGATCTCAAGTGCCGTGGGGTTTACGCGTGCGCTCACCCCACCGTGCAACAGGGATACTGCGGCAGCCGCGATCAGCGCAATAGCAACTACTACGCCCAGAAAAATTGCATTGCCACGACTCATGGCCGCTCCATGGCGCCATATGGTAGCGGACCAAAAGCGCGCAAGCCAGAACCGAACTCAGGGTTCTGCTCAATTCGATATGTCGCGTTAGACCACATCTGATACGATACAGGTGTCAGTGATTCACCAACCCTCCTCGAGGCCCCGCGATGCCTCAGGCATGGATGCCGCCGATGCGTGCCAACCCCGAATATCTGAAAACGCCAGCTTCTTCATCTTCATACTCTCCTGCCGTGCTCGACTGCTTGGAAGCAAGCCGCGCCGGTCACGAACTCAATTTTGACCAGGGATTGCTGCTCGCCAACGCCGAAGCCACCGACCTACAAGCGTTAGTTTCCCTCGCAGACACCCTGCGGCGCGAAATCGTAGGTGACGCGATCACCTACGTCGTAAACCGCAATATCAATTTCACGAACATCTGCTTCGTAGGATGCAGCTTTTGCGGATTTGGTAAGGGGCCCGGCGCGCCCGACGCCTATTCCCTTTCCCCCGACGACGTAGTCCGCAAAGCCCGCGAAGCCTGGGAAACCGGCGCCACCGAAGTCTGCATCCAGGGCGGCCTGCCGCGCGATCTCGACGGCTTCTTCTACCGAGACATCCTGCGCGCCATCAAGCACGCTATTCCCGCCATGCACGTGCACGCCTTCTCGCCCATGGAGATTTCCTACGGCGTCGATAAGACAGGAATGCGGTTGCGCGATTATCTCCAAATGATGAAAGACGAAGGCCTCGGCAGCATCCCTGGCACCGCCGCCGAAATTTTGGACGACCGCGTCCGCCGCGAGCTGAGCCCCAACAAGCTTCCCGTTGCGCGTTGGGTGGAAATCATCACCACCGCGCACGAGCTCGGTATTCCCACGACTTCCACCATGATGTATGGCCACGTCGAAGATCCCGCTGATTGGGTCCGTCACATTCTGCTGTTGCGCTCGATTCAAAAGCGCACCGGAGGGTTCACCGAATTTGTGCCCCTCGGTTTCATCCATGAAAATACGCGGCTCTTCAAGCACGGCGGCGCGCGTCCCGGTGCTCGCCGCGAAGAGCATCTGCGCGTTCACGCCCTTGCCCGCGTTCTGCTACATGGCGCGATCAAAAATATCCAAGTCTCCTGGGTAAAGCTCGGCTTCGAAACCTCTCTGGCGTGCCTCAACGCCGGCGCCAACGATTTCAGTGGCACCTTGATGGAAGAAAACATTTCGAAAGCTGCGGGTGCAACCTTCGGGGAATATGTTTCGCCCCAGGATTTTCGCCGCATGATTCGCTCCATCGGCCGCATCCCCGCCGAACGCAGTACTACATACAAAATTCGCCAGCTTTACAACGACAGCGATGAAGCTCCGGCCACTCCCGCGAAGCCTCAATTGAATCTCGTGCAAAATGCTCCGCACGTTTCCTACGCCGAAGGCGCGTACTGAGGCTACCGATGCGCGCAGTACTCTTGCCCATTAAAGACTTGCGTCAAGCAAAGCAGCGCCTCGCTCCGTTCCTCAGTCCCGAAGACCGCTTTGCCCTCGCTCAAGCCATGCTCTCGGACACAATTCGCGCGGTTCGCGGCGTGCGCCAAGCCGACAAAATCTTTGTCGTAACGAATTACGCCCCAGCGATGCAGGCAGCGAAGGAAAACGGCTGGGAGCTTCTGCGCGAAGAGCAGCAAATATCGGAAAGTGTCTCGGTGGACGCCGCTTCGCGCCACTGCGCCTCGTGCGGAGTCACTGCATTGCTGCGCCTGCCGCTGGACGTTCCCCTCGTGCAAGCGAGCGACATAGACGAACTGCTCGCCGTCGAATGCGCCTCGCCAGCCTTGGTGATCGTCCCGTCGCGCGACGGCACCGGCACCAACGCCATTCTGCGCACACCGCCCACTTTGTTTCCGTCCCATTTCGGCAGCGGCAGTTTTGCAAAGCATTGCGCCGAAGCGCAGCATGCCGGCGCACAAATCCTAATCCGACGCAATGCACGTTTGGAAATGGACGTCGACGATGAAACGGACCTGCGAGCCTTGGCGCAAGAAGATTTGCGCGGCACGGAAACGGGCGATTGGCTCCAGCGCACCGGCCTTTGGCAGCGCCTGACGCAAGCCCCTTTGCAGCCGCCTGTGCGGCCACTCGCCAGCAACGACGCAATGAAGCCAGCCGCAAATACCTGAGGCCACATACTTTTTAAACAAGAAAAATCGAGGACCAAATCCTCTGGAGGCTGAAATGGCTGAAAAACTACCTGAAAAATACGCGGATCTGCTGGACAACAAAAAAGCGTTCGCCAACTTGGGCACGCTAAACCGTGACGGCAGTCCGCAAGTGACGCCGGTATGGGTCGACTACGACGGAAAGCACGTGCGCTTCAACTCGGCACGCGGCCGCCAGAAAGATAAAAACATCGCCCGCGACCCGCGCGTCTCCCTTGCAATCCAAGACCCGGAGAATCCCTACCGTTACCTCGAAATTCGCGGCAAAGTCGTCGAAGCCACCGAAAAAGGCGCCGACGACCACATCAACAGCCTCTCAAAGAAATATCTCGGCAAGGACGTCTACCCCTTCCGCCAGCCAGGCGAAAAGCGAGTGATGTACAAAATCGAGCCGCAGCACTTCAGCGCAATGGGCTGATTCGAACCATCACATCAATCAAAATCGATCAAAGTCGCGCCGCCACGCG
>Ga0209131_1002557_pt1 | contig 12345 bp, 17 predicted proteins | sample GraSoi_2013_40cm_FD_185826 | JGI IMG/M metagenome (GOLD analysis project Ga0209131, IMG submission 185826) | Grasslands soil microbial communities from the Angelo Coastal Reserve, California, USA - Sample 9_17_2013_40cm (SPAdes) (version 2) | ecosystem: Environmental > Terrestrial > Soil >...
AGAAAGCGTGGTTGCAGAAGTGATTTTTAACGGTAACCACTTGGAAAGCTCGCAACTACTTCCAGTGTATATTAATTATTTCACTTATCAACCGGACTGGGCCGATGGCTCGGAAGCCAAAAAAATCATGGAGCGCGCAACCCCAATATCGCAATAAGTAAGGGAATTATATACTCAACGCACCCAAATCCCTAGTTTTCGCTACTAAGGTTATAGAGGAGTGCGCCATGATTAACTTATCTTTCAAACAAATAAGAGTACTAACCGAAGATCAAGCACGGGAGGTATTAGAGTCAATCCGTTGGCCGGATGGGGCTATTTGCCCTCATTGTGGCGCAGACAAGCCTTATACCCTCACTTCTAAACCCGATAGCAAACACCAGAGACGCGCAGGATTGTACAAATGCAGTAAATGCCGTAAACAGTTTACTGTCACGGTAGGGACTGTATTTGACGGCTCACGTATCAAGATCAAGGACTGGATTATGGCCTTGTATCTAATGTGCTCCAGCAAGAAGGGCATGAGCGCCCATCAGTTACACAGGACAATGGGCGTAACGTACAAAACCGCGTGGTTTATGGCTCATAGAATCCGCCTAGCCATGACACAAGAGACATTAGACAAGCCCCTAGATGGTGAGGTGGAAATTGACGTTACCTATGTTGGAGGGCTGGAACATAACAAGCACAAGCATAAAAAGACACCCAACAATCAAGGGTCGTCAACAAAGACTAGGGTAGCCGTGTTTGCCCTTGTAGAACGAGGCGGGGAAGTGAAAGCCCGGAAGATGAAATACCTAACCCGCTTTGACATTAGGCAGGAAGTTACTAAGCATGTCAGCCCCACAGCCAAATTAATGACGGATGAAGCTCCTGCCTATCGTATCCTTGACGACATTTATGAGCGTGAATTTGTACTCCACAAGAGCGGAGAGTATGTCAGGGATGGAGTTTCTACAAACAACCTGGAGGGCTGGTTTGCCTTGCTAAAGCGCGGCGTACATGGGACGTTCCACCATGTGAGCGCACAGCATATAGACAGGTACATTAACGAGTTTGCTTTCAGATACAACAACCGAAAAATCACAGATGCAGAACGGGCAGTAAAGGCACTTAGCAAGATCGGCGGGAAGAAGCTGAAGTACAAGGAGGCGGTAGGCTAAATATTAGAGAAGGCTGACTGATTCTTGTTCTTCTCCTTGAAACGTACGTTATGGGGATACACCCAAATTTAGAACGTGCATTGGAGGTGGTAGCCATGAAATTTAGACCTTTAAGAGTCAAATGGCATATCACATGCAAGTGCGGCAACCGCATTTCTATGCGTGAAAATCAGGTGCGTAAATGCACTTGCGGCCGTTACTGGCGTACCTAACAAAAACAACTATTTGAAGTAACTGGAGTCGGTCAGCCTTTTCTAACATCTAGCTTTATTTACCCGTTTTTTTTCTTGGGTTTCTTTGTGTTCAGCATTTTCTTTAAAGCCTCTTCTAAAGTTAGCCCATTCATGTTTACGGGCTTATCCCTTGGCTTTTGCTTCTTAGGCTTGGGCGGTTTCTTTGTCACACTGATACCCTTCTGATTACAAAATTCTCAAGTTTTCTGTGTCTATATGTAAACTCAATTGCATATCTTATTGGCTCTAATACTAATTTTATTCCATCCATCTCATAATCCCCCTCTAATTGACAATTTGCCTTATAAGCACCATCTAACGTCTGATCGTTTCTTGATTTACCATGAACATACCAAAACCAGAAATCTGCACCCTGTTGATTAGCCTCTACAAACAAAATATTACCTATTCCACCAAGGGGAGAAATATCAATTTTTCCCTCAATAGCATCATAACCCTCGTCCCATTTCAGGAAATTCTTTTCTACAGGGGTTTGCGACTCTATCCATTGCTCGTTAGAATTCCACCCCCAAACCACCCCTAAACCGTTATAGTCCAAAGACATCATTCTTAAACCACATCTGATTTTTTTGTCACCCCTATTAATAACACGAAGTCCAACTTTCAAAAAGTTGCGATATGAAACAGCCCCTAGGTTTAATTGGTGTGGTGCCCAAGGATATTCAAATTGAACCAGATCAACAGCCCCATAAGACCGAGCGACGCGCTGAGGGGTCTTGAAAGCTCTTTTTATTACCCAAAGTATGAAAGTAATTACGTACCAGGCAACAAGGCCAAAACCCAGCAACATAGTTACAACAGCAACGATTATGGAAATGTGCATAGTGTTTAAGAAACCAGAAACCTCTGGAATAACCAGAGTCCTGTGAGTAAAAAACCAAGTGAATAAGACCAAGCCAATACGCTTGATATAGTCCCAAGCAGTATTTCCCAGCGCCCATTTGACCAAGCCTTTGGCGTAATCCCGCGCGGTCTTTTTATTGCCCATCCCCCAATTCTAACCGCGCAGGTACGGTTACTCATAGCCCACCTCTTTGGGTGCGCGGAGTATATAATTCCCATAAGTAATATTGTCGCTACACGCATCTTCAAATCGATATGACTAATACAAGAACAATCTCTCAAATTATCGAACCACAGCTTGTCGTGGAGGGCGCTGGTGTTTTGCTGAGACGCTCCATTTCTCCTCGTGCAACCAATGAGCACGATCCTTTCCTGCTCTTCGATCACTTCGCTTTTAACAATCCGCTCGAGGGGCCTATCCGCGGCTTTCCAATGCATCCGCATCGCGGCATAGAAACTGTTACCTATATGCTGGATGGTTTGGTTAACCACCGCGACAGTCTCGGGAACGCTGGCGTAATCGGCCCAGGCGATGTGCAATGGATGACTTCCGGCCGCGGCATCCTTCATGAGGAAATGCCGAAGCGCGGTGACAGCGGTGGCATTTATGGTTTCCAACTTTGGGTTAACCTCCCTTCTGCACAAAAGATGAGCCAGCCGCGCTATCAGGAGGTCAGCTCCTCCAACATTCCCGTTGTTGAAGTAGATGGCGCCACGATTCGAATCGTGGCCGGGGAAGTGAACGGGGTCAGCGGCCCGGTCACAGAAATCGCAGCTTCGCCTCTTTATATGGACGTCAAGCTGGCTCCCGCCTCGAAATTCACTTACTTCGTCCCGCGCGGACACACAGCCCTCGCCTATGTTTTTGAGGGAACAGGTGAATTTGGAAATGAGGTCGTGGAATCCGTCAGCATGGTTGTATTCAACGATGATGGCGATCAGATCGAAGTTAAATCTGAAACGGGCGTGCAGTTCATGTTGATCGCGGGCGCGCCGTTCAAAGAGCCGATTGTGCCCTATGGGCCGTTCGTGATGAATACGGTTGAGGAAATTCAACAGGCAATTAGGGACTTGAGAAACGGCACTTTTGTAAAATAAAGTAGATAAAAGAAGGACGCGCTTAGCGTCCTTCTTTTATCTCAAGATAAGTGCTCGGTATTATGTTCAGCCACAATTCATTTTCAAAGAAGCGAGGAAATATGCCGACACAAGTATTATATGGTCCGCGACTGGGTAAAGAGGGCAAAATCCGTGTAGGGTGTTCGGCAATCATTTTCAATCACGAAGGCAAATTTCTCCTCACACGCCGTGCCGATAATGGACAATGGTGCCTACCCAGCGGCGGACTCGAACCGGGCGAATCCGTCGAAGAGGCCTGTATACGTGAAGTCTTTGAAGAGACTGGACTGAACGTAAGCATCAAAAGATTTATAGGGGTATATAGCAACCGCGATCAATTGGTGATCTATGATGATGGAGCAAAATTCCAGATAGTGGCTTTGCATTTTGAAGCAGAGATTACTGATGGAGCTTTGGCCTTGAGCGATGAGACAACCGACTTTGGTTATTTTTCACTCGACGAGATCAAAGAGATGGATCTAGTTCACAGCCATACAGAACGAATACTGGATTCGCAGGATCAATCGTCAACAATTGTAAAATAGGAACTACTACAAACCGAAAGTGTTCTGTGTCTAAATCTTATTTTTGGGAGAGGAAATGTTAAACAAAATTTCGGAAAACTTTTACAAATGGAACAAAGGCTGGCTCATCATTGTCCTATTCCTTCTGGATGGAATCTTTGCTGGTTTTTTACTCCCGCTCATTCAAGGAATGATGCAGGGCGGAAGCGGAGGCATTCAGCCACTTGACCTGATGGTCTTTGCCACGCCGGAAAAGATCTTTGACATGATCAGAAAATACGGCCAATATGGTCGCCCATTCTATCGCAACGTAGAACTCACAGTGGATATCGTTTATCCTATTGTGTACTTGTTTTTCTTCGGGCTTTTGATTTCATGGTTATTCCAGCGCGGGTTTGCGCCAGGCAGCTCAATAAGAAAATTCAACATCATGCCGTTGGGCGCGTGGTTTTTTGATTTACTCGAGAATATCTGCATTGTGATTTTGGTCTCGGTATATCCATCTCAACCCGTAATACTCGCGTGGCTGCTTGTAATATTTACCACAGTGAAATGGCTGTTTGCAGGACTGAGTATTTTACTCATCTTGATCGGTCTGATCATGGGGCTCAAGAATGGTTTCAAAAAACAGGCATAAACACAAGGACCCCGCCTCGTTTGAGGCGGGGTCCTTTATTAAATCTGTTTCCACCACACGCCGGTACACTCGGGCAAAACGACCCACCTTTTCTGTCCTACTTTATCTCCCAATTCATCACCAAAAAAGAAACGGGATAGATATTCTGCTTCTGCCAGCGACTCAAATTTATAATCCGTGCGGATCCATTTATTTTGGAATCCGACTTCGTCCAACCACGGGTAAAAGTCTTTCAGATGGTCTATCTTAATCGGCGACTCGTTCCCAGTGCCAAGCGATTCAAACAGGACGATAAGTCCACCGGTCGTTAATATACGCCTCATTTCACCCAGCCATTTTTCCAACTCTGCACGCCACGAATCCGGATTCCACACTGCAAGATAACTCACACTCCAACCTGAAACGGCCAGATCAGCCGAATGGTCGTCAACAGGCAATTGACGGTGGTCTGCCACAGCCACCTGCCAGTTGGATAACCCGCTGGCAGCAAGTTTTTGGCGGCATACGCGCAGCATCTCCTCAGAAATATCAAATGCACGGATCTGAGAAACATGGGGAGCGAGTAAACCAGCCAATCGGCCGGTGCCAGCACCAAGGTCAAGGACGAGGCGATTTTCAAGAGATGTGATTTCCTGCAAGGAATGGAGAATATTTCCTTGATAATCCTCATGAGCAATTAAGGCTTCGTATTTATCCCCTTCAGTTTTATATATTTCTTCCTGTGTAGGCATGCTACCATTGTAAAACAAAATAGTCATTTGGAGGGGTGATGTGAAGAATGAGATGAGTTATATTCCGTTTTCATTCAAGGAGATTCAAATGGCATCACAACCTGAAAATGAATTTGATTTTTGGCTTGGTGAATGGGGTGTACGTTGGGGTGAAGATGGTCACGGAACGAATCGTATCGAAAGGATTCTGGGCGACAAGATTATTCAGGAAAACTTCGCGTCACCGGATCTGCTTGGTATAAGTGTTTCATCCTACGACCACGAGCGCGAAGTATGGTGTCAGACTTGGGTCGACAATACCGGGACGTATCTGGATTTCACCGGAAAATTTGAAAACAGAAAAATGATCCTGACACGAGACGCTGTTGTCAAAGGCGAAAATTGTAGACAACGCATGGTTTGGTTCAACATAAAATCAGATCAATTCGATTGGAACTGGGAACGCTCAGACGATAACAGCGAGACCTGGCGTGTGCTGTGGGAAATCCATTACACGCGTAAAAAGTAAACCGCTATAATTAGCGGATGACCTCCCTCTCCGCTTCCGCGCAAAAAATACAAAACCTGCTTAACTCACTCGGTTACAACTACACCGTAGTTGAACATGTCGAGTCGACTCGCACCGCACAGGAAGCAGCGGATCGCGCCGGCTGTGAACTTGGACAAATCGTCAAGTCGCTTATCTTTCGCGGCAAGACAAGCGGCAAACCCATCCTGGTATTAACCAGTGGCGCGAATCGCGTGGATGAGAAAAGAATCTCGGAGCATACGGGCGAATCCATAGGCCGCGCAGAGGCGGATTTTGTGCGAGCAGTGACCGGCTTCGCGATAGGCGGAGTGCCCCCTTTCGGTCACAGTGAAAAAATGGAAACATATCTTGATGAGGATCTCCTGCAATATCAAAATATTTGGGCAGCCGCAGGTACGCCAAATGCCATCTTTGAATTAAAAACTGAAGACTTGCAAAAGCTGACTGAAGGAAAGATTGTGAAGGTTAAATCATGATCGAAAGCATTTATAACTATTTACGTCTCAATGATTCGTTATCCAGCAGCGGGATGCCTACCCCGGAACAATTGCCTTCCATTGCAGAGAATGGAGTGAAAGTCGTAGTTAATCTGGCGACTTCCAAATCCGAGGGAGCCATTCCCAACGAAAAGGAATTGGTCGAAAAGCTCGGGGTTTCCTATTTCAATATCCCGGTGGAATGGAATAATCCAACTCACGAGAATCTCGATGACTTCATGAATATTATGGATAAGCACAAGCAGGACAAAGTGCTTGTCCATTGTCAGGCCAATTTCCGAGCAACCGGTTTTATCGCCTTGTATCGCATCCTCCGTCTTGGCTGGCAAAAGGAAGATGCATATAAAGATATGAACAAGATTTGGGACCCTACCGAGAACCCGATCTGGGAGCAGTTTTTCGCGGAGAGCCTTGGAGAATGAAGTCATCGACACACGTCGCTTTTGCGCTTCTCGTTCTGATCCTCGGCCTGCTCGCATGCACTCGAGGTGCATCTACACAAGCACCCTCAGAGAACACTACCCACACAATCGCGTTTAACGATCAAGAACGGACTTACATTCTTCATGTACCAACATCATATAGTGGCTCAATAGCCACACCATTGGTGCTATCCCTCCACGGGGGTGGTGGCAACGCAGAGAGTGAAATGAGTTTGACTAACTTCAATCCACTCGCAGATGAAAAGGGATTTATCGTCGTTTATCCAAATGGCAATGGCAGGTTGGAAGACAAATTGCTCACCTGGAACGGCGGCACTTGTTGTGGTTATGCAGCTACTAATAATATAGATGATGTTGGTTTTGTGCGCGCCGTGGTCGCAGAGTTGAAATCCGCCTACAACATTGACCCAAAACGAATCTACGCAACCGGATTATCCAATGGCGCGATCATGTCGTATCGCTTGGCATGCGAAGTAAGCGACATATTTGCTGCGATCGGGCCGGTTTCCGGCACACAAAATATTTCACCTTGTGAGCCGCAAGAACCTGTGTCGATCATCCACTTTCATGGGACAGCTGATCAACACGTTCCGTATAATGGCGGCGTCGGAGATGAATCCCTTGTAGGTGTTGATTTCGCATCCGTGCAGGATTCAATCCAGTTCTGGGTCAGACAGGATCAATGTTCATCTGCACCTGAAACCCAGACTCATGACGATATTCAGCTGGATACATATTCCAATTGCTCAAATGGATCTGCAGTTGAGCTTTATACAATAATGGAGGGTCTGCACGCCTGGCCTGGTGCAGATAAGCCCGGCTGGATCGGCGGCGATAAACCAACTCAATCCATTTCAGCGACGCAATTGATCTGGCAGTTCTTTCAGACACATCCAAAGCAATAAATAGCGAGTCTCGCCTTCAATGAAGGAAATAAGACATGGGACAATACTTTGCATTACATTATGCAGGCCCGCCGTTCGAGTTATATGGAACGGGACATATTATTGCACTAACGATCATCGCCTTGGCTTGTCTCTCCTTGCTATACTTTCGTAATGTGTGGGACGAACGTCAGAAGAGGATCTTTCGCTATTCTGTAGGAATATTCCTGATCGTGGATGAACTTAGCTGGCATGCCTGGGCAGCCTATTGGGGTGTATGGAGCGTTCAAACCATGCTGCCATTGCACATGTGCAGCCTCATGGTCTGGCTTTCTGCTTATATGCTCTTTACGAAAAATTACAAGATCTATGAAATAGCTTACTTCCTCGGTATCGGAGGCGCGACTCAGGCCCTGCTTACGCCGGATGCAAGTGGATATGGCTTTCCGCACTTCCGCGCCTTCCAAACTTTTATCGCGCACGGATTGCTTGTCCTTATTCCAATCTATATGACCCTAGTCGAAGGCTATCGACCTACGCTGCAATCTTTCAAACAGGTGTACATTTGGACAAATATTTATATGATCCCGGTTTTCTTCCTAAATCTGCTAATCGGAAGTAATTATCTTTTCATCGCCCACAAACCGGATTTCCCAACCCTGCTCGATCTGTTAGCTCCCTGGCCCTGGTATGTGTTGGAGCTGGAAGCAGTAGGGTTTATGATCCTGTTCATACTCTATCTTCCATTTCTGATAAGGGACTTGCGGACGAAACAACTTCCTGCCGCGCTATAAAAAACGGAAGGGCTACGGGATCATTTATTTGTGTTGCACACAAGCATCCTTTATCGTAAAATCATTCCTAACTAACCCAAGGAGGTAGCATGACCAAAGTTAAGACCGATTCACGTCCCATGACGGAGGAAGCGGACTTCCTGCAAATTAAGGCCGTTGACCATGTGCACTTCTATGTAGGCAACGCCAGACATGCCATGTACTACTGGTGGAAGGCATTTGGCTTCAAACCAGTAGCCTATTCAGGACTTGAAACTGGCAATCGCGAGTTTGCTTCCTATGTGCTGGAATCGGGCCAGGCGCGGTTTGTCATTTCTGCGCCCTACGGCCCTTCGAGTTCATTGGCCTCACATCACATGATCCATGGCGATGGAGTGAAGGTCATCGCACTGGAAGTGGACGATGCGGAAATAGCCTGGAAAGCCACCACCGAACGCGGCGGCAGGTCTGCCTGGGCTCCGCGCGAGGAGAAGGACGATTATGGGATTTATCGTTCCTCCGCAATCTATGCATACGGAGAAACAGTGCATGCCTTTATCGACCGCGCCGACTACAGGGGCGTCTTCGCTCCCACATATAAATCCATCCAATACGAATCAGAGCCAACCGGGCTCGCAGCAATCGATCACATTGTAGGTAACGTACAGCTCGGCAAAATGGATCAATGGGTTAACTTTTATCATCAGGTGATGGGCTTTCGACAACTCCTTCACTTCGATGATAAGGACATCTCCACCGAATATTCCGCGCTCATGTCCAAGGTGATGCAAAATGGCAATGGCCGCGTTAAGTTCCCGATCAATGAACCAGCGGAAGGCAAGCGGAAAAGCCAGATCGAGGAATATCTCGATTACTATCTCACGCCCGGCGTCCAGCATCTCGCCATCATTACAGGCGACATCCTGAAAACGGTTGAGCAGCTTCGCAAGCGCGGTGTTGAATTTTTGCGTGTGCCAGACACGTATTACGAAATGCTTCCGGATCGTGTCGGCAAAATCAAGGAAGACCTGAAGGTCATCAACGAGCTCGGCATCCTGGTTGACCGCGACGATGAGGGCTATCTATTGCAAATCTTCACACGCCCCATTCAAGATCGCCCCACCATGTTCGTTGAAGTCATTCAAAGACATGGCTCGCAAGGATTTGGCAAAGGAAACTTTAAAGCACTCTTCGAATCGATAGAGGTGGAACAAGAGCGACGCGGGAATCTTTAACCCGTAATGCGATTCGCTACTGTCAGTACGTCTCACTCTTCGCCGAGACCTGCTCTGGTTTCAAATGGCAAAGTCTACCCGTTGCCTTTTGCAGATATGCACGCCGTCATTGAAGCAGGCGCTCAAGTGGCTGCCAAACGTGCTGCGGGAGAATCGTTTTCAATAGATGAGGTGAAATTCCACGCGCCGCTGACACCAGGGACATTACGCGATGCATACGCCTTCGAACAACACGTCAAGACAGCGAATCAAAATCGCGGGCGTGAGGTACCCGAGGAATGGTATAAGTTTCCGGTATTCTATTTCACCAATCCTCACACTATCTTTGGGACGGAAGAGACCATTCCATATCCTCACTATACAAATGCATTGGACTATGAATTAGAGATCGCGGTAGTCATTGGCACGGGCGGTCGCGACATCAAAGCGAAAGATGCGCCGGATCATATTTTCGGCTATACAATATTCAACGATTGGTCGGCTCGAGATGTGCAGCGCGAAGAGATGAAGGTTGGGCTGGGGCCGGCCAAGGGGAAAGACTTTGCCTCGTCGCTTGGCCCGCTCATCGTCACGCGCGAAGCGATTGCCGATAAGGCAGAAAAACGCGCAGGCGTATATGATCTTAAAATGGTCGCGCGAGTCAATGGCGTTGAAATGTCCAGAGGAAATTTCAAAGACATCTTCTGGTCATTCGGCGAAATCATCGCAAGAGCATCAGATACAGTTGAGTTAGTGCCTGGAGACGTCATCGGCTCCGGCACAGTTGGCACGGGATGTTTGCTTGAGTTGACGAAGACCCAGGGTCCCTGGCTAAAAGAAGGCGATGTAGTGGAATTGGAAATTGAAGAGATCGGTATTCTCAAAAATACGATTGGAAAGCAAAAAAAATGAAACGAATGATCTATATTGCATTATCGATGATAGCGCTGGTGACACTTGCCTGCGGCACGGGCACACTCCCGAATATTCCGGATCAATCCGGAGTAGAGACCATCGTGGCCGCTACGATGCAGGCCCTTACACCAACATTTCCAGTCTATCGATCTGAAAACATTTCGATCTCCATTCCAAATGCAGTGGGCACAGGCATCACAACGACCAAGACCGATAATGTGGAACTGCCATTTATTAACCCTTCGAATGGCCCAATGCCTCAGCATACAGTCCTCGAAATTAATGGGTATCCAATCGGGCGCCAGGCGTATATTATGATCTTCAAAGCTTCCGAATATTCTTCATACACCGACTTAACCAAGCAAACTCTCACTACGTTACAAACCTTTCAATATCAAGCGGGCCAACCCCTGCCGAACGAGTTAACCCTTGGACCTTTGAATCCGCAGGCACAGGCTCTCACATCTGAAAATGCACACGGTCTCCGCTATCTCGCCCAGATCATCATAGGAGTTGTGCCTGTGACGAACGATCAGATATTTTATTATTACCAGGGCCTCACAAACGATGGCCTTTATTACATTTCAGCAGTCTTCCCGGTCAACGCACCTTTTCTTGCGTCAAACGGCGACCCGGCTTCGCTACCCGCCGATGGAATCCCCTTTCCACCCGATAACGCCGCTGTGGAGGAGCTTAACACTTACTATGTCGCCATCAGCGAAAGATTGAATCATGCAGATGCAAATATCTTCCAACCACCTTTAGATGCACTTGATTCGATTATCCAATCCATCACGATTCAATGAAAAGTGAAGTATATGAATTATTCAAGGATTATCACTGTTCACCCTGAGGGCACACACTTTACCAAACAACAATTGCCGAATTTTGAAGGCATTTCGGCAACATCTGCGGGGTCGGAACATTTATGCATGCATATTGTCATCATTCCGCCCGGTGGTAAAGCCGTGGCACATTATCATGATGGTTATGAAACGGCGATCTACATCATTCAAGGCCGCGCCGAAACAAAATACGGCGAAAATCTTGAGAAGTCTACCATTAATGAAGCCGGGGATTTTCTCTTCATCCCGCCAAACCTACCTCATCAGCCGCTGAATTTAAGTGATACGGAAGAAGTCATTGCAGTCGTTGCGCGCAACGACCCGCGCGAACAGGAAAGCGTTGTGGTTTATTACCCCAAGGAGGATATATGAAAAATGAACTTTCGCGTGGCGATGAAGTTTACGGCAACGATGTCTTTCAGATCCTGCTTGAATATGAGGTTTCGCGTTCCGTTCGCTATCCCACTCCATTGGGCATTTTACATATCGAAATGACTCCCGCCGGATCGGATGAAGCAACGCTGCATACCGCCCCGAAGATCTTCACAGCCGCACTTAACGCTCATCTGCGGTCTGTGGACATCCCTTCCGGCAGTGGACGGGTTTATAAAATATTACTCCCCACAACAAACGAAACCGGGTTGAAATCAGTATGCGAACGATTGCTTTCTGTATTCAAGAACAAGTTCAACACACAAAGCGGAAACTCAGTTGCATTTTCGTTGAACATCGGTGCAACATCGCATGTTGGTGGCGAAACACTCACCCGTGAACTTCTTCTGAATAAGGCAGAGGCCGCCCTTAAGCAATCAAAATCAAAGGGCCCGAATACGTTTGCCATAAGCATATAACCATGCATGGTTTTGGATAACAAGGAGATTACATGCCCTTCTATCATAAACTCGGAAAAATCCCTCATAAGCGCCACACACAATATCGCAAACCCGACGGCGGACTTTATCGAGAAGAATTAA
>Ga0209131_1002558_pt1 | contig 12342 bp, 10 predicted proteins | sample GraSoi_2013_40cm_FD_185826 | JGI IMG/M metagenome (GOLD analysis project Ga0209131, IMG submission 185826) | Grasslands soil microbial communities from the Angelo Coastal Reserve, California, USA - Sample 9_17_2013_40cm (SPAdes) (version 2) | ecosystem: Environmental > Terrestrial > Soil >...
TTCCGTCGTCCAGAGCGGCGGCAGCACGACCGTCTCTTTCACTCTCGACAGCGCGCCTTCGTCCGTCTATCACATCGAGATCTTCGAGAACCCGGCGATGGGCGCTCCCGCCGGAAGGACCTATCTCGCGGATACGTTCCTGCCCACCGGAGCGGTTACCGGGGCAGTGTCCGGCAGTTTCACGATCGGGGGCTTGCACAATTACATTTCGCTCACGGCGAGCGTCAGCACCCCTCTCGCGCCAGCTGTCGTTGGCGATACCTCGGAGCTCTCTCCCATGGGCGCCTTCACCGGCACGCCCGGCGCGAGCCTGTCGTCGGCGTCGCTCGATTTCGGTTCCATCCCGGTGGGCTCCTCGAGCTCGGCGCAATCGGTGACGGTGTCCTCGGTCGGCACCGCGCCCTACAAGATCACTACCTTCGATTCGAGCTCGACCTGCTACGGCGGGCCGTTCTGCTATGGGGGCGGCTTCACCTGCTCGACGACGTGCGCGACCTCGCCCAGCGGTTACGCGCCGGGTACGTCGTGCTCGGTGAGCGCGTCGTTCGCGCCCAGCTTCCTCGGCCCGCAGACGACCACGATCTTCCTCTGCGACAACACCTCGGCGAGCCCGCATTCGATCACGCTCACCGGCGACGGCGTCGTTCCCCCGACCTTCTCGATCATTCCGTCGCTGTGGGATTTCGGCAACACGCTGGTCGGCCAGCAAAGCGGAGTGAAGACGTTTGCGGTCTACAACCCGGACTCCAAGGACGCAGCCATCGGTCCGCTTTCCACTACGGGTCCCTTCGTCCTCGTGTCGACCACGTGCCAGGGCACTGTGCCGTCCGGAAGCTCGTGCTTTGGCGACGTTGCGTTCGCCCCGACCCAGCCGGGCTTCACGACGGGCTCGCTGGTCGTCGCACCGGCTGGCGTGGCCCCGGCGTCTTTCGCCAAAGCGGCCGCGGCGCCCGCCACGGCGACGCTGGCCGGCACCGGCATCCAGAACGCTGCGCTGCAGATGCCCTCCGCGATCACCATGCCCGCGTACACGGTGGGAAGCCCGCCCGTCTCGCAGCTCGTGACCTTGAGCAACACTGGAAACGCCGTTCTCACGTTCTCGAGTATCTCCACGAACCTGCCGTTCACGGTCGTGAACAATTGCCCCACGAACCTCGCGCCCGGCAACTCGTGCACTGTGAACGTGGGCTTCAGCGCCACGACGGTGGGCCCGTTCAACGGCACGCTCACGGTCGTGAGCAACGCACCCGGCGGCTCGCGTGCGGTGCCGATCACGGCAGTCTCGCAAACGGTGGCGGCCCCGCTGATCCACGTGGCGCCGACCTTCATCGGCTTCGGCGCCCGCATGTTCGGCACCCAGAGCGACGCGCAGCGCATCTCCATCGTCAACGACGGCGGCGCGCTCGCGAACCTCTCGCCGTTCGCCGTGGGCGTGGATTATCTGATCGTGGGCACGACGTGCGGCCTGACGCTGGCGCCCGCTGGCACTTGCTTCGCCGACGTCGCCTTCCGTCCGCTGGGCTTCGGTCCGCGCCCCGGGCAGTTCACCTTCACCAGCAATTCGGGCAACAGCCCTCATTCGGTCGACATGCTTGGCACAGGCTGCCGGCCGTTTACGGTGAGCGGCCGCGGCGCGACTTCCGCCTGCGCACCGTAAAGCGGGCGCTTTAGGCCCGCATGGCCCGGATTCTCTTCGCGTGGGAATTCGGCGGAGACCTGGGCCACGTGCGGCGGCTCTTGCCGATCGCCCGCGAGCTGCGCCGCCTCGGTCACGAGGCGGCGTTTGTTTTTCGCGACCTGGCTCTCCTTGGCGCGCACGCTGGTGAGGGTTTCGAGTGGTTCCAGGCGCCGCTCCTGCGGCTGCCGCCGCTGCAGAACGCTTCGCCGCTCAGTCCCAGCGACGTCCTGCTGAACCTCGGTTACGCGGATGCCGCGGGGATTACCGGGGCTCTTTTCGGCTGGCGCGGGCTCTTCGCCCTGTGGCAGCCCGACCTTGTCGTCGCCGACTATGCACCCGGTGCATTGCTCGCCGCGCGCATGTGCGTAGTGCCGACGGCGGCGGTCGGCAGCGGCTTCTCGCTACCTCCGACCGGCGCTCCGCTGGCAGCGTATCGCGACTGGATTCGCGTCGAGCCTGAAGTGCTGCAGCGCCTGGACGGGCGATTGCTCGCGACCGTCTCGAAAGCGTTCCAGAACGTGCACGCCGCCTCGCCACCTGGCGCGGCGCGCGAGCTCTTCGCCGGGGACGTGAACCTGGTGTGCAGTTTCCCGGAGCTCGATCCGTTCGGGCCGCGCGAAGGCGTCGAGTATCTGGGCCCCATCGCGGACGCGATCTCGGGTCGCGAGGTCGCCTGGAACACCCAGGAACGCCCGCGCATCTTCGCCTACCTCAAGCCGCGCGATGCCCGCTTCGTTCCTCTCGTGACGGCGCTTCGGGAAGTAGCGGGTGAAGCGCTCGTCGCGGCGCCGGGATTGACCGATGCGCAGGCGCGCGAGCTCTCCACCGATCGTGTACGGGTGTTCGCGGAAGCCCTGAACCTCGACGCCGCGCTCGGTTCCTCGGACCTGTGCATTTCGCACGCCGGCCCCGGGGTCGCCTCACGCGCCATCCTGGCGGGAGTCCCGCTCGCGCTGCTGCCGATGCAGCTCGAGCAATTTCTCGTGGCGCGGCGGCTGCGATCGGCCGGAGCCGCCGACTTCATCTCTCCCGATGACCCGCCGCCCGATTTCGCGGCGTGGCTCACGGCGATCGCGCAGCGGGCCGAGCTGCGCGAAGGCGCTCGCGCATTGAGCCGCGCGCACCAGGGCTACGACTTCGGGCACGCGGCCGCGCGCGCGGCGCAGCGTATCGCACAGGCGTTGCCGGCCTGATGGCGCGCATCGCCTTCGCCTGGGAGCTGGGCGGCGAGTATGGCCACGCGATGGCCTGCGCGTGGCTGGCGAGCGCCCTCCAATCGCGCGGCCACACCATCGCCTTCATGTTTCGCGAGCTGCGCCAGCTCACGATGCTGCCCGAGACCGCTGCGTTCGACATTTTCCAGGCGCCCCGCGCGGCGCGCGAAGGCGAGGTCGCCGTGTCGCCGGCGAGCTATGCGGACATCCTCCTCGGCAGCGGCTACGCGGATGCAAAGGAGCTCACGGCCCTTCTCGTGGGGTGGCGCTCGCTCCTCGAGGGCTGGCGGCCCGACCTGGTCGTCGCCGATTTCGCTCCGACGGCACTGCTCGCCGCGCGCTCGCTCGATCTGCCGCGCGTTACTTTCGGCAACGGCTTCTTCGTGCCCCCGCCCGTGTCTGCGCTGCCGGCTTTCCGCTACGACGAGACCATCGCCCCCGAGCGGATCGCGGCGGCCGATGCGAGCGCGCTCGCGAGCGCCAATGCGGCCCTGGCCGCGGTGGGAATGCCGCCGCTCGCGCGCTTGTGCGACCAGTTCGACGCCGACGAGCATTTCCTGTGCACCTTCCCCGAGCTCGACCATTACCAGAATCGTCCGGCGTCGGGATACTGGGGCCCGCGATTTCGCCTCGATCGCGGCCTCAATATCGAATGGCCCGATGGGCAAGGCAAGCGCATCTTCGTGTACGTGAAGCGCACTCTGCCGCAACTCGATACGCTCATCGATTACCTGGCCGCCACCCCGCACCGCATCGTCGCCTTCATTCCCGACCTGGAGGAGCCGCGACGCGCGCGCTTGGCGGCCCGCCGCCGCGTGGTCGCCGAGCGGCCCGTTCGCCTCGACCTCTTGATGCGCCAGTGCGATCTCATCATCTGCCACGGCGGCGAAATCGCCGCGGGAGCGCTGCTGCGGGGAGTTCCGCAGCTCGTCTTCCCCACGCACTACGAGCAATACCTCACCGCGCGGCGGCTCGAGCAAGTAGGCAGCGGCGTGTGGCTTAGCCCTGCCGCCGCGGCGGGTGACGTCGCCGGCGCGATCGAGCACGTGCTGCGCGAGCCGCGCTTTCCCGCGGCGGCGCGCGCCTTCGCGCGGCACTACGCCGCGTATTCGCCCGAGGAGCAGCGCCGTCGAATCATCCGCCGCATGGAAGAAATCCTCGCCGCGCGCGGCGCCGCGTTGCCGCCCACGGGCGCGCCCCCTATACTCACGCCCACTTCCACGGGAGAGGAAGCCCCGCGATGAACGTCGTCGAGCGCGCGAAGAAACTCATCCTCCAGCCGCAGCAGGAGTGGCAGGCGATCGACGCCGAAGAGCACGGCGTGCAGGAGCTCTTCACCGGCTATGTGATGATCCTCGCCGCGATCCCGGCCGTCGCGTCCTTCATCGGCCTTTCGATCGTCGGCATCGGGCCGTTCGGCTCGAGCTACCGGGTTGCGCTCGGCGCGGGAGTCACGCACCTGATGGCGGTCTACCTGATGTCGCTCGGCGCCGTGTATCTCTTCGCGCTCGTGATCGAAGGGTTCTCGCCCAAGTTCGAGGGCAAGAGGGATTTCCAGCAGGCGCTCAAGGTGGCGGCGTTCTTCCCCACGCCGTGGTGGCTCGCGGGAGTCTTCAGCGTCATCCCCGCGCTCTGGATCATCGGCTTCTTCCTCGGCCTGTACAGCCTTTACCTGCTGTTCCTCGGCCTGCCGAAGCTCATGCGCGTGCCCGAGACCAAGGCCATCCCGTTCCTGGTGGTGGTGTTCATGGCCCTGATCATCATCTGCGTGGGCATCTACATCATCGTGAGCCTCACGCTGCCCAGCAAGGTGCGCGGATTCTAGTCGGTGCCCCCGGCAGGGCTCGGCGTGAGGATCGGGGCGACGTGCGGGCCGCGCGAATGCTTGCGGCGCCGGCCATAGGGCGAGAGGCCGACCAGGCGCGGCGCGATTTCGAGGAATCCCGAAAGCTGCTCCAGGCCCATGCGGTAGACGTCGCGCTTGAAGTCGATCACCGCTTCGAGCGGCACCCAGTAGTCGTGCCAGCGCCAGGCGTCGAACTCGGGATGGCCGCTCGCGCGCAGGCTGATGTCGCAGTCGCGACCCGTCAAGCGCAGCAGGAACCAGATCTGCTTCTGGCCCCTGTAGGTGCCGCGCCATTCGCGCTTCACCCAATGCAGCGGCACGTTGTAGTGCAGCCAGTCGCGCGTGCGCCCGAGAATCTTCACGTGCTGGGGCTCGAGCCCCGTCTCTTCCTGCAGCTCCCGGTACATCGCCTGCTCGGGAGTCTCCCCCGGCTTGATGCCGCCCTGGGGGAATTGCCAAGCGTGCTCCTTGACGCGCTTGCCCCAAAACACCTGGTTCCTGCCGTTGCAGAGCACGATGGCGACGTTCGGGCGATAACCGTCCCGATCGATCATGGCGTCCACCATCCAATCCGTTGAGTTGGGTCCATTTTTCCATAGTTTGCAAGTGCCCGCCACCGGTCGGGGCGGGCCATGGGGCGTGTAGAATGGGGCCTCGCAAGCCGATGATTTAACTGAAGAGTTCATGCGCGCCAGCCAGTACTACCTCGCCACGCTGAAGGAAGCCCCCCAGGAAGCCGAGCTCGCCAGCCACAAGCTGATGCTGCGCGCGGGGCTGATCCGCAAGCTCGCGAGCGGGCTCTACACGTGGATGCCCCTGGGGCTCAAGGTGGTGAAGCGGGTCGAAGCCATCGTGCGCGAGGAGATGAACCGCGCCGGCGCGCTCGAGATGCTGGCACCCCCGATCCAGCCCGCGGAGCTGTGGCGGGAGACCGGCCGCTGGGAGCTGTACGGGCCGCTCATGCTGCGCATCAAGGACCGCGCCGAGCGCGAGTTCTGCTACGCGCCCACCGCCGAGGAAGTCCTCTGCGACATCGTGCGCAAGGAAATCCGCAGCTATCGCCAGCTGCCGGTGAACTTCTACCAGATCCAGACCAAGTTCCGCGACGAGATCCGCCCGCGCTTCGGCGTCATGCGCGCGCGCGAATTCACGATGAAGGACGCGTATTCGTTCGACGCCGACTTCGCGGGGCTGCAGAAGAGCTACCAGGCGATGTACGACGCCTACACGCGCATCTTCACGCGGCTGGGACTCGCGTTCCGCGCCGTGGCGGCCGACACCGGCGAGATCGGCGGCACCGGCTCGCACGAGTTCCAGGTGCTCGCGAGCTCCGGCGAGGACGCGATCGCCTATTGCCCGCAATCCGACTATGCGGCGAACGTCGAGCTCGCGGAAGCGCTGGCGCCCGCCGAGAGGCGCAGTGCGCCGAAGGAAAACCTGAAGAAGACTCCGACCCCGGGCAAGCACACCTGCGAGGAAGTCTCCGAGCTCCTCGGCATGCCGATCGAGAAGACGGTGAAGTCGATCGTCGTCATGCACGAGGATGCGGACAAATCCCCCGAGATGGTGATGCTGCTCGTGCGCGGCGATCACTGGCTGAACGAGATCAAGGCGACGAAGGTCCCGGGACTCAAGCCGTTTCGATTCGCGAGCGACGCGGAGATCCAGGCGCGATTGAAGGCGCCTCCGGGTTCGCTCGGCCCCACGGGGCACGCGGGCCTCAAGATCGTCGCCGATCGCACCGTCGCGGCGATGAGCGATTTCTGCACCGGCGCCAACGAGGAGGGATTCCACTTCACCGGCGTGAACTGGGGACGCGACCTGCCCGAGCCCGCGGCCGTGGCCGACATTCGCAACGTCGTCGCGGGGGATCCCTCGCCCGACGGCAAGGGGACGCTCGAGATCGCACGCGGCATCGAGGTCGGTCAAGTATTCCAACTGCGCACCGCGTACACGCAGAAGATGGGCGTGAATTACATCGACGAGCGCGGCGAGGCGAAGCCCATGGAGATGGGCTGCTACGGCATCGGCGTGACACGCATCGTCGCCGCCGCGATCGAGCAGCACCATGACGACAAAGGCATCATCTGGCCCGATTCGATGGCGCCCTTCGCGGTGGCCATCATTCCGCTGGGCTATCGCAAGAGCGAGGCGGTGAAGGCGGCCGCGGAGAAGCTCTATGCGGAATTCTCCGCCGCCGGGGTCGAGGCGTTCCTCGACGATCGCGACGAGCGCGCCGGCGTGCTGCTCGCCGACCAGGAGCTCATCGGCATCCCGCACCGCATCGTGATCGGCGAGCGCGGGCTGAAGGAAAGCGTGGTCGAGTACCAGCATCGCCGCGACAGCGCCGCGACCAAGGTGCCGCTTGCCGAGGCGATGGCCTTCGTGCGCTCGCGCTTCGCCGATGCGGCACCCGGCAGCTAGGCTCGCGGCGCTCGCGGCCACCGCCGCGCTCGCTTCTCCCACGCAGCTGCTCGCCGGCGCGCAGCAATACGAAGCGCTTTCGGCGAGCGTGCGCTCGGCGATGGCGAATGCGGTCAACGACCGCACCAGCGTCGACTTCAAGGACCTCGACACGCGCGCCTGGGTGCGCGGCATGACGCGCGGGGTGGCGGCGCGCTTTCCCGACGAGGAGTCGGCGCGCCAGTTCCTGGCGCTCGTGCGCTACGAGGCGATGCGCGCCGGGCTCGATCCCCACCTCGTCCTCGCGGTGATCGACGTCGAGAGCCGCTTCCGCAAGTACGCCGTGTCGAAGGCGGGCGCGCGCGGCCTCATGCAGGTGATGCCCTTCTGGGTGAAGGAACTGGGCGAGGCTTCGCACAACCTCTTCCAGGAGCGCACCAACCTGAGGTACGGCTGCACGATCCTGCGCCACTACCTCGACCGCGAGAAGGGCAACATGACCAACGCGCTGGCCCGCTACAACGGCACGCTCGGCCAGCCTCAATACTCAAACCGCGTGCTCAAGGCGTGGCGGGAGCGCTGGGCGCTCGCCGCGCAATTGAAAACGTGAATAAAAGGGTCAGACTCCAATATTCGGCGTTGGGCTATTCACAGCCCTGAATATTGGAGTCTGACCCTTTTATTCAAGAACTCGTCCCTGACACCAGTTTCTCCAAGAGCTTGCGGTCGACGCGCCCGGTGCGGTCGTAGACGAGCTTGCCCTGCGGATCGTAGATGCGCGTAGTCGGAAGCGCTTTCACGGCGCCGAGCTGCTTTTCCACGGCGTCGTCGGCGAGCACCAGCGGGTATTCGTGGCCGACCTTCGCCGCGAATCGCTTCGTCTTCGCCGCGTCCTCGGAGTCGATGGCCACGCCGATGACCGCCACGGCGCCATGTTCGCGATGAAACGCGGCGATCTCCGGGATCTCCTGGATGCACGGCACGCACCAGGTCGCCCAGAAGTTCACGACCACCCAGCGCCCCTTGAAATCGGCGAGCCGCTGGCGCTTTCCCTGGGTGTCGGTGAGGTTGAAGGCGAACGCGTCGAGCGGGCCCGCGAGCGCGGCGGCCAGAGCGAGGGCCCAGAGCCCCCGCGTGAGGCGAGTTTCCAAAATGAGCGGCCCTCGTCTATCCTTGGGCCATAAGAATACTGGAAGTACCCCCCATGGCCGCTCCACTAGCCCGCCGGTTGCCCGCCGAGCGCTCCGCGCCGCCGCGTGACCTCGAAATCCGCCCCAAGCAGGTAAAGGCGTGGATCGAGTCGTTGCCGCTGGCCCAAAGCGTCGAGGCGGCGAAGAAGCTCGTCGCGCACCTGGTGGCGGTGAATCGTGCCAAGGTCGACATCGACGATCGCATCCAGATCCTCGACATCTACCGGCCGTTCGCCGACACGCTGCTGGAAGAGCTCGACGCGGTCTATTCGAAGTCGTCGCTGCCGCTCGGCGCGCGCGCGCGCGAGGCGCTCGGGGTGGCCCGCGAGCTCGCGTTCGCGCTCGCCGACGGCTTCAAGATCGCCATCGGCGACAAGACCGCGAAGCTGATCGCCTTCGGCGCGAAGAAGCAGGTGCCGATCCTGGTGCTGCGCACGATGGAGTACCTCGGCGCCGAATTGCGCGCGAGCTACAAGTCGTATTCGCCGGTTCCTCCCGCGATCTGGAACGAGATGCACCAGCTCTATCTCTACGCGGACAAGGAAGGCTTCGCGGCCGAGGTCGCCGACTCCGAATCGAAAGCGACCGTGATGGACGCGTATTGCGAGGCGCTGCTGCTCTCGCTCACCGATCCGTACCGCCTCGTGCCGGGCGAGGCCGAGCGCATCATCGCGCAGATTCGCGCCTCGCGCGGATTGGTGACCCTCGGCCAGGGAGGGCGTCCCGCCACGCGCCCGGGCGGCCATTTCCTCGTGCCGTGCGACACCGACCGGCCGGCCAAGCCGCTGCTCTCGGCGAACGACGATGCGGGCGGCCCCAACTGGCGGCTGCTCGACACCAATCCGCTCGTCGACAAGCTGAAGGCGCGCAAGGCCGCGCACGATTCGGGAAACGTCTCGCAGACCACCAGCCGCTCGATGACGACCGACGGGCTCGCCACGCTCGCAAAGCTCATCACGCTCTGGGGCGATCCGCCGAAGCGCGCCCATCGCCGCGATCCGATGGAGACGAGTGTCGCGATCTGTTTCGGACTGAAGTCGATCGGCCACTTCATCTCGGTCGGCGCGCAGGTCGATGCCCAGGCGGAGGAAGAAGCGATTCGCGCCGGCATCACCATCCCGCTGCTCGCGATGCCCGACGACGAATCCACCAAGCTGCACCCCGTGTTCGAGTGGGACGTGGTGAACCAGAGCGAGGGCGGGCTCAAGGTCCGGCGCAACGCCGCCACGCAGCAGACTCTCGCCGTCGGCGAGCTCGTCGGCATCAAGGCCGTCGGCAAGACGCAATGGACGATCGGCGTGGCGCGATGGATCACGGTCCTGGAGGACGGCGGCATGGAATTCGGCCTGCAGTTCCTCGCGCCCGCGGCGTGCGCCGTGTGGGTGAACCCGGTCGGCTCCGGAACTCCTCAGGCGAAGATGGGCGTGCTGCTCGTCAACGGCGAAGAGGCGCTTACCCCCGAATCCCTCCTCACGCCTCCCAGCACATACGCGGAGATGCGTGAGTACGACCTCCGCGGCGAAGACCTCGTCTCGCGCGTGCGCTCCGCCGGCCTCATCGAGAAGACCTCCCGCTTCGAGCTCTTCCACGTTTCGCCTTCCTGACCTCCGGCGCGGCTGGCGCGGCGTCGGGAGAAAGCTCGGCCAGGCGATATCCGGGGCGCCCGTCGCGCTTCAAGAGCACGCCTTCGGCGCTCATGCGCGCGAGGGTGTCCTCGAGCTCGTACGCCGGGATGCGGGTGCGCTCGCGCAGTTTCTCGAACGTCAGGGAGGCGGGCCCCGCCTCGACGAGCGCGCGCACCACGGCCGCCGCTTCGCGCAAGCGCGTGGCGGGCGCCTCCGACTCCTTCCACCGCCGAGCGCTCCAATAGGCCGCGGCCGCCGTGATCTCCGCGCCCAGCAGGATCACCAGCCACGACAGGTAGATCCAGATGAGGAAGAGCGGCACCGCGGCGAAAGCGCCGTAGACCAGGTTGTAGGTCGGCGCCGCATGCGTGTAGAACGAGAAGAGCTGCTTCGCGCTCTCGAAGAGAAAGGCCGCGACCACCCCACCCAGGAGCGCGTGGCGCCACGGAACATGGCGGTGGGGAATGATGCGGTAGATGAGGAAGAAAGCGAGCGCGCTCATCGATAGCGGCACCGCGCGCAGCAGCACCGCGTGAACCTTGGAAGGCAGTCCCATTTCCCCGGCGGACAGCGACATGATGTAGGTCGTGATCGAAACGCTCACGCCGATCAGCACCGGAGCCGCGAGAATCAGGATCCCGTAACCCAGCGCGGAGATCCAGTAAGGCCGCGAGCGGCGCACGCGCCAGATGGCGTTGAGCGAGCGGTCCATGATGAGCATCAGCCACACCGCCAGCACGAGCACGATCGCGATGCCCACCGAGGTGAGCCGGGAGGCGTTGGCGGCGAACTGCTCCATGTATACGGTGATGATCCGCCCCGCGATCTCCGGCGTGAGATTGAGGAGCAGGAAAATCTTGATCTTCGACATCACGCCTTCGAAGATCGGCGAAGTCGACAGCACCGCCACCGCGATCACGAACGTCGGGACGAGCGCCAGCACCGTGGTGTAGGTGAGGCTGCCCGCGATCTGCGGGCAACGATCGTCGGTCCAGCGCCGGTAGACGAAGCGCAGGAAGCCGAAGATGTCGGAGAGAATCCGGGCGCGCAAGGGCGCGTATGATAGCACCCGCTCCATGGCCGAAGTCCTCGTTCTCTACTACAGCGCCACCGGCTCGGTGCGCTCGCTCGCGCAATCGGTCGCGCGCGGCATCGAGAGCGTGGAGGGCATGCGCGCCCGCGTGCGAACGGTGCCGAAGGTGGCGAGCGTGGTCGAGGCGGTCTCTCCGGCGGTTCCCGCGGAAGGACCGCCCTACGTCGAGGCGCGCGACCTCGCCGAATGCGCCGGCATGGCCCTCGGCTCCCCGACCCGCTTCGGCAACATGGCCGCCCCGCTCAAGCACTTCATCGACGGCCTCGGCCCGGAGTGGACGCGCGGCACGCTCGCCGGAAAGCCCGCCGCGGTCTTCTCGTCCACCGCATCGATGCACGGCGGCCAGGAAGCCACGCTGCTGTCGATGATGTTGCCGCTCCTGCACCACGGCATGGTCATCGTAGGACTGCCCTACACCGAGCCCGACTTGAATTCGACGCGTTCCGGCGGCACGCCCTATGGGGCCACCCACGTCTCGGGAACGGCGAACGACCGCGCGGTGACCGACGAGGAGTCGCGCCTCGCCTTCGCCCTCGGAAAACGTCTCGCGGTAGTGGCGAAGAAACTGTCGGCGTGAGCGCGAGAGCCGCGTGGCTCGCGGCGTGCGCGTGCCTTATCGCGCTCGTTTTCCTGTGTCTCGCGTGGGAGCTCGTCCTGGCACCCCTGAAGCCCGGCGGTTCGTGGCTCGTGCTGAAGGTATTGCCGCTGCTGGCGCCGCTCTTCGGCGTGCTGCACGCGCGGCGCTATACCTTCCAGTGGACGACCCTCTTCATCTGGCTCTACTTCGCCGAGGGGGCGGTCCGGGCGGTATCCGATTCGGGACTGTCCGCAAGCCTCGCGGCGATCGAGATTGTGCTTTCCCTCGGCTACTTCGCGGCGGCGGTAGCGTTCTTGCGGTCCAGCCGCGACTTGACGAAGGCGTAGACGAGCGGCAAGAGACTCACGACGATGACGCCGAGCGTGATCAAGGTGATGTTGCCGCGAACCCATGGGATGTCGCCGAAGAAGAATCCGGCGTACGTGAGCAACCCCACCCAGAGGATTCCCCCCGTCACGTTGTAGACGGTGTATTCCTTCGCCCCCATCGCGGCCATGCCGGCAACGAACGGAACGTAGGTGCGCACGATGGGGATGAAGCGCGAGATCACGATCGCCTTGCCGCCGTGGCGCTCGTAGAAGGCGTGCGCCTTGTCGAGGTGCCTGGGATTGAGCCAACGTGCACCGCGGTCCTTGAAGAAGCTCTTGCCGAGCCAGCGCCCGATCAGGTAATTGACGGTATTGCCGAGGATGGCG
>Ga0209131_1002562_pt1 | contig 12339 bp, 13 predicted proteins | sample GraSoi_2013_40cm_FD_185826 | JGI IMG/M metagenome (GOLD analysis project Ga0209131, IMG submission 185826) | Grasslands soil microbial communities from the Angelo Coastal Reserve, California, USA - Sample 9_17_2013_40cm (SPAdes) (version 2) | ecosystem: Environmental > Terrestrial > Soil >...
CGCCAAGGCGCCCGCGCAATTTCCGGCCCACAAAGTCAGGCTGGATGAGTTCCGCGCGCGCGGCGAGCTGCTGATGGTGGGCACCTTCGGCGACCCGCAGGCGGAGGGCTCGATGGCCATCTTCCGCACCAGTCAGGGCGCGCAGGAGTTCGTGGCCGGGGATCCGTTCGTGCTGAATGGCGTCGTGCGGGCCTGGCAGATCAGGCAGTGGAACGAGACCTACCGGGACCGGCGATAATCCGACCGAGACCAGTCAGCCCAGCGTGTCGCCGACCGCCGAGACGTCGTTCGAGAGGTGGAATTGCCCGTTGACCAGTCGGCCGGTGATCACCTCGAGGGAGAACCTTGGGCAGTCGGAGCGCACAGTCTTGACGAAGGCCATCGCGAGTCCCTTCGCGGTGCTGCTGAACTCTGCTGTGACCGTCCCGGCGATCGGATCGAAGTTGGCCACCGGGCGGACGCAGTACTTGCCGGTGGCCAGCCGCGTGATGGATCGGACTCCTCCCTCAGCCACGACCGTCACTCCACCGGTCGTTCCGGGCCGGAAGGAGAAGTAAGGGCGCTCGAAATCAAGCCCGGCAGGCGCTACCAATCGCACCGCCGTTTCTCCCCGTGCACACGACGTACTCGTGCTGTCCACGACCCGCAGCGCGCCATTCGTGTTCGAGTAACAGGAATTGATCGTCCCATCCGGGCCGGGAATCGAGGCGAAGGCGTCGCCGCCCAAAGCCACGACGAGTGCTGCGATCGCGACTGCCATCGCGTGGCTGGGTCGCAGGCGAGGCTTGCTCAGCATCCGGACCACCTTCAGGTAAGCGGAGTCAGCAGAACGAAGCAGGACAGGGCAGGCGAAGCGCCATGAGTGTACAACGGCTCTGGCTGGTTTAAGGCCATCTTCAGGTCGAGCGAGATCGCCCCAAGGCCAGGGATGGTCCTCAGTACTGGAATGCTTGCACCATGACTTACATCGCCGCGTCCGACCGTTATGAGCAGATCCCGTACCGCCGATGCGGCCAGAGCGGGATTGACCTTCCCGCGATCTCCCTTGGCCTGTGGCAGAACTTCGGCAACGACACCCCGCTCGACACCCAGCGGGCCATCATCCGGCGCGCTTTCGACCTGGGCGTCACCCATTTCGACCTGGCCAACAACTACGGCACGCCGTACGGGTCGGCCGAGACCAACTTCGGCCGGATCCTGGCCGAGGACCTGCGGCCGTACCGTGATGAGCTGCTGATCTCTACCAAGGCTGGCTGGGACATGTGGCCGGGCCCTTACGGCGACTTCGGGTCACGGAAGTACCTGCTGGCGAGCCTGGATCAGTCGCTGCGCCGGATGGGCCTGGAGTACGTCGACATCTTCTACAGCCACCGGCCCGACCCGGGCACCCCGATGGAGGAGACGATGAGCGCGCTGGCCACGGCCGTGCAGTCCGGCCGGGCGCTCTACGCCGGCATCTCGCAATACTCGCCCGAGCAGTCCGCCGAGGCGGTCGCCATCCTGCGGCAGATGGGCGTGCGGCTGCTGATCCACCAGCCGTCCTACTCGATCGTCGACCGGTGGATTGAGGACGGACTGCTCGACACGCTCGAGCGGGGCGGCATCGGCTGCATCGCGTTCTCGCCGCTGGCCCAGGGCATGCTGACCAGCCGCTACCTCGACGGCATTCCCCCGGGGTCGCGCGCGAGCAAGGACGATTCGCTCTCGCCAAGCCTGCTGTCGGATGCCACCGTGAGCGAGCTGCGCGCGCTCGACGAGGTCGCCAGGGCTCGCGGCCAGACGCTGGCCCAGATGGCACTAACCTGGGTGCTCCGCGGTCAGCGGGTCACCTCGGCGCTCATCGGCGCCAGCAGCGTCGCGCAGCTCGAGGAGAACCTGAGGGCCGCCGGCGGACCCGCCTTCACCGCCGACGAGCTGGCGGCCATCGACGAGCACTCGACGAAGGCGGGCATCGCCATTTAGCAGGCCGAACAAGACGTGGCTGGCCAGTCGCCCGGGGCAGGCGGGCCAGCCACGGCTTGAACGTGACTTACCTCCTCAGGAAGGCGTCCATGGTCGGGACCTGCGCGTGGTCGCTTGTGAAGCCGAGTTCGGGAAGGTGCCAGGCATCCTCGATTGTCCTCAGCAGCGAGTAGTGATTGAAGGGCGTGTCGTTGACATAGCGCCTCGGCCCGCTCGGGTCGATCACGACAGCGGGAACGAGGCCGCCTCCGAACACCCCGCCAGGCCATGCCGCGTTGATCTCGGGATCACCGGCCGGCAGCACAGGCGAGTCACAGCACCCCGCCGGCGAGTCCCAGCCGCCGTTGACCGGGTTCCCGGTGAAGTCGCCCTCGTCGGAGACGATGACGATCGCGCTGTGCGGCGTCCACGCGCGGCTCGACCTGATCGTGCCCACCGCCGACTGCACGAATGCGTCGGCGTTCTTCTTCAGCTGCGCGTCGTTGGGATCGTCGTTGGCGCTGCCGAACGGGCACGGCGTCTCGGGGTGACCGGCGACCGCGGTGAAGACGCCGCCGTGCATGTCGTTGCACTGGTCAGGGACGATGTACACGAAGCGCGGCGCGTTAATGCTGGCCAGATCGCCGGCCAGGCTAGCGTACGGCTTGATGTTCGCGACCCTGGCCGGGTCGTTGCGGATATCGGTGAACAGCGCGAAGGGATTGTGTTTCGAGGCGTAGAGCGGGGCGGCGCTCGACGGCCAGAAGTCGGCCAGCGGATCGGCTGGGTTCAGCGCCTCCATGTAGGCGCCCCACGAGATATGCGCCGCGTCCAGCTCGTCGATCAGGTTCGTGTGATCGAACCTGTTGGCCGGGTTGTCGTTGTTGGTCCACCAGTTCGACCCGCTGATCATGGCGACGTAGTTCGGCTCGCTGGGATGTGTCACGCCGAAGTAGTTGCTTGCCTCGCCGTAATTCTGCGCCAACGAAGTGATGAACGGCGCATTCGGATCGCCGATCACGCTCTTTTCTGAGTGGTTCTCCAGCACGATGATGAACACTCGGTCGAGCCTTACGCCCTGGTTGCCACCGGCCGGATGCTGGCCAGCGGCTGCGGCGCTCGTCGCGGCAAGGCCAGTCGAAAGCGCTGCGGCCAGGGCAGTCGTCGACGCGGCTGCGATGAGCCTGGCGCGCTTGGTCTTCAAATGCATAGATGCCTCCTGCACGGATCCAGCGTGACGATGTCGGAAAGGTGAATAACAACCGAACACACCGTGACAACATCGGCCTGGAACGTCAAGTACCCGGCGCTGATTCGGCGGCGCGCACGCTTAATCTCCCGCTGCGGGGAGACACTTGATCCATGCGCTATCTGGACATGGACACGGCCAAGAAAGTCTCCAAGATCGGCTTGGGCACCTGGCAGTTCGGTTCTCGTGAATGGGGCTATGGCGACGCCTACGCGCGGTCGGAGGCGAAGGCCATCGTCCGCCGGGCTTTGGAGCTCGGCGTTACGCTGTTCGACACCGCGGAGATCTACGGCTTCGGGCGGAGCGAGCGTATCCTCGGCGAGGCGCTCGGAGACGACCTGGAGTCGGTCTTCCTGGCTACGAAGATCCTGCCGGTATTGCCGATCGCGCCGGTGGTCGAGCAGCGCGCCGTCGCGAGCGCCGTCAGGCTCGGCGTACGCAAGCTTGACCTGTACCAGGTCCACCAGCCCAACCCGGCAGTCAGGGACAGCACGATCATGCGCGGCATGCGCGCGCTCCAGCGGACCGGCCTGGTTGACGAGGTTGGCGTCAGCAACTACTCGCTGCGCCGCTGGATGGCGGCGGAAGAGGCGCTCGGCTCCAGGGTCCTGTCCAATCAGGTTCGCTACAGCCTGGCCGACAGAAGGCCAGAACGAGACCTTGTCCCCTACGCCGAGGCGTATGGCCGGGTCATCATCGCCTACAGCCCGCTAGCGCAGGGGCTGCTGTCCGGCCGGTATGACGCGTCCAAGCGGCCAGCCAACCCGGTAAGGGCCAACAGCGCGCTGTTCTTGCCGGAGAACTTGCGGATGGCTACGGACCTGGTGGCGGCGCTGCGCCGAATCGCCGATGCCCACTCGGCAACCCCGTCGCAGATCGCGCTGGCCTGGCTGATCCGCAATCCGGTCGTGGTGGCGATTCCAGGCGCGTCCACAGTCGCGCAGCTGGAAAGGAACGCCGCCGCCGCGGACATCGACCTGTCAGACGAGGAGTACAAGCTGCTGAAGGACGAGTCCGATCGATTCAGGCCGGTTACCGGACGCGCGGCGGTGCGCAGCCTGATCAGGAACCGGCTCGGCCGGGGATGCTAGCCAGCCAGCACCTTAGGGGCCGTCCTGCCGTAACCCGTCGCCGACTCGAACGCGTGGGCGACCGCCAGGAGCGGCCAGTCCTCCCGGCGGCGGCCGACAAACTGGAGACCGACCGGCAGGCCCGCTGTGCTGGCCCGGGGGGACGACCCCCCGGAACCCCCCGCGGTCGTGAATCCGGCGGGAACGGAGATGGCCGGCAGTCCAGTCGCGGAGATGAGGTAGGCCGACGCCATCCAATCCAGGTAGGTATGCAGCGGCACGCCGTCGATCTCATGCACCCAGTCCAGGCCGATGTCGAACGGCGCGACCTGGCTGACCGGGCAGGCGAGCACGTCGACGGTCTCGAAGAACACACTGATCCGCCCGGCCAGCGCGGCGAGCAAGTTTGTAGCGCGGATCAGGTCAGCCGTCGTTATTTCGAGCCCGCGCCTGACGTTCCAGGCCACGTTCGGGCCGACCTGGTCGGGATGCTTGGCGAGCAGCGGCCCGAACGCCGCCGCATACCGCTGTGCCCGCCAGATCCTGAAGCCCTCGTCGGCGCCGGCCAGGTCGGGGGTCGCGTCGATGACCTCGCAGCCCAGGTCGGTCAGCACCTGCCTGGCCGGAGCAAGAACCGCCCGCACGACCGGGTCGACGGGCTGGCCGAGGTCCGCACTCCACGCCACCCTGACGCCGCGCATGTCGCGCGTGAGCAGACCAATGATCTCGGCCGGGTCTGACAGCGCTGGCGGCGGTGCGTCGAGAGCCAGCGGTACCCGAGGGTCGGGTCCCGAAATGGCCGCCAGCAGCAGGGCGACGTCGGCCACCGTGCGGCCCATCGGACCCTCGACGCCCAGCCAGTCGGCCACGTCCGTGACCGGCCAGGAAGGGACCCGGCCGGGCGACGGGCGCAGCCCGACCACATTGCAGAAGCTCGCCGGGTTCCGCAGCGAGCCGCCCAGGTCGCTGCCGTCCGCGAGCGCGAGCATCCGCGCGGCGAGCGCGGCCGCCGCACCACCGCTGCTGCCGCCCGAGCTGCGGCTGGGGTCGTACGGGTTCCTGGTGGCTCCGAACACCGGGTTGACCGTGTGTGATCCGGCACCGAACTCAGGCGTATTCGTCTTCCCCAGGCTGATGGCCCCGGCGCCCGACATCCGGCTGACGATCAGCGCGTCCCGGTCGGGAACGTGCTCGGCGAAGAGCGGTGACCCGAATGTAGTGCGGACGCCAGCCGTCTCCACGAGATCCTTGTGCGCGACCGGGAGCCCGTGCAGCAGCCCTGGCTGCTCGCCGCGGGTGAGCGCGTCGTCGGCTGCCGCCGCCTTGGCGAGTGCCCGGTCGAAGGTCCTGGTGACCACCGCGTTGACGACCGGGTCGACCTCCTCGATCCGCTTGATGTGCGCGGCGACGACCTCGCGTGCCGACACCTCGCGGCGACGGAGCAAGGCGGCAAGGGCGACCGCGTCGCCGCCGCACAGGTCAGTCATCGAGTCGGCTCAGTCATCGGTATGGCTGTCCCTAGTTCAGGCGGCGCTCGGCCGCCCAGCGGGTCAGCTGATGGCGGGTGGAGAGCTGCAGCTTGCGCAGCACCGACGATACGTGGCTCTCGACCGTCTTCACCGAGATGAACAGCTCCCTGGCGATCTCCTTGTAGGTGTAGCCGCGGGCGATCAGCCGCAGCACGTCGCGCTCGCGCGGCGTGAGCTGGTCGAGTTCGCTGTCGAACGCGGGGCGGACCCGCTGCTCTGGTTGCGCCGAGGCGAAAGCGTCGAGGACGAACCCGGCCAGCCTGGGCGAGAAGACGGCGTCGCCGGCGGCGACCCGGCGGATGGCGTCGACGAGCTCAGCACCGGAGATCGTCTTGGTCACGTAGCCTCGCGCACCAGACCTGATCACCGCGATGACGTCCTCGGGTGCGTCCGAGGCGCTTAGCGCGAGAAACCGGACTTGCGGGTGCGATTTTGTTAGGACTGAAACGACATCCTGTCCGCCGCCGCCGGGCAGGTGCACGTCAAGCAGCACCACGTCGGGCTCGCTGCGCGCGATCCCTATGATCGCTGGCTGCACGTCATCGGCCTCGCCGACGACGTCGACCAGATCGCCTAGCTCGGACCGGACCCCCGACCTGAACAAGCCGTGGTCATCGACGATGAAAACGGTCGGCCTTGGATCACTCATGTCGCCGGGCTCGGCTCGCGGTGGCTGGCGGTCCGCGGCATGGTCAGCACGACCTCCGTGCCCGCGCCTGGCGTGCTGCGGACCGTCACCGAGCCGCCGCGTCGCTCCATCCTGGCCCTGACCGACTCGGCCAGCCCCTTGCGGTCCTCGGGCACGGCTGCCGGGTCGAAGCCACGGCCCCGGTCCCTGACGAAGACTGAGACCGCGGCGGGCTCGACCTCGGCGAAGAGCGAGACCGTGCCGGCGCCTGACCACTTGGCGGCATTGACCGTCGCCTCGCGTGCCGCTGCGAGTACCGCAGCCAGGTCGTCATCAAGCGCGCAGTCGCCGACGCTGATCGCCTCGACGACGATGCCGTGCTGCGCCTCGACCTCCTGCTGGATCAGCCGCACCCCGCCGGCCAGCGTGGTCGCGAGCCCGTCGAGGGAGCCCGGTGCCCTGCCGTCGAACAGCCACGACCGCAGCTCGCGTTCCTGCGCCCGAGCCAGGCTGACGACCTGGTTCGGGTCGTGAGCCCGCCGCTGGATCAGGGCGAGCGTCTGCAGCACGGAGTCGTGCACCCGGGAGGCCATCTCGGCGCGCTCCTCGGCGCGGATCCTGGCCTGCCGCTCGGCGAGCGAGTCGCGGGCGATCCGCAGCCACCACGGCCCGAGCAGGAGCACGATGGCGGCGATTATCGCGAGCACTCCGGTGAGCGGCCACAGCAGCATCCGGTTGATTTGCTGAGAGATCAGGATGGCCAGGCCGACGATCAGGAGCAGCAGGGCGATGATCAGGCGCAGGCGGAATCGGGATCTGCGGCCCGAGCCGCTGCCCGGCGAGCCAAGGGGTCCGCCCACGATCGGCTCGGCCAGGCGGCGCATGACCGCCTGCTCCTCCTGCGACGCGTTCCGCCAGATCAGGACCAAGCCAGCTAGGGCGATGACGGGCGGCCAGGATAGCGAACCCAGCCAGCCGATATTGAGCAGCGAGGCGATGAGGAGAAGTACCGCGAGCAAGGAGGAGGCGGCGGCGGCCAGCGCGATGCCGCGCCGGTCTGACTGCGCCCGGCTCGCGATGTTGCCCTCTTCCCTCACTGCGGGCACAAACAGCCAGGCCAGCACGTAGACCGCCACGCCGAAGCCTCCGGCCAGCGAACTCAGCACGAAGGCCGTGCGGATGATGTTGACCCCGATTCCGGTGCGCGCGCTGATGCCGGCCGCGACGCCGCCGACGAAGCGCCCCTGCTGCTGCCGGCGCAGCGGGCCGCCGTCGCGCGGCCAGGCGCTAGGCCGGTGCAGCGCCCAGGCGGCACGCAGGCCCGGCTGCCCGTCGGGGTAAGGCGAGGCCTCGGGGCTCTGGGGTTGTTCGTCCACCTATCCATCATGGCGCCAGTTCCTGAGTGCTGCCATCAGGAACGTCCCTGATCCGGCTGGCCTGGGTTCGGGGTGCAATCAGGGTTCTTCCCGATGGCCCTTATACGCAAGGCGCAGCAGGCTTGAGACATGAACACAACGCAGTCCCAGTCAGAATCCAACATCGAGGCCGGCTCCGCCGACAGCGCGGGCCAGGACAGCCAGGACAGCCGGCACGGCCAGCACGGCGGCGCTGGAACCGGGCCGGCCTGGCAGGGCAATTCGGGGCTACCCGGGCTGCACGAGCTGCGCCGGCCGGTCGACAACCGCATGATCGCGGGAGTCGCCTCCGGCATCGCCCGCTATCTCGGCGTAGACACGAACATCGTGCGGATCGCGTTCGTCGTGCTCGCGTTCGTCGGCGGCGCCGCGCTGCCGCTGTACGTGGCCGGATGGCTGCTGATCCCCGAGGACGGTGCCGACCAGTCGATCGCCGGCGAGCTGTTCAGCTCGCTGGAGAACCGGTCGCGTTAGATGGCTCAGTCAGACCCGGGAGACCAGATGTCACCGCAATTCAGCCCGTCGTGGATGAACAACCCGCCGTGGGCGGCCGGATACTCCCGCCGCCGCAGCGGCCCGGCCAACGCGAACCTTCGGGTTTCTGACGCGGAGCGGGCCGACGTCGCGGACCGGCTATCCAAGCATTACGGCGACGGCCGTCTCGATCAGGCCGAGTTCAACGAGCGGATGGAACGAGCGATGAGCGCCAAGACGCAAGGCGACTTCGCCGGGCTCTTCGCAGACCTGCCTGATCTGGCCAACCCGGCCGAACCAGGAGCCTCGCCCCCCGCTATCACCAGACCACCGTCAAGGAGTCCCATGTCCAGGTTCGTCATTCTCATCTTGATCATCGTGGCAGCGGCGCTGCTCGGCCAGGCGCTGATCCACTCCTTCTTCCCCTGGCTGCTGCTGCTCGCGGTGGTCGCGTTCCTATGGCTGCGCAACGGCCCCAGGCGTCACCATCACACCTAGGAATGTCAGAACGGGGGCGTCCGCCCGGAGCGCTTGCTCCGGGCGGACGTTTGCGTTCCGGCTCGGTCACGCCGCCGGCGTAACGCCGGCTACCCCGGCCACGCAACGCTGCCGCCCGGGGGGTCCTCCCCGGTGAGCCCGTCCACCGACTCGCGGATCAGGTCGGCGTGGCCGACGTGCCGCGCATACTCCTCGATCAGATCGACGAGGATGCGCCGCAGACTCGGTGACCGGCCGTCAGGCCAGACGAACCGGGCTGGCTGCTCCAGGCCGCCGCCAGTCAGTGCCTCAGTGACGGCGGCGCGCGAGCGGGCCACTGTCCCCTCCCAGAGCGCATAGTGCTGCTCGGGGGAGTCCTCGGCGGCAGTGCGCCATTCCCAGTTCGGGTCCGCGTCCCAATCCACCGCGTTCCACGGCGGCCCAAGGTCTCGCCCGAGCAGCTTCCGGGTGAAATAGTCGTCCTCGACCAGAGCCAGGTGTTTGATCAGCCCGCCCAGGGTCATCGACGAGGCGCCGACCGTTGCCTGCAGTTCGGCCTTATCGAGTCCCCCGCATTTCCACGCGAAGGTCGCGCGCTGGCGCTCCAGCGACCCCAGGAGGGTGGCAGTCTCGTCGCCTGCCATCGGAGGTTCCAGGTATGTCATGCCCAACGAAGCTACTACCCGCCACCGACAGCTAAAGGTCCCCCGGTGCGGCTTCCGGCCAGGCCCGACGATTCTTCCGCTGCCCTCACCGCCTACCATCTGAGCGCATGCGCGTCGTAGTGGCGGGTGCCGGGTACGCGGGCCTGATGGCAGCGGACCGGATCGCGCGATCCGGGCACGAGGTGATCGTCCTCGAAGCGCGCGACCGGGTCGGCGGCCGGGTGTGGTCGGCTGAACTCGTTCCCGGCGATCAGCGCACGATCGTCGAGCGCGGCGCGGAGTTCGTGCTCGACGGCTACGACGTCATGCGGATGATGCTGTCCGAGCTTGGCCTGCATCTGGCCGGCACGACTATGTCGTACTACGAACGCGAGCCGCGCGGCGGCGACCCGGCAGCGCCCGACGAGGTGGCTCGGTGCGCCCGCGTGGTCGCGGCCGCCGCCGCGAGCGCTCCACCCGGCACCTGTCTCGCCGAGGCCGCTTCAGCGTGGCAGGACTCCCCCGCCGCGCTTGCCGCGTTCCTGTCCCGCGTAACCCTCACCCACGGTGTCAATGCCGACCGCCTGTCGGCCGCGTCAGTGGCCGGCGTCGCCTCGGACTTCACCAGGCGCCCGAGCTGGCGAGTCGCAGGCGGCAATCAGCAGCTCGCCGAGCTGCTCGCCGCCCGGCTCGGCCCGGTCGTCAGGCTCAGTAACCCCGTACGGTCCGTCGAGCATGACGAGGGCGGCGTCCGCGTGTGCACCGATCACGGTGCGGTGGCCGCCGCCGCGGTCATCGTCGCCGTGCCGATGGCTGTGCTGCGGCAGCTGCCGTTCCAGCCCGCGCTGCCCGAGCATCTGATGGCCGTATGGCGCCGGGCCGGACTCGCGCACAATGCCAAACTGCACGTGCCGCTCGCGGCCCCGGCGGAAGCGTCGGCAGTCCATAGCGTGCCCGACCTGTTCTGGACCTGGACGGCGACCGACGGATCCGGCCTCGTCCAGCCCGTGCTGCACGCCTTCGCCGGCACCGAGGAGGGTCTCGCGGCGCTGGAAATCGCGCAGGGGCCGGCGACCTGGGCCTGCCGGGCGGCGGCGCTGCGGCCCGAGCTGACCTTGGACCCGGACCGGGCCTTGCTCACCATGTGGAACGACGATCCGTGGGCCAGGGAGTCATATTCCGCGATGACGGTCGCGCAGCTACCCGGACACGACCGGCTGATCAGCGCTCCGGTCGGGCGGGTGCATTTCGCAGGCGAGCACACCGCAGGAGCCTGGTCCGGGTTGATGGAAGGAGCGCTCCGTTCCGGCGTCCGGGCGGCAGGCGAAGTCCTGGCCCGCTGGGCCTGACTCGCCTGGGCGGGCCTGGCGTTCATCGTCGCCATCCGTGGGCCCAGCTTTGGCCACGGCTGCGCCACTACGACTGAGCCGGACCGGCGTAACTAGGAGTCAACGAGGTCGTTGAACTCGCCAGCCACGACGCCGCGGACGAAGGACCTGAACTCGTCGGCGTTGAAGCTGAGAATGCCAGCCTGCGGTGCCTTGGAGTCCCGCACCAGAACCATGTCGTCACGGGTCGCGATCTCCACGCACTCCCCTGACGCACAGAAACTGGACCGGCGCCAGGTGAGCCCAGGCGTTGCCGCCTCACCTAGCTGATCGTGCAGCGATGACATATCGATCGTCGCCTTCTTAGATTGGTCGCCTTGGACGATAAGTCGCTTGGTCACGCAAACTGCTGAACTTCATTGCCCGGCAAGGGACCGGACCCGGCGGCTAAGCCGCTCGTTGGACCGCCAGCCGCGATCATGGAGGCAATCATGGCACGCGTCTGTTCGGTGCTCGCGGCCAACTCGCTAAGTGCCCAGAAAGTAGCGTTATATACCTCTACATCCTGCGCATCTTCAAGATAGAGGTCACCGGTCAGGCCCTCGACGAAGACCACGTCGGGAACGGTCGGCTGCGTGAACGTGACGATGATGAACTTGTTGTTGCCGGCCGGCAACGCGCCGGCCTCATACGGGATCACGCGGAGGTCCACGTTGGGCAGCTCGGAAACCTCGAGTAGCCGGGTCAGCTGAGCGGACATGACCTCTGGGCTTCCTACCGCACGGCGCAGCACCGACTCGTCGACCACTGCCTGGAACCGAGGGGGATTCTGCAGCCTGGTGAGAATCTGCTGCCTGATCACGCGCCCGTTAACCCGCTGCTCCACGATCTCAGGCACCCACGGCGGAACGGCCGCCTTGACGATCGCGCGTGCGTAGTCGGCCGTCTGCAGCAAGCCGGGGATGTAGCCGAGGCCGTAGTCGCTGATGCAAGAGGCCTCCGCTTCAAGACCTACATAGGTCGAGTAAGGCAGCCCGAGCGGCTGCCACCAGGCCCGCTGCTTGCCCTCGCTGGCCAGTTCCGCCAGGTGCAGGCGCTGCTCGTGGTCCACGCCGTATAGGTCGCACAAGTCCCGGATGTCCCTGGCCCTCGCGCCGCGGTGCCCGGTCTCCATCCTGCTGATCTTCGACGGCGAGCACAGCAGCTGCTGCGCCACGTAGTCGACCGTCCAGTTGCGATCGGTGCGAAGTTTGCGCAGCAGTGCCCCGAGCTCCCTGCGCCGTACTGTCGGGCTGCCGGTTCCAGCCATGCCGATCACACCGCTCTCGATGGGCGCGAACGTCTCACCAGCCACTACAGGCAAAGCCTACGCCTGCGGCGACAGAAATGGCACTTGCCAAAAGGTCGGTCCCGCAGCGACCATTGAATTGGAACAAGGCAGCGTCCTCAGGAAACCGCTCAGACCCGATTCCGCGAGTAACGCTGGCGCCGTACGCGTGTAGATGCCGATAGGTGCCGCTCTGGCCTGGGATGATGATCGCTGCGAAGTAATGATCATCTCAGGTGGAGGGGCACCTATCTGGT
>Ga0209131_1002563_pt1 | contig 12337 bp, 14 predicted proteins | sample GraSoi_2013_40cm_FD_185826 | JGI IMG/M metagenome (GOLD analysis project Ga0209131, IMG submission 185826) | Grasslands soil microbial communities from the Angelo Coastal Reserve, California, USA - Sample 9_17_2013_40cm (SPAdes) (version 2) | ecosystem: Environmental > Terrestrial > Soil >...
GCGCACCGCCTGCGGATAGATGCGGTGCTCGACCGCGAGCACGCGATCGGCGAGCGCGGCTTCCGTGTCCGCGGGAAGCACCGGGACGGCCCCCTGGACCACGATCGGCCCGCCGTCGAGCGACGGCGTCACCACGTGCACCGTGGCGCCGTGGAGCTTCACGCCCGCCGCGAGCGCGCGCGCATGCGTCTGCAGGCCGGGAAATGCGGGCAGCAGGGAGGGATGGATGTTGAGGATGCGGCGCGGAAAGCGCCGGATGAATCCCTCGGAGAAGATGCGCATGAATCCCGCGAGGAGGATCAAGTCGGGCGCCAGCTCGTCGATTGCGTCGCCCAGCGCCTGGTCGAACGCCTCACGGCTGGGAAACGCCTTGTGCTCGATCGAGCGCGTCTGCAATCCGCGCGCCGCCGCCCATTCGAGACCCGGCGCATCGGCCCGGTTCGATATGACCGCGCGCACCTCGAGCGGCAATTGCGCCTCGACCAGCGCGCGCAGGTTGCTGCCGCGACCCGAGATGAGGATGACCGCGGACTTCAGAAAACCACCGTCTGCGGCCCGCCCGCTTCGCGCGCGACGATCTCGCCGATCTCGTACGCCTCCACACCGAGGTCGGTGAGCGTCGCCACGGCCTTCGGCGCGTCAGTGCGCGCGACCACCAGCGTCATGCCGATGCCGCAATTGAATGTGCGCGCCATCTCCGCGTCTTCGATGTTTCCATAGCGCTGCAGCCAGTCGAAGATGGCGAGCGCGGGCCAGCGGGCGCGCTCGAGCCGCGCGCAGACGCCCTGCGGCAGCACGCGCGGAATGTTCTCGGTGAGCCCGCCGCCGGTGATGTGCGCCATGCCCTTGACCGGGACTTGCGCGAGGAGCGCGAGCACGGGCTTCACGTAGATGCGGGTCGGCTCGAGAAGGGCCTCGCCGAGCGTGCGCTCGTTGTCGAATTTCTCGTAGAGATCCGCGCCGCTCACCGCGACGACGCGGCGCACCAGCGAATAGCCGTTGGAGTGCGCCCCGGATGACGCGAGCCCGATCACCACGTCGCCAATCCCGATCGTGGACCCGTCGATGATCTTCGCCTTGTCGACCAGGCCCACCGCGAAACCGGCGAGGTCGTACTCGTTCGGGTCGTACATGCCCGGCATCTCCGCGGTCTCACCGCCGATGAGCGCGCAGCCGGAGCGCTCGCAGCCCGCCGCGATGCCCTGCACCACGGCGGCCGCCACGCCGACATCGAGCTTGCCGCAGGCGAAGTAGTCGAGGAAGAAGACCGGCTCGGCGCCGAGCACGAGGATGTCGTTCACGCTCATCGCCACGAGGTCGATGCCGATGGTGTCGTGCTTCTTCAGGCGGAAAGCGAGCTTGAGCTTGGTGCCGACCCCGTCGGTGCCCGCCACCATCACCGGCTCGCGGTACTTCTTCGAGACCTCGACCAGCGCACCGAAGCCGCCGATGCCGCCGAGCACTTCGGGGCGCATCGTGCGCTGCGCGAAGGGCTTGATGCGTTCGACGAGGGCGTCGCCCGCCTCGATGTCCACGCCGGCTTCGCGATAGGTGAGGGGAGGAAGGTGCGCGCTCAAGAGGCGAATCCGCTTGTTTTAGAGGGGAAATTTTAGCCGATTTACCCTCGCGCCGTCCGCGTGTAAGGTGATGGGGCAGGGTACGACTCACTCGCCGAAGCAGCGTTGGGGCCGACCGGGAGCCGCGGTCAGCTCCTTCGGACCCCAGCCGGTCCCGGCGTCTGCTTCTATCGACAAACAACCAAAGGAGCTGAATATGCAATCACTCACCAAGGCGTTGGCCGTCGCGGCCGTCGCCGCCTGTGCGCTGTCGCTGCCGGCGCTGGCCCAGGATACGAAGATGGACGCGGACATGTTCGTGAAGATGTGCGACACGGACAAGGACGGCATGGTGTCGAAGGCGGAGGTGATGAAGATGGTCGAGAAGATGTATGACAAGCACGACACCAAGAAGATGGGCAAGCTCGACAAGAAGCAGACCGAGGCTTTCCTGAAGGAACTGATGAAGGGCGGCGGCTGAGCCCTGCGCTCAGCCTCCCATCACGGGCCTCTCGAGGCCCGTTTTTTTTCGCGTAAGGCCATAGGCTCCGCCGCGACCCACAGGCGCATTCCCAATTCTCCAAAGGAGCCGCACCGATGCGAATCAACACGAAGCCACTGGCTGCCGCCGCGCTCGCCGCGGCATTCTTCGCGATGCCCGTCTACGCGGGCGAGAAGGACGAGGTCAACGCCGACAAGTTCGCCGCCATGTGCGACACGGACAAGGACGGCATGGTGTCGAAGGCCGAGGTGATGAAGATGGTCGAGAAGATGTACGACAAGCACGACACCAAGAAGATGGGCAAGCTCGACAAGAAGCAGGCCGAGGCTTTCCTGCGCGAACTGATGAAGGGCGGCGGCTGACCGAACGATTCAGCCTCTCCTCTTGAGCGGGCTTCGGCCCGCTTTTTTTTTCCATTGCGTCCTAGGCGTCCCCGCTCCCCCGGAACGTCGGCAGGTTCTGCTTCGCGAATTCGAGCATTCGCTCGATCGGAATCTTCGCCTTGCGGCCGATCTCGCGATCGATGAACACTTCGTGTCCCGGCGCGCCCTCGAGCGTCTCGATCAGGTTGTGCAGCCCGTTCATGGCCATCCACGGGCAATGCGCGCAGCTCTGGCAGGTCGCGCCCTTGCCGGCGGTCGGGGCCTCGATGAAGGTCACCCCGGGCATGAGCTTTTTCATCTGGTGGATGATCCCGCCGTCGGTCGCGACGATGTACTCCTTCGCGCCGAGGCGCTGCGCCGCCTGGATGATGCCTGTAGTCGAGCCCACGGCGTCGGCCATCGCGATCACGCTCGCGGGAGATTCCGGATGCACGAGCACCTTCGCCTCCGGATGGACGATCTTCATCTCCTCGAGCTGCTGCGCCTTGAACTCGTCGTGCACGACGCAGCTCGCGCTCCACATGAGCATGTCCGCGCCGGTGACCCGTTGCACGTAATCGCCGAGGTGCTTGTCCGGTGCCCAGAGGATCTTCTTCCCCTGCCGATGCAGGTGCCCCACGATCTTCTCGGCGATCGACGAGGTCACCATCCAGTCGGCGCGCGCCTTCACCGCGGCGCTGGTGTTCGCGTAGACCACGACGACGCGGTCGGGATGGTCGTCGCAGAACTTCGCGAACTCCTCGATGGGCGTGGCGAGGTCGAGCGAGCACTCGGCCTCGAGGTCCGGCATGAGCACGCGCTTCTCGGGATTGAGGATCTTCGCCGTTTCGCCCATGAAGCGCACGCCCGCGACCACCACGGTCTTCGCGGCATGCTCGTGGCCGAAACGCGCCATCTCGAGCGAGTCCGAGACCGTGCCCCCGGTGGCCTGCGCGAGGTCCTGGAGATCCGGGTGCACGTAATAGTGGGCGACGAGAACGGCGTCGCGCTCCTTCAGCAGGCGCGTCGCCTTCTCGATCAGGGTGACCCGCTCGGCGGGCGTCACCGCATGCGGCGGCTTGGCCGCATGCAACCCGTGGCGGCCGTCAACGCGCTCGAAGCGGATCTGGATAGGTTGGGCGAGAGCCATCGGATTTGGATTCTGACATAGGGGTTTGGGACACCGCCTGCGTGCTAAGATTTCGCGCCTTGAGGCAGCTCCTTCTCGATTTCACCCAAGCTCCGGCCCCGACCTTCGCGAACTTCGTCCACGGCGGCAACGTGGAGCTCGCGCACGCGCTCGAATCGGCCGCGCAGGGCCGTGCCCCGGAGCGTGTCGTCTATATTTGGGGCGAATCCGGCGCCGGCAAGACCCATTTGCTCAAGGCTTTCGCGCAGGCAAGCGAGGCCCGCTACCTGGGTGGCGGCGAATACGGCGCGGAAATCCTCTCAACCGTGCTAGCGCTCGACGATGTCGAGCGCCTCCAGGAAGACCGCCAAATCGCCCTTTTCAACGCCTTCAACGAAAACGCCTTCTCGTTCCTGCTGGTCGCGGCCTCTTCCGCGCCCCGGGACGTGGCGCTGCGAAAGGACCTCGCCACGCGCCTGGCGACGGGGCTCACCTACCGCGTGCTGCCGTTGACCGACGAAGAAAAGCGCGACGCCCTCGCGGCGCACGCGAAGGCTCGCGGATTCGCTCTGAGCGACGAAGTCTCGCGCTACCTCCTCACCCACGGCCGGCGCGACATGGGATCGCTCATGGCGGCGCTCGATGCGCTCGATCGCTATTCGCTCGAGACCGGCCGCCCGGTCACCGTGCCCCTCCTGAAGGCGGCGCTGGGGGACAGGACGCAGCCTTCGAGCGGCGACCTGTTTCAATGAAGCTCGCCCTCTTCGACCTCGACCACACGCTGCTCGAAGGCGACAGCGATGTCGCCTGGGCGCAGTTCCTGATCGAGGAGGGCGTGTTGCATCCCGAGGAATTCCATGCGAAAAACTCCTGGTTCGCCGAGCGTTACAAGGACGGCACGCTCGACATCCACGAATTCCTCGATTTCCAGCTCGCGCCGCTGGCGCAGCACCCCCGATCGCAGCTCGAGGCATGGCACAGGGACTTCATGCGGCGCAAAATCCGTCCCATCATCCGCGAGCGCGCGGTCGAGCTCATCGCGAAGCACGCGGGGGCGCTGCGAGCGATCGTGACCGCGACCAACCGGTTCATCACCCGGCCGATCGCCGAGGAGCTGGGCATCGAGCACCTGATCGCCACCGACATCGAGGAAATCGGCGGGAGCTTCACGGGCAAGCCGTGCGGCACCCCGTGCTTTCGCGAAGGCAAGATCGAGTGCGTGAACGAGTGGCTCGCTGCCCGCGGCCACCGCCTCGCGGATTTCGAGAGCTGGTTCTACAGCGATTCGCTCAACGACATGCCGCTGCTCGAGCGGGTCGACCACCCGGTCGCGGTCGATCCGGATGCGATCCTGTCGGCGCACGCCAGGGAACGGGGCTGGGAGATCATCAGCTTGAGGTCGCAGTGATCAAGAGATTCATCGACAACTTTTTCGGCCGGGGCAAGGGCGGCGCGCGCGTCACGCACAAGGACGCGCGCCCGGTGATCTACGCCAGGGACAAGCACGGCATCGATCGCGAGGGCATCAGCCGCTGCGCCCGGCGCACGTGCGACGAGCTGCAGCGGGCGGGCTACCTCGCATTCGTGGTGGGCGGCGCCGCGCGCGACCTGCTGCTCGGCATCCGGCCGAAGGACTTCGACGTCGCGACCAACGCCACGCCCGACGAGGTGCGCTCGGTCTTCCGGCGCTCGCGCATCATCGGCAGGCGCTTCCAGATCGTGCACGTGCTCTGCGGCGCCGAGACCGTGGAAGTCTCGACCTTCCGCGCGCACTTCGCGCGCGAGGGCGAAAGCGACCACCGCGACGAGCACGGCCGCATGCTCTCGGACAACATCTTCGGCACGCAGGCCGAGGACGCGCTGCGCCGCGACTTCACCGCCAATGCGCTCTTCTACGACCCGGTGAAGGAGGAGCTCTGGGACTACGTGCACGGGCTCAAGGATCTCAAGGCGAAGAGGCTGGTGATGATCGGCGATCCGGCGACGCGTTATCGCGAGGACCCGGTGCGCATGCTGCGCGCCGCGCGCCTCGCCGCGAAGCTCGGCTTCGAGATCGACGCGAAGACGCGCGAGCCCATCCAAACGCTCCGCCACCTGGTCGAGAACGTTCCCCAGGCGCGGCTCTTCGAAGAGATACTGAAACTGCTCCTTTCGGGCAATGCGGTGGAATGCGTGCGCGTGCTGCGTGAGCTCGAGCTGCACCACGGGCTTCTCCCGCTGCTCGACACCGCGCTCGAGGATCCCGAGGCCGGGCCCTTTGCGATGGCGGCGTTGCGCGCGACCGACGAGCGCCTCGCCGAAGGAAAGCCCGTCTCCCCGGCGTTCCTGCTCGCCGCGCTCCTGTGGGGACGAGTCGAGAAGAGCCTCAAGCGTTTCGAGGCGCAAGGCCTTCCCACGGTGCCGGCATTGCATGCGGCGATGCACGAGGCGCTCGACGCCCAGCGCGACTCGCTCGCGATCCCGAAGCGCTTCGACGCCACCATGAAGGAGCTGTGGCTGATGCAGCCGCGCTTCCTGCAGCGCGGCGGGCAGCGCCCCTATCGCCTTCTCGAGCATCCGCGCTTTCGCGCCGCCTACGATTTCTTCGCCCTGCGCGCCGCGTCCGCGAACGCTCCGCAGGAAACCGCCAAGTGGTGGGAGCGTTTCCAGGATGCGAATGTCGACGAGCGCGAGCGCATGCTGGTGGCCGACGAGGCCGGCCCGAAGAAGAAGCGCCGGCGCCGGCGCAGCAAGCGTCCGGGCGCCGAAGCGGGACCGGAGGTTCCGCCGAAGGAAGGCGAGGCGTGAACGGCGCGGTGCGCGCCGTGGTCGCGCTCGGATCGAACATGGACGATCCGGGTGAGCAGGTACGGCGCGGTTTCGACGAGATCGCGGCGCTCCCCGGAACGCGCCTTCTCGCGAAATCGCCGCTCTATCGCACCGCGCCAGTGGGGTATCTCGACCAGCCGCCTTTCGTGAACGCGTGCGCCCTGGTGGAAACGTCGCTCGCGCCACGCGCGCTGCTCGAGCGGCTGCTCGAGCTCGAGCAGCGCCATGGGCGCGTTCGCGCGATCCGCAACGGCCCGCGCACGCTCGACCTGGACATCGTGGTGTACGGCGATCGGCCGGTGAGCGAGCCCGGCCTAACGATTCCGCATCCGCGCGCGCACGAGCGCGCCTTCGTGCTGCAGCCGCTGGTGGATGTGTGGCCGGATGCGATGATTCCCGGCCGGGGCTCGGCCAAGGAACTGTTGGCGGGGCTCGCGTGAAGCATAGATACGTCGTGGTAGAGGGGCCGATCGGCTGCGGGAAGACCAGCCTCGCGCAGAAGCTCGCGCATCGCCTGGGCGCGAGCCTCGTGCTCGAGGACCCGACGGCCAACCCCTTCCTGCCGCAGTTCTATCGCGACATGCGCCGCTATGCGCTTCCCACGCAGCTCTTCTTCCTCTTCCAGCGCGTGGGCAAGATCGAGGCGCTCAAGCAGCCGGATCTCTTCGAGAGTCCGACGGTCGCGGATTTCACGCTGGCCAAGGATCCGCTCTTCGCGCGCCTCACGCTCGAAGACGCCGAGTTCCAGCTCTACAGCCGCATCTACGAGCACGTGAAGCCGCAGGCGCCCGTGCCGGACCTCGTGATCTACCTGCAGGCGTCCATCGATACCTTGATCACGCGGCTGCGCAAGCGCGGCAATCCGATCGAATCGGGCATCAGCGAGGACTACCTGCGGCGCCTTTCCGAGGCCTATACGCGCTATTTCCTGAGCTACGACGAGAGCCCGCTCCTCGTCGTGAACAGCGAGCGCCTCAATTTCGTCGACGTTCCGGAGCACGTCGACCTGCTCGTCGGGCGCATCCAGGCCATGCGCGGAGGGCGCGAGTTCTTCAACCGCGCCTAGCCCGCTTTGTTGCAATGCAGCAGACGTGGCAGAATCGCCGTCCCGCCTCCCAAATCCGCGTTCCATGCGAGTGACCCTCCCGAAGCTGCAGGAACGAGCCCGGTCCGGCGAAAAGCTGGCGATGCTGACCTGCTACGACGCGAGCTTCGCGAAGATCTCGGAAGCCGCCGGCGTCGACATCCTGCTGGTCGGCGACTCGCTCGGCATGGTGATCCAGGGGCACGACTCCACGCTGCCGGTGACGATGGGCGAGATGGAATACCACGTGCGCTGCGTGGCGCGGGGAAGCGCGACGGCGCTCATCGTCGCCGACCTTCCGTTCGGCAGCTTCCAGTCGTCGAAGGAGCACGCGTTCCGCAACGCCGCGCGCCTCATGGCGGCCGGCGCGCAGATGGTGAAGCTCGAGGGCGGCGCGACCATGGTCGAGACGACGCGCTTCCTCGTCGAGCGCGGCATCCCGGTTTGCGCGCACATCGGTCTCACGCCCCAATCGGTGCACGCGCTCGGCGGCTACCGCGTGCAGGGACGCGGCGATGAGGCGGCCGATCGCCTGGCCGCCGATGCGCGATCGCTCGAGGAGGCCGGCGCCGCGATCGTGCTGATGGAAGCGATGCCGGCCGCGGTCGCGAGGCGCGTTACCGAATCGATTAGCGTGCCCACGATCGGTATCGGCGCAGGCGGCGGCGTCTCCGGACAGGTCCTGGTGGTCTACGACATGCTCGACATCTACCCCGGTCGCAAGGCGCGCTTCGTGAAGAATTTCCTTGCCGGCGCGCCGTCGGTCCAGGCGGCGATCGAGGCGTACGTGAAGGCAGTGAAGGACAAGACGTTCCCGGGGCCGGAGCACTCGTTCTAGATCCTCCCTTGGACGTCATTCACACCATCGAGCACCTTCGCGCGCGCCTGAAGAGCGAGCCGTCCATCGCGCTCGTTCCGACGATGGGCAACCTGCACGACGGCCACATCTCGCTGGTCGATCTCGCGAAGCGCCACGGGCGCTGCATCGTGACCTCGGTCTTCGTGAACCGCCTGCAGTTCGAGGCGGGTGGCGATTTCGACCGTTATCCGCGCACCTTTCCCGCGGACTGCGCGAAGCTCGAGGAGGCCGGCGCCCACGTGGTCTTCGCGCCCGACGAGCGCGAGATGTATCCCACCACCCAGGAGATCGCCATCACGCCGCCGAAAGTCGCCGAAGCGCTCGAGGGCGAGCACCGCCCCGGCCATTTCCAGGGCGTGGCGACCGTGGTCGCGAAGCTCTTCAATATCGTGGCGCCGGACGCGGCGGTTTTCGGCAAAAAGGATTACCAGCAGCTGCGCGTGATTCGCGAGCTGGTGGCGCAGCTCGATTTCGGGATCGAGATCGTCGCGGCGGAGACCATCCGCGAGCCCGATGGCCTGGCGATGTCGTCCCGCAACGGCTATCTCACGCGCGAGGAGCGCGCGCAAGCCGTGCGGTTGCCGCAGAACTTGCGGCGCATCGGCGACGCGGTCGAGAAGGGCAACGCCGATTTCGCGCGGCTCACGCAGGAGGCCGAGGCGGATCTCGCGCGCCACGGCTGGCGCGTCGATTACGTGGCGTTGCGCAACCGCACGACGCTCGCCCCGCCCGGCCCCGACGACCGCGAGCTCGTGCTTCTCGCGGCGGCGTGGCTGGGAAATACGCGCCTCATTGATAATCTCGAGATCACCCGATGACGGCATGAATCCAATCCTGGTAAGCGAAGTCGGTCCGCGCGACGGACTGCAAAGCGTGAAAGCCGCGATGCCCACCGAGGCGAAGCATCGCTGGATCCGGGCCCTCGCCGGCGCGGGCCTGCGGGAGATCGAGGTGGCGTCCTTCGTGCCCGCGAAGCTCCTGCCGCAGATGGCCGATGCCGCCGAGGTCGTGCGCGAAGCCGTGAAGATTCGCGGCCTCACCGTGCTCGCGCTGGCGCCGAACCTCAAGGGCGTGGAGAACGCGGTGGCGGCGGGCGCGCACAAGGTGACGCTTCCGGTGTCGGCCTCGCACGCGCACAGCCTGTCGAACATCCGCATGACCTGCGAGGAAGCGATCGACCAGGTCGGTCGGATCTGCGCCTTTCGCGACAGCCTTCCCGCCGACCGTCGTCCGAAAATAGAAGTGGGTCTTTCGACCGCGTTCGGCTGCACGATACAGGGCGAGGTGAATGAGGATTGGGTCTTCGAGATGGCGAATCGCGTCGCCGCGCAGGGCGCGGATTCCATCGGCTTGTCCGATACGGTGGGTTACGCGAATCCACGGCAGGTGAAGCGCATGTTCGAGCGGCTCACGCGCGAGCTCGGCGACAAGGCGGGTGGCGCGCACCTGCACAACACGCGCGGCCAGGGCCTCGCCAACGTGGTGGCCGCGCTCGAGGCCGGCGTCACGACCTTCGACGCCTCGCAAGGCGGCATCGGCGGCTGCCCATACGCGCCCGGCGCGAGCGGCAACATCGTGACCGAAGACCTTGTCTATCTTCTCGAATCGATGGGGCTCGACACCGGCATCGACATCGAGAAGCTCATCGCGGCGCGCGCACTTCTCGTGGAGGGCTTGCCGGGCGAGCCGATCTACGGGCACGTGCCGGACGCGGGCGTCGCGAAGACATTCAAGCCCGTGGTCGCGAAGCGCCCGTAGCATCGAACATTCACGCCGATGAACACCGATAGGCAATTGCCGCTAGCCGGGATTCGCGTCGTCGAGTTCTCGCACATGGTGATGGGACCGACGTGCGGCCTGCTGCTCGCGGACCTCGGCGCGGAAGTGATCAAGGTGGAGCCCGAGGGCAAGGGCGATCCGACGCGCTACCTGAAGAGCACCGGAGCCGGATTCTTCGCGTCGTTCAGCCGCAACAAGAAGAGCGTGTCGCTCGATCTCGGCAGCGCCGAAGGCCAGGCGCTCGCGAAGAAGCTCATCGCGACGGCCGATGTCTTCCTCGAGAACTTCCGCCCCGGCGCGCTCGAATCGAAGGGGCTGGGGTACGAGGCCCTCGCGAAGGTGAATCCCCGGCTCATCTACTGCTCGCTCAAGGGTTTTCTCCACGGACCCTACGAAACGCGGACCGCGCTCGACGAAGTGGTGCAGATGATGAGCGGCCTCGCGTACATGACCGGCCCGGTCGGGCAGCCGCTGCGCGCGGGCGCACCGGTGAACGACATGATGGGGGGCATGTTCGGCGCGATCGCGATCCTCGCGGCGCTGCGCAACCGCGACCGCACCGGCAGGGGCGAGTACGTGCAAAGCGGCCTTTTCGAGAATGCGGCCTGGCTCGTCTCCACGCACATGATGCAGCACGCGGTGAGCGGCAAGGAGCCCGAGCCGATGTCCGCGGGCAAGCGCGCGTGGGGCGTGTACGACGTGTTCGAATCGGCCGATGGCGTGCGCATCTTCATCGGCGTCGTCACCGAGCGCCAGTGGGAGATCTTCACCAGCGCATTGGGCGAGGCGGAGCTCGCCGATCCCGCCTATGGCACCAACAACCAGCGCTCGGCCGCGCGTTCGACGCTGATTCCACTCGTGGCGAAGCTGCTGAGGAAACATCCGATCGCCCAGCTCGAGCGCATCTGCGAGGAGGGCGGGCTGCCCTTCGCGCGCATCCAGACGCCCTCGGCGCTCTTCGACGATCCGCATCTCAATGCAGGCGGCCTGATCCCGCTCACGCTTCCCGATGGCGCGAAGACGCGTATCCCGGCGCTGCCCATGCTCTTCGGCGACGAGCGCCTGCCACTGCGCTCCGGCCTTCCCGCGCCCGGCCAACACAACGACGAAATCCTCGGAGATCTCGAATGATTCGACCTGCATTCATCGCCTTCGCGCTCGCCTTCGCGCTTCATGCCGGTGCGCAGGATGCTTATCCCACGAAGCCGATTCGCCTCATCGTGCCGTTTCCACCCGCGGGCGGCACCGACGTGCTTTCGCGCGCCGTGGCGCAATCGATCGCCACGAGCAACAAGTGGACGATCGTGGTCGAGAATCGGCCGGGTGCGGGCGGCAACATCGGGCTCGAGGCGGCGGCGAAATCGCCGCCCGACGGCTACACGATCGCGATGGGCCAGACCGCAAATCTCGCCGTGAATCCCGCGCTCTACGCGAAGATGCCTTTCGATCCGCTGAAGGACTTCGCGCCCATCGCGCTCGTCTCCTCGCAGCCGCTGGTCCTCGTCGTGGGCGCTCAATCGCGCTACAAGTCGCTCAAGGACGTGGTCGACGCGGCGAAGGCCAAACCCGGCGCCCTCAACATGGGCTCGGCCGGCAACGGCACCATCGGCCACATCGGCGGCGAGCTCTTCCAGCGGCGCGCCGGCGTCAAGTTCGCGCACATTCCGTACAAGGGAGCGGGACCGGTGGTGACCGACCTCATGGGCGGCAGCGTCGACCTCTTCTTCGCCAACACGCAATCGGTCGCCGGGCAGATCGCGGGCGGCAAGCTGCGCGCGATCGCGGTGGCCTCGCCGAAGCGGCTCGAGATATTGCCCGACGTGCCGACGATCGCGGAGCAGGGCTACGCCGGATTCGAAGCCGCGACCTGGAGCGGGCTCGTGGCGCCGGCCGCAACGCCCAAGCCGGTCATCGATCGCCTCAACGCCGAGGTCGTGAAGGCCCTCAATTCGCCGGAGACGCGGCAGAAGCTGCGCGACGACGGCAGCACGCCGCTCGGCGGGACGCCCCAGCAGTTCGCCGACTTCCTCAAGGCCGAGCACGCGAAGTGGGGCGCCGTGGTGCGCGAGGCGGCGATCAAGCTCGATTAATTTGGGGAGAGCCTGGGATCAGGCAGCGTGCGCGAGGCGAACCGGCGGCGGGCTCGGCACGAATAGCGGCGTGGGCTTGGCTACGGCAAAGCCCTGGGCGTAATCCACCCCCATGTTCCTGAGCTCGCGGATGATCCCCTCGCTCTCCGCGTACTCGGCCACGGTCTT
>Ga0209131_1002566_pt1 | contig 12332 bp, 17 predicted proteins | sample GraSoi_2013_40cm_FD_185826 | JGI IMG/M metagenome (GOLD analysis project Ga0209131, IMG submission 185826) | Grasslands soil microbial communities from the Angelo Coastal Reserve, California, USA - Sample 9_17_2013_40cm (SPAdes) (version 2) | ecosystem: Environmental > Terrestrial > Soil >...
AACCCGCCTCATCCATTCGATGCGTCGCGACTGCCTCAGGCGCGGGATCGTCACCATGTGCATCGGCGGCGGCCAGGGCATCGCGCTCGCACTCGAGACGATCGATTGACGTTCCGTCGAGGAGATCGGCCGCGGATTGTTCGAGCCCCAGCCTCTTCGCTTGCCGGCGGCAAGCTCAAGCGGAGTGCGGCGCTCTTCGAGGCCCTCGCCTCGAGGAGGCGCGCGCGTCTCGGGGGCGAAATACCAGGTGAAGAGCCAGTAAAGCTTGCGCCGTCGCCCGGGGCCGGCTCTTCCGGGCCATTGGTCATGCTTAGACACCACCTCGATGGATGGTCGAACCGCGCTTGACCGCGAGATCAACAAGCGCTTCGTCGACAGTCTCTGCATTCGATGTTTTTGTCGGCCGATCCTCCAACGTGCCTTTCGGGCAAGGTGTCGCGCAGCTCACCAAACAGCCTGGGAAACGACCGAGCAGAGACGGCAGCGAATTTGGTCGCTGCAATAAATCGAGGCGCTCGAACCGCCGGTGATCGCCAGATGAGAGAGATCCTGCTCGCTGCAAAGAATTCCTCCGGTTCCTGCGAGCTCATCGCGCTTAAGACGTACTGAACTTCAAAGTTCGTGCGAGCGTTCTGAGCGGCACGCCACCGAGCGGCCATCAAACGTCTCATGGGGCGTCGACCGACAATCCACGCGGTACATCGTAAGCCGCTATCCAGGTCGCGCGAGGCCCAGAGCCATCAACCACCCAAAACGCAGCCGGCCGAAGTCGTTTATCGCTCGAACGCGCCCCGAGGCAGTTGTGAAAGCTATCAAATTCGCCTCTGGCAGATATTGGACCGAGTGAGCTTTGAACAGCAAATATTCAGCCTGAGGTGTTAACAATGTGCATCCGCCAACTTGAACATGGCTACGATTGCGGTCGAGAACACACCAAACGCTCTGTAGAGCTAAAAGGTGCATCCGCCATTGCTGCGGTCGTGGTGCACAACACCGCAATTCAATTCGCGAGGCTTGTATCCCTTCATCGCGTTATAGCTGGGCTGTCGCATTCCGGCATAGACCAACCGGCCGTTCTCGTGGTCGTGGTCATTCTCTCAGCGATCAAATTAGCCCTCTCGCTATGTCGGCAGCGTAACAGGCCAGATCCCATTCGAAAGAGGAGGAGCTGAAGCATGCGTGATGAGCAGGCATGACTAATTCGTGATTCCTGGACCAAGCCCCCAAACGCAGCTACGTACGCAACGTATTTACCGGCAAGCCCGCCGCAATTGTCTGCTCATTGGCTCGCCGAGCGATCCGCGATGTGTGTGCACGGAAATATTGGCACTCATCTTTTCCGTATGTCGCATCTCGCCACTTGTTCGGTTTTGCTCAGAGATACCCTCTGGATCCGTCCTGAACTACCATATCGCTCACGCGCCGGTGAATTGACGCGAGGAATGTTGTTTTCAGATCAGTGCTGAGTGCTCACAAGTTAGTAAATGAGCCAAAACAAATATTGGCTCACCTCATCCAACTCCTAACGAGAAAAAACGAATGTTCAAACTTAAACTGCTCTCAGCTGGCGTGATCGACGCCGCACTGCTCGTACCTCCCACGATGGCTCAGGTGAGACACATCGCTTCACGGCACATCGCAAAGGACGCTTACGCGAGCGTAGCACCTACGGAATCGATGAGGTCGGACTTCCGCGTCTGGGGCCAAGGTCCAGATACATCGCTAGCGCGCCGATGATTTGCCATCGAGCCGGAGGGTGAACTCCGGCGAGACGCCGTAGTCCAAAGTTGCTCGAAGCGCCCTCGCCTTCTCCTCGCCGAACGCGCGCTCGAAACGGCGTTGGGCTTCTCCCAAAGAGGATGCGACTGGGCGATCTTCGCCCAGCCGGCCTCGGTCAGCGCAACCAAGCGGTTGCGCTTGTCGTGCTCATCCGCGACCACTTCGACCAGCCCTTCTCACTCGAGCGGTTTGATGTTGTCAGCCAAGTGCTGAACGATCGAGCACAGGAGACGCGGCGAGTTCACCCATCGTCGGCCTCCCCGCTCTCGCGATGCTATCCAACACCGATCGTTGCGTAGAGCGCAATCCACATGGGACCAACGCCTCATCGTAGATCTGTGGCACGCTACGCATCGCGCGGCGCATCGCAGTCGCAACGCCGCGAAAACGTCGACGGGTCCTGCTGATGCCTTGCATCCCAAGCATGGCTGCCATCTGCCCTCATGCTGACACTCACGTTGACAATAGATGCATATGCTAGCATCTTCAATGCATGCATATGCAACTACTAAACTGCAAATAGCTTTTGGAGATACCGGTGGAGCTACGTCATATCCGTTATTTCCTTGCGGTAGCAGAGGAGCGGAATTTCACGCGGGCGGCCGAGAAGCTTGGCATCGGTCAACCGCCGGTCAGCCAACAAATCCGGGATCTGGAAGACGAGCTCGGTACCCCGCTGTTTCACCGCGTGCCGCACGGCGCGGAGCTGACAGCGGCAGGCGGGGCCTTCCTGATCGAGGCGCGAAGCATGCTAGCCGGAGCTGCGCGGGCGAAGCTCGCCGCGCAGCGGGCCCATCGCGGCCAGAGCGGGATGCTCTCGCTTGGCCTCTCCGGCACGGCCGCCTTCAATCCGCTTGTCGCCGGCGCGATGCGGCTGTTCCGCCGACGCTGGCCTGATGTGCTTCTGACGCTCGACGAGATGAACACCATGCGCTTGTTGGAGGGGCTCGGCCGCGGCGAACTCGACGCCGCCTTCATCCGTCCAGGTGTGAAGGATATCGAAGGCGTACGGCTGCACCGGCTCGACGATGAGCCGATAGCGGTCGCCTTGCCGGTGCGCCATCGTCTTGCGCGCTCGTCAAACCTGGAGCTGAAGGCCCTCGCTCAGGAGCCCTTCATCCTGTTCCCGCCAGGCTTGTGCTTCTCTAACGAGGTGATCGCCGCCTGCCGGATGAATGGCTTCGATCCTGTTGTCGGCCAGGTCGTGCCCCAGGTAACATCGGCGCTCAGCCTGGTCTCAGCCGAGATCGGCGTGTCGATCGTGCCAGCCTCGATCACACAGCTCCAGGTGAAGGGCGTCACCTACCAGCCGATCCACGGTTTGGCACCTGTCGCCCGCCTCGCGCTCGCGGTGCGACGCGACAGCCGGCAGATCGTGGTGCAAAACTTCATTCATGCGCTGCGGGGCGCAGCGAACGGGACTGACAATCAGCCGCGCGAGCTGGGCGCCTCTCTTGTTTGTGCCTAGCTGTGTAATCCGCGGCTGAGTACCGAAGAAGCTGTTCGTGCTCGGCTCAATCCGCGACGAGATCGAGGATGCCGCTAGTTTCGGCTGGACCATCGGCCATGTCTACTCGATTGGCCGACTATGATCACCAACCGCGGTCAGTTCATCGATGCTCAATGGCGAATTGAAGCGATGCAGTTGAAACTAGTCGTTTCGCCGCTACCCATGCCGGAAGGCTACGGCGAACTCGTCGGAGACGATAAACTCCAGCGCCTTTCGCAGAGAAGGCGACTTCACTACGCCGAAGGCTTTCTCAAAACCGTCCTGAGCGCGTTTCCAGGCGGTGGCTGTTTCTTCAAGCTTCTTCCTGCCGACAGCGGTCAAGGCGACCAGGCGATTGCGGCGATCTTTCGGATCGGCACGAATTTCGACCAGGCCATCGCGCTCCAGCGGCTTCAAATTGTGCGCGAGTGCGCCACGGTCCATCACCAGCGCCTCGGCCAATTCACCAATCATCGGCGTGCCGCTGCGCGCGATCTGATTAAGGATCGCCCGCTGTGTAATTCGCAAACCGTAGGGCTCCAATGCAGAATCGTAGATCTGCGACACCCGGCGCGACGCTTTGCGCAACGCCGTGCAATGACAAAGATTTTTCTCGTTTCCTGCCTTGCTCGCCATTTCACCCACTCCTTCTAGAGCCGCCTTGACGATTCCGAGCATATGCATATATATTGGCCTCCTCGCATACGCAAGTATCTTGCGTGCTATTCCGCGTTTTTCGCCAAAAGATGGAGAGACGGATCGGCCTGCGCGGCGTTCGCAATCCGCGGCTCGCGAAGCTGTTCGAGCGCATCCGAATTGCTTGGATACACATGTGAGGTTTAGAGCCGCATCGCTTCAGTAAATTGAGCGTGAGCAGACCTCACTCCTTCAGGATCGCCAGCGCGACAAGCAGCCCTATATCGTCAACAGCAAGGCCCAGCGGCTCGCGGCTATGTAGTCGGCAGCGGACTATATGGCTTCAAGGGCAGCGCTTTTGAGCCTGCACAGTGGGTCCTTGGGCCCGCTCATATCCAAAACAGATCGAGATCGCATCGATTGCATATTGGACGAGGCGCCTCTCAAATCTCATATTGGAAGTGACACGAAATCAGAGCCACCCAACCACATGGGGTCAATTGGTGCTGAACAGCTTTCCGATACCCGCGCTCACACTGCCTTCTGCAGATTTATTTCCAACATCACTCGATGGTGGCGTAACTCTGTCGAACTACCCACTTCAACAAACCGGAGCCTGTGATGACCAAGAGTAAACTTTCCGTCGCGTCCTTGCTGGTGCTTGCGCTGACGACATCCTTCATCGTTCCCGCCGTGGCAAAGGAAGCCCTCCCCGGCCTTGGCCCCGTCGGTCGCGAGGTCCCGGCTCCGCCGTGGAGCTTCGCCTGCACGAACGACCAGGGCCCGAGCGAATGCGGCGAACCCATGTGGGTCTATGGCAGTGCTCGGGAGATCTCACGCCACAGGCGTGCGTTTTGACGCGAACGGGTCACCGCGCATCTCGACCTTTCATCCCGTGGGCTATCAATCCGAAGTCGCGCTCCAACACGCGTTCATACCTCCCTTTACAGACGAGTGCCGTCGTTAGCTTAGGGAATAGCGGCGGGCAGTTAGGCATCAGTTTGGCATCACGTGAGTTAGTCAGATTCAGATTCGAAGGTTTGAGAGTGCATGGTCATGAAGTGCCTCAGAGCGTTATTCGCGACGACTACCCTGCTCACAGGAATTGGAGCAGGCAATGCGACGGTTCGGATTCTGGATGACCCTGGCGGCCGGATCAGAACCTACGTCGACAGATATGAGGGTGTGCGAGTCTCGGGCGAGAGGGTGATCATCGACGGTTATTGTGCCTCGGCTTGCACCATCGTTCTCGGTGCGATTCCTCATGACAGGATATGCGTGACGTCCCGCGCCTGGCTCGGATTTCACGCCGCCTATGATCCCGGGCCTAACGGTCGCAAGATGACCGATCCCGAAGCAACGCAGAGCCTGTATTCCATGTATCCATTTGAGGTCCGGCACTGGATCGACCAGCGCGGAGGGCTGACCCCGCACCTGATTTTCCTGAGCGGTCGCGAGCTCGCGGCCATGTATCGGCCATGCTATATCGATCCCCACGTTTCTTCGCATTGAACGGCGCTGTCCTCGTGTGCACCGCTGGCGATCGGCTACCGCAGGCAAGACGCTTCAGATTTCATCGAGCCGTTCTATCGAGCGCGTCAAATCGGGAATGGAAGCTCTTGTTGTGAAGGTAGAAAACAATCTGGTGCGCGGATCGGGAGGGCAATGTGATGGACGATCTTGCTGCACAAGCTGCAAAGAAGGCCGCAAAGCGTTTCATTCCACTTCCTTGCGATCTGCGACGTCCTCGCCGACCACCGCGCATACTTCGATACAGGAGCCTCTGCTTGTAGTTTTTCGAAATCGAAACGGCGCTCCGAATTTCCCACTCCACAGGGGAGAGAGTTCGGAGCATAGGAAAGAATGGAAACAATGGCTCTCAAGGGCAAAGCACGCGACATGAACAAGTGGCGGGAAGTACTCCTCGACCCGAATGTCCACTTCCCCGGCGAGTCGAGCGAATACCGGCGCGCACGCAACGAGCTGTTGGAGGCGGAGGCAGAGCTCCGGCGGCTGAACGAGCAGGTCGCCGCCCGGCGCCGGGCACTCCCAGCGGGCGGCCTCATCAGGGAGGACTACGTCTTCGAGTCCGCGGCCGATGTCAGCAAGGTGAGGTTCTCGGAGTTGTTCGCACCGGGCAAGAACTCGCTGGTCATCTACAACATGATGTTCCCGCGCTGGTTGGAAGACCCACGAGCGGGTGCCCCAGGGGGCAAGACAGCCGAGCTGCCGCTTGTCGAGCAGCCCTGCCCGTCATGCACATCGGTCGTCGACGGGCTCGAGGGCCGACCCGTTTAAAGTCACCACAGCAACGCTCCGATCGAACCCGTAAGCCAGTCAAATCTGAGCAACATAATTGCTCTTTTGACAGCAACCATGGCCTGCGAATTGCTTTCCCGCCGGGGCGGTCGCTTGCTTCTCGGTCGGAACCAGCGGGCAGAGCGTTTAGCTCTGTCGGGCGATCCGGTTGATCAGGCTTGCGGCATTCAGAGCTCTGCGATTTGGCCCGCGATAAAACTGGAGCCACGGGCGAGCACACCGGCCGCAGGCTTCGAGAGCTTACTGAAGAGGGAATACTCGAAGTGCAGTATCGGCGCGGGCATGCGTTCTACCGATTAAAAGAAGCCGTGCCCCAACTCTTCCAATGAACAAACTCCCCAAGTGCCAAAACGCTAAGTGCAAGAAGCGCGTCAAAGAATGGCAGCGCACTTTTTTCAGTGTGAGATGTTTCCGCAAATCAACCAGCTTCAAAGCTATCCGGGCAGTATAGTTGGCGGAGGTTCGTTGGCGACTTCCCGAAGCTTCTCCTCCTGCAATTCTTTCTCGGCCTGGTGCCAGAACTCATCCTCCCTACCTTCGGGCTTTCCGGCTTGCTCCCACAGTTGATGGGCGCGGGTTCGTATTTGATCGTCTGTTGGGTCCGGCATAACGGCGCCTCCATTGGCAAGCACGGCCCCAGCCAGCCCGGGCGGGGCTTTAGATCGGCCAAGGCCGTGCCGGGTCGTGCCTACAGTTCACAGCCCATAAATCAATGCGAGCTTTTGATGGATGTTCCCGCAGGAACGAATCGCATATGAACTTGGCATGAAATTGGCATGGTAAAATAAGAAGCGGCCGTTCTTAAGGAGGTCGCCATGCAAAACATCTTCGCCCCAGACCTCTTTCAGCGCAGGCGAAACCCCAAGCTGAAAGAGCACGACGCGTACATTCTCCAAAACAGAGGGATATGCCCCGCTATTTTGGCAGCTGACTTAGACGTAACGGAGCGGTTTGTCGTAAGCCGCCAGCGTAAACTTGGTGTGCGTCCTTTCACCGGCAACCCGAGGAAAGGAGCACCCAATGTCGGAAAAACTTTCTGACTTCATTTGTTGGGTGTGCATCTTTCTTGCTTCTAGCGGCATCGCTGACTTCCTTGCTTTTACGAAGGGAGCGCTCTGATGCCCAAAGTAAAAACCCAACCCCGCTGCGCGTGGGAACTCTGCAACAAAAAGCTCATCGACTTAGCCTTTATCTGCAAGGCCGATGGCAGGCTATTCTGCGACGAGACGTGCTGTGAACGCGCGCTTCAGGAGGAAACTCCGAGAGCGAGGTTCTTATGGCAATGAAAACGCGGTGTGACCACTGTGACAGGATGTTTGGATTAAAACGTTATCCTGACGTTTGTACCCAACCAAGGGAGCCGCAGTTCTGTTCCAAGCTTTGTCGGGATACCTACCAGGACAAATGGGACCGCCGCAAAGCCCACATCAGGTGGCTCTATGACCACCCTCCCCGATAGCGTACGGCTGGAAATAGGTAACGCCAGTACACGCTCTCCCGCCACCTTTCCTCCCTGGTGTCGGCAAACTACCTCCCATTCGAGCGTGGGGAGGCGTTAGCTCGTGCACAGGATCCGGAAGTTCGTTGAGGTTAGTACCGGGCGGGTAGGCTACGCGATGACCGCAGGCGCGCTGTCTGAAGCCAGCAACGGCGCGAAGTGGGATCCCGACCCTTCATTTAGCGTGGCCGAAGCTATTCTTGACGATCCGGATTTTGCTTCATTGCTGAGGGTTGTTTTGAAAGACGGCCATGTCATGGTGCCAAAGGCGAACGGGGAATAACTCGGTTCGTCGTCTACCGCACATAGCAACCCTGCAACCTTCGGCGCATTGACTCCCCAGGTCACGCGATCGGGCTCGCCGCGTAAATGTATTTTCCCGGCGGTCCCACTTCCTGGCGATCCAAGATCGTAGACACGCGGCGCGGTGGCGGCACCGGTGCGTTTTCCAGGTTGCGCGCTGGCGAAGTACCGACCGTCGCCAGATGCTGCGATGTCCGGGCCTAAATTAATTGTCGTTCCAATTGACTCCACTTGAAAGCGGCGTAGCCTCACCAACGGATCGCGAGCCATGGCTTCCCACGCCAGCAGAGCCAGAGCGGGTCGCTCCCGCCAGCGCCAGTCGAAGTGGGCCGATTCCACGCGTAGGTGCACCAGAACGGCGCTGGTAACAGCGCCGTTTCATATTGGGCACGATCCGGCAGCAGCGCGCGCGCCCATGTGGTTATTTCCGCTCGAGCCGTCGATCATCAACGAAAAGACGATCGCGGACTTCACGCCGTGGTTGAGCAGACGGGAATTTTAGAAAGCGCGCTATCGCGAAAACGCGCTTGTCACTTGCTTGACCAAGCATTGCCCGGTCCTGCAATCTGCGGTTTAAAAGGGGTGGGGGGACGCAGTTGACCACGGTAAGAAATAGACTGCTCGCGGACCGGAAGGCGCTGCTCGACTTGGGCACGCGCAACCGGCTGATCAACATACCGCTAAGAACGAAGAACATTCGGGCGATCGAAATCGTCGACGAAAAGACGTCCGAGGTTTTCAGGCTTCTCGGAGAAGGAAAGCGCTTCACCTTCCTGCCTGCCGATGCCGAAAGCTCGGAAGATGGCTCGACGCCGGCTCTGGACGCGCTGCCGCAGCCTGCGGCACCGCAAGAGCGTCACACTGACAAATACCTCCAAACGAAGCTGTCACCTGAGGCGCTGCAAAAGCGGCTTTTGGATATTTGGTACGACGCAAGGACGCTCGAGGAGGAGCAGGGCGTCAACATTCTCTATCTCGGCCTCGGCCTGTTGAAGTGGTTTGAGGACGACAAGTCCGATGTCGAGCGACTCGCTCCGCTCGTCTTGCTACCAGTTCGACTTGAACGCAGCAGCGCTGCTGATCGGTTCCACCTCGTGTCGCGATCGGAGCCACCTTCGCCCAATTTGTCGTTACAGGCAAAGATGGACGGAGAATTTGGTCTCAAGATCGATGACTTCGGTGATGAGGACGACGTGGACATCGCCGCCTATCTGACCCGCATTGCGGAAACTGTCTCCGGCAAATCGCGATGGGAAGTGAGGCCGGACGCCATGGTCCTCGGCTTCTTTTCGTTTTCCAAGTTTCTCATGTACCGGGACCTCGATCCGGAAAACTGGCCAGCCGACGGAGGGCTGGATCTGCATCCCTCGATCATGGGACTACTGCAGGACGGATTCGAAGCTCCCGAACCGATCGTTGGGGACGACGGCAAGATTGACCCGATCATTCTTCCCGTCGCCATGAACCATGTGATCGACGCCGACTCCTCGCAAACCGTCGCAATCGAGGAAGTAGCGCGTGGTCGCCATCTGGTCATCAAGGGGCCGCCGGGTACCGGAAAATCTCAGACGATCACGAACATCATTGCGGCTGCGGCTGCACAGGGCCGTACCGTATTGTTCGTCGCGGAGAAAATGGCCGCGCTCGACGTCGTGCACCGCCGTCTCAGGGACGCGGGTCTGTCGTCTCTTGCCTTGGAGCTTCACTCGAGCAAGGCAAACAAGCGAGTTCTGCTCGAGGAATTGAAGCGTGCCCGAAGCGCGTCGGCTCAGGCTCCCCGGGGCGAAGCTACTTTGGTGCAACGACTGACCGACAGCCGCGACAAGCTGAATTCGCACGTCGACATGATGCATACGCCTCATGAACCGAGTGGGCTTACTCCCTTCAAGCTTCTGGGAAATCTGATCCGTGCGCGGGACTCGTCAGGTAAGCCCGACTATTCTTTGGACGCTCCCGAAACCTGGACGCCGCTCGACTTCGAGACGCGGCGGGAACTCGTCCAAGAACTCGCCGAAAGGATCGCATCGGACGGTCCCGCGCATCAACATCCCTGGCGCGGAGTGGGGCGGGATGCCCTCGATCCGAGCGAGATGCAAAGCCTGCGGGACGCCATCGATGCGCTTGCGGCGAGCCTCATGAACTTGGTCGTTTGTGCGGAACGAGCGTGCACCTTGTTCGGGCTCTCGCTCCCGGAAAGCTTCGGCGAGATGGCAAGGTTACTCAAGGTCGCGGAAGCGGCAGCCGCGATGCCTGAGTGCGATCGCCGGGCATTCTGCAGTCCGGCTTGGGCACGCGCCGAAGACGTCGCCGAAATCGTGGAAAAAGGCGAGCGCTTTTCGAAACTGCGCCATGCCTTCGATTCCGCCTTCGTTGAGTCTGCTTGGGCGGCGTCGCTCGACGAATGCCGCGCGACTCTTGCCGCCAAAAGCCGGTCGTGGTTCCGGTGGCTCAGCTCGCGCTATCGAGAGCAAGTCTCGCTCTTGAAGTCGTACCTCAAGGTTCCGCTACCGAAGAGCGCTGAACAACGTCTCTTGCTGGTCGACGGCTTGATTGCGGCACAACTCGCGCGGCGATCGTTCGAAGAACTTCAAGAAGCCGGGCTGGCGGCGTTTGGGGCAGACTGGCGTAAAGATAAATCCGACTGGGCGAGGCTTGGTAGTCTCACGTCCTGGTGGTCGGCCTTCCCAAAGGAAGGGCTTCCGGAAGATGGGCGCGATCGTCTGGCTCGGTTGACCCTGACGGCTGAAGATAGGCGATCCTTTGCCTTGTTTCGGGAAAACTTCGAGGCTGCCAAGTCTGGTCTCGCCCATTTGATCGGTTCGCTTCAGCTCGATTTGCAGCGCGTTCCGCTCGATCCGGATGACCGCATGTTGGTCGGTGCTGTTGTCGAAACCGTTACCGGCTGGCGGAAATCGCCTGAACGCATCACGCGATGGATCGCGTTCATGGACCGCATACGTATCGCTCGGGAAAACGGTCTCGGTTCGCTGACAGAGGGCATTCTCAACGGTTCGCTCCCGGACGCCTCGCTCGCCCCTACCTTCGAACGGTCGTACTTCGAAGCCATGCGAACCCTAATCTTCGCAAATCATCCCAATCTCAGGCGCTTCGATGGAGAGGCTCACGGACGTCTCGTAGAAAGCTTTCGCAGGCTAGACGTCGAACGCATGCGCCTTGTACGCGATCAGATCGCCCACGAACATGCGTCGCACCTGCCACGGAATGGGGGCGGCATCGGTCCATTGGGCGTGCTCAACGGTGAAATCGCAAAGAAACGAAATCATCTTCCGATAAGGAAGCTCTTGGAGCGGGCGGCTCCGGTGATTCAGCAGATCAAGCCGATCTTTCTTATGAGCCCGCTCTCGGTGGCGCAGTTCTTGAAACCGGGGTCGATCTCGTTCGATCTCCTCGTAGTAGACGAGGCGTCGCAGATTGAGCCCGTCGATGCACTCGGAGCCGTCGCTAGATGCCGCCAGATGGTCGTGGTGGGCGATGAAAGACAGCTTCCTCCAACTCGCTTCTTCGCAAAACTGACCGGCAATGATGAGGAGAGGGACGAAGAAGACGAGCTCACCTTTCAGGCGAAGGATGCGGAAAGCATTCTGGACCTTTGTCTTGCCAAGGGGCTGCCGCACCGCATGCTGAACTGGCATTACCGAAGCAAGCACCAGTCCCTTATCGCGGTATCCAACAAGCAGTTCTACGACAACCGTCTCTTCATCGTGCCCAGTCCTTACGACGCGGTCGCCGGCATGGGACTGAAGTTCAACTACAATCCGGACGCCCATTACGACCGCGGCAACACTCGCACGAATCCCAAGGAGGCGCGGATCGTAGCCGAGGCCGTCATTCGGCATGCTCGCGAGACGCCGAGCAGGAGTCTGGGCGTTGCTACCTTCTCGGTGGCGCAGCGCCAGGCGGTTCAGAATGAACTTGAGCTCCTAAGGCGCGAACACCCGGACACTGAGGAATTCTTCGGACGAGGCACCAGCGAGCCCTTTTTCGTGAAGAATCTTGAGAACATTCAGGGCGATGAGCGCGATGTCATTTTCATCTCCCTCGGCTACGGCAAAACGAAGGAAGGCTTCATCTCGATGAGCTTCGGTCCGTTGAATTCGGACGGTGGCGAGCGTCGTCTAAACGTCTTGATTTCCCGAGCCAAGTTGCGCTGCGAGGTCTTCTCGTCGATCACGGGCGATGACATCGACCTTTCACGCGCGAAGGGGCGCGGCGTCGCGGCGCTTAAGATGTTCCTCTCGTTCGCCCAGACAGGAAGACTCGGCGTTGCGGAGGAAACGGGTCGGGATG
>Ga0209131_1002572_pt1 | contig 12316 bp, 7 predicted proteins | sample GraSoi_2013_40cm_FD_185826 | JGI IMG/M metagenome (GOLD analysis project Ga0209131, IMG submission 185826) | Grasslands soil microbial communities from the Angelo Coastal Reserve, California, USA - Sample 9_17_2013_40cm (SPAdes) (version 2) | ecosystem: Environmental > Terrestrial > Soil >...
ATGAGTAGCGCCGAGCAACCCGAAATATAGAATTACGTAGTTATCCGCGAAGGCGACGTACCTATCGATATCAACTAGCAACGCGGCAGCGATGGTCAGATAGACGAAATGCAAGCCAAAGCGAAAGGCATTCATTTCTCAGCATTCCCTGTGTTCTGGCCGGTCTCTTTCGATACCAGCGTTAGCTTACCTCAGTCCAGGAACGGCAGCTTTCCGGCGCGCGTTTGTGCAAGCGGGAAGACTGGTATTGGCCGTAAGGTTGAATTGGTGCCGGTTTTTTCATTGCCCGACATTTGGTACCAGTTGGTTTCGGAAGTGCCTCACCTTTAAGCGCGATGGAAAACTACTGAGCGGCGTGCAGGACGCGAGCGAGCGCGGCGGCGATGTCGCGCGACTGCAGCGGCTTCACGAGCAGTTCGCTGACACCGGCGGCGAGTGCTCGCTGTGCCAGGATCGGGCCGCTATATCCACTCACCAGTAGGATTGGTAACTCGCGGCGCTTCTGACGCAACACGCTCGCGAGCCCGGTCCCGGTGAGCCCGGGCATGACATCATCGGTGACGACGACGTCGAAGGAGCGGGGCGCGGCCTCGAATGCGGCGAGTGCGGCGCGGCTGTCCGAGAATGACACCGGTTCGTAGCCGAGGCGCGAGAGCACCTGGGCAGTCATCGCCAGAACATTCGCCTCATCATCGACCAGCAGTACGCGCTCGCCGTTGCCGCGCCGCAGGGGGATTGCCGCCCCTTCGGCGGTGACCGGTGCGTCGTGGGCGCGGGGGAGGTAGATGGTGAAGGTGCTGCCCTGCTCGAGGATGCTGCGTACATCGATGGCTCCGTCCGCGTCGGTGACGATGGCGTACACCAGCGACAGACCGAGGCCGGTGCCGCGACCGATCTCCTTGGTGGTGAAGAACGGTTCGAAGATGCGCGCGAGCGTCGCCGGGCCCATCCCGGATCCGCTGTCCTCGACGGTCAGGCTCACGTAACGGCCTGGCAGAAGCGCGCCGTTGGAGAGCGCTCGTCCGGCGGTGAACTCCGCGGCCTTGAGAGCCACGCGCAGGGTGCCGCCCGCGCTCATGGCTTGGATCGCGTTGCTGCACAGGTTCATCACCACCTGGTGCAGCTGGGTGGTATCGCCGATCACCACGAGAGGCAACTGCGGGGCACTCGCCTCCAGACGGATGGCGGCGGGAAGCGAGCCGCGCAGCAACTCGAGCGTCTCGGTCACGACCTGCCCGATGTCGATCGGTGCGCGCCTGCCGAGTTGGCTGCGGCTGTAAGCCAAGATCTGCTCGACGAGCGCGCGGCCACGCGTCGCGGCGGTGAGTACGTTCTTCGCATAGCGCTTGAGCGGGGAGTGCTCGGGAGTCTCCTCGAAGATCATCTCGCCGTAAGCGAACACGCCCGCCAGCACGTTGTTGAAGTCGTGCGCGATACCGGCGGCGAGCCGTCCGACCGCTTCCATCTTCTCCGCCTGGCGCAGCCGCTGCTCGAGCTGCCCGCGCTCGGCCTGCGCGTGCTTGCGTTCCGTGATATCGCGGATCGCGCTCATGACCAGCGTGCCCTCCTCGGTCTCGAGCGGGCTCAGGCTGATTTCCACCGGAAATTCGGTTCCATTCCGACGCAATCCGTGGAGTTCGAGGCCGGCACCCATGGATCGCACGCGCGGATACGCGAAGAAGCCTTCGCGGTGGGCCGGATGCTTTACGCGATAGCGCTCGGGCACCAACATCTCCACAAGTTCCCCCAATAGTTCCTTACGCTGGTAACCGAAGAGTTTCTCAGTCTGAGAATTAACCAGCACAATCTCGCCGTTGCGACCCACGATGACCATCGCATCAGGGGCCGCCTCCAGTAGATCCTTAAATTCCTGCTCGGCCTTCTTGCGATCAGTGACGTCCATCACCGCACCGACGAAGTCGACCTCGCCTACCTCATCGCGGAAGGCACGGGCCACGACATGAATGTGTTTGACCCTTTCATCCGGCATCCGCAATCGATACTCGTGAGCAAAGTCCTGCCGATCCTCCGAGGCGCGCTCCACCACCTGGCGGAAGGCGGCAGCATCGTCCGGGTGAACCCGGCGTTGAATCAGCTCCAGGGTCGGGCTGCTCACCGGGTCGTACTCAAAGATGCGGAAAGTTTCCTCTGTCCAGTATATTTCCCCGCTGCAGGGGTTCCAACCAAACGTGCCCGTATGGCTGAGTTTCTGGGCCTCAGTCAAATAGGTCTCGCTGCGCAGTAGCCTCGCTTCGGCCCGCTGGCGCTCGCTGTTTTCCGTGCGCAGCTCGTCATAGAGTCGCACGTTCTCGAGCGAAATCGCCGCCTGCGAGGCCAGCATCTTGAGCACCGCGAGCTTGGCCGACGTGAACACGCGCGGCGTTAGATTGTTCTCAAGATACAATGCGCCGACAAGCTTGGCTTGTTTGACCAGCGGCAGGCAGAGAACGGAGCGGGCGTGCCTCTGATGGACGTATCGGTCCGCAGAGAAGGGAGGTTGGGTCGAGGCATCGTCTAGGATCACGCTTTCGAGCGTGCGCACCACGGTGTGGAACACGGACTCGACCAGTTCGGTCGGCGTCACCGCCGAGTCTCGCAGCGTCACCTCAATGTTGCCGTCGCCAGTCATCGCCGCCGCGGCAATCCTTGGCTCGTTGCCAGTGAAAAGTATGAGCAGGCCCCGCTCGGCCCCCGCATGCTCGATCGAGATTCTCATGAGCGTCTCGATGAGCTTAGCGAGCGCGATCTCGCTCGATACCGCCTGCGAAGCCTTGACCACCGTCCCGACGTCCAGCTGCTCTATCGGCGCATCGATCGTCGCGCTCACCACAAAGGGAGCGGATTCCTCGGCGATCCATGGATGAAGTCGCTCGAGTTGCCGCACCTTGCCGAGCCCGCCCCAGCGCAAATAGCATTGCCGCGCGTCTCGCAGATTTGCGTGGGCAATGCTCTCCACGCCTCGCGCCGCGTAAAACCGTGCGGCTACCTCATGGGCGACGCCCTCGTTCTGGACGAAGCCGTTCTCGCGAGCGGATTGAATGGCCTGCTCGTAGAGACGCATGGCATCGGCGTCCCGACCTTCGATGCGCGCGAGCTCTGCCGACGCCAGAGCGTGCTTGTCGGAGAACGTGGGTGGATAGTTTTCGGCCCACTCGCGCAGTTGTTCGAGGTGGGCCGTCAGGAGGCCTCGCCACTCTCGCTGCTGGTCGACCGACGCTTTCTCATAGCATGCCGCAACCGTCAGCGCCGTGTAGTAGAAGTAGTCGAGCACCATGGGCTCGCCAACCGTGGTCCACAGCAGCGCCTTAGCCTTACCGGCTGCCGTGAGGGCCCCCGCGTAGTCCCCTGAGAGGAACCGCGCCTTCGTTTTGAGGATCCAGTACCAGCCGGTCAGCATGGGCATCCGGTCGCCCGTCAGCTGCGCCTCGAACGCTACCTCGTCGAACTGTGCGTCGCTGAAGGTAGAGTAGGGCGCGGTGCGTAGCTGCATGGTAGCGATGAAGCGTTGCTGGCTCACGATGAGGTCCGCGACGTCGCGAAACCTGGCTTTGCGGGCGAAATCCAGGGCCCTCTGCGACTCGTACCACACCTCCTCAAGAGGCCTATTCTCCTGGAGGAGGAATTCGACGAATTCATGCACGAAGTAGCACGCGTAGTTCAGATCGCCCGACTCGGTAGCGGTGCGAAGGGCCGCCCGATTGAAATCGATCGCGTTCGCGAGCGGCTGAGTCCAGAATGCAGCTAGACTCCTCGATTCAAGAATCTTTGCTTTGTCGGCGATGAAGCCGTGCTTTTCGGCAAGATCGCATGCGAGCTTGGCGAAACGATAACCCTCCTCGTAACGGTGAAACACGTGGCCGAGGATCACCCCGAGCCAGCCGCAGGCGTGCGCGGAGGCGCCGCTCACCCCATGTTGCATGCTGAGGTTCAACATTCGGCACAAGTGCAAGCAATTCAAATGGAGGTCGGTAAAGTAGGCCGAGGACAGCAGCACCGAGAGCACTTGCATGGCGGCCTGTATTTCCCGATCGCTCATCAGTGGTAGGTCGATCAGATCCTCGATCGGGCGCCCGTTTAGATTGCTCCAGACCGTCTCATATTCGGCCTGAACGCGTTCCCAGGTGGGTTGCGCCGGCAGGTCAATGCCGAACAGGCGCAGACACCTGAGTGCGCTGTCGACGCCTTGGACGCATTCGCCCTTCACCTCATGAAGCTGGACTTTCAGCCGACAGACGGCCGCCTGATCGACTTTAGACGTCCCACGCTGCAATAGCTCCACTAACAGTTGCTCGGCTGTTTCGAAGTTACTGCTCAGAAGCTCGCACTCCGCGCGTTCGAGCCATAAACTGTGCTTCAACTCATACTGGCTGCCCCAGTCTTTTTCGTCGAGCAATGCCATGCCGGCCGTAAAATACGCGCGCGCCGACGCATAAGCCGTCGACGCCTTGGCCTTTCGCCCGGCACGCAGATTGATCGTCGCCACCTGCGCTTTCTCGTCGGGGTCAATCAGCAGTGGGGCGCCCCGATTGAGCTGGTTCGCGACATCGAACAGATGCTCGGCGAGCTGGTCCGCCGTCATGCTCGCCAGCAGCACACGGCCTATACTTAAGTGGACCTCGGCACGCTGCGCTTCGGGAATCAGCGAATACGCTGCCTGCTGGATCCGGTCGTGCAGAAACTTGTAGCCACTACCCTGGCCGACGACGAGGCCCGCATGCACAGCTTCCCAGAGTGCTGCGCGCATCGGCTCCTCTGATTCCCTGTGAAGCAGGTTCAGAGTGGCGATCTCGACGACGCTGCCGAGGCAGCTGAGCTGTTTCAGGGCTTCTTGGGTCGTAACGGAGAAACGCTTGAGCTTACCGGCCATGAGGTCCACCACATTATCGGTGTAGCTCCTGGCGCGAATGCGATCGATGTCCCATCGCCAAGCTGGCGCGACTGGGTCGAACGTGACAAGCCCCTCGTCAACCAGCGCGGCGAAGAACTGGATCGCGAAGAACGGATTGCCACCGGTCTTTTCGTACACCAGCTGCGCCAAGGGCCGCGCACGCTGTGCCTCGCAATGCAGGGCATCGGCGACGAGCTGCCCCACATCGTCGAGCCCGAGGGGTTTCAGCTCTATCTTATGCACCCTTGCACCGGTCTCGCGGATCGCCTCGAGCATGGGCATCAGCGGGTGAGACGAGCTCACCTCGTTCTCCCGGTAGGCCCCGACCAGCAGTAGGTGCTGCACCTCAGAGTGCGAGATCAGGTGCTCGAGCAAGTCGAGCGTCTCGGTATCCAGCCATTGCAAATCATCAAGAAACAACGCGAGTGGGTGCTCCTTATGCGCGAATACGCTGAGGAAACGCCGGAATACATTCTGGAAGCGGTTTTTGGCATCGTTCGGCGGCAACTCTGGAACCGCCGGCTGCTTTCCAATGATAACCTCCAGCTCGGGAACGAGGTCCACGATGAGCTGACCGTTCGTGCCGAGCGCCTCGCTAAGGGAGCTACGCCACCGGCCAAGCTCCGCTTCGCTTCGACCCAGAAGTGAGCGCACCAGGCTCTGGAAGGCTTGGGCTAACGTGACGTAGGGAATGTCGCGTTTGTACTGGTCGTATTTTCCGGACGCATATAGCCCGCGCGGTTGAACAAGCACCTTGTGCAGCTCGTGCACCACGGAGGACTTGCCGATCCCAGAAAATCCAGACACGAGCACGAGTTCCTGCGTGCCGTGGGCCACAACGCGGTCGAAACAGGCGAGCAGCGTTTCGATCTCGCGCTCGCGCCCGTACAACCGCTCCGGGATCATCAACCGGTCCGAAGCATCGGCTGTGCCTAGCGGGAACGGATCGATGCGGCCATGCGACTCCCATTCCGCGAGACTTCGCCGCAGATCCGCCTCGACACCCGCAGCGGTCTGGTAGCGCTCCTCCGCGGTCTTGGCGAGGAGTCTCATGGTGATGAGCGATAGAGCCCGGGGAGTCTTCCTCGTCCTCTCCTCGGGCGGAACAGGTTGCCTGGCAATATGGCAGTGCACCCACTCGAGCGGGTCAGCGGCGCTGAAAGGCGGCGCGCCGGTAAGCATCTCATAGAAGGTGATCCCGAGAGAGTAGAGATCGCTTCGGGAATCGATCGAGCGGTTCATCCGCCCGGTCTGCTCAGGCGCCATGTAGGCGAGCGTGCCGGCGATCTCGTCGGGCGGCTCGGGGTTGAGGCGCTCGCGCGGCACACGCGAGGCAATGCCGAAGCCGGTGAGCCAGACAGCGCCGCCCGACACATCCACCAGGATGTTTGCCGGTTTGATGTCTCTATGGATGAGCCCGCGCGCATGCACTTGTCGCAGCGCCCCCGCGAGCGGGATCGCAATGTGCAAAAACTCCGTTACTCCCAGTGGCCGGCCGAGCAGTCGATCGAGGACCGCGCCCCCAGGGTCCTCGAGTACCAGCGCCAAGCGGTTGCGGTGGCGGGAAAGTTCGATTGGGCGCGCCGCCCAGGCGGCATCCAGGTCGGCCCTGAGCGTGTATTGGTGTTCGAGTCGATTGAGGCTGCTGGCCGAGGCATTTTCCGCCGTAACCAGCAGGATCGGCGGCAGTCCATTGCCGGAACCACGATACAGAGTCAAGTCGCCGTTCCGCAACGGAGAGAATGAGTAATCCGCAAGATCCCTCACGCGTCTTTCTCCCGGTGATCCGTAGTTTGATCTCGCTAGTGCCCTATATTATGCGAACAATAGAACAATATTTGCGATACCCATCAAAGCTCTCCCCTGCACGTCAGAATTTTCGTTCGACCCCGACGCCGTAAGTAGCGGGTAGGGCATCAAGATCCTGGCCCGCTCGATCGAAGAGCCACTGCGTCAGATTGTGGCGAACGCCGGTGAAGACGCCGCTGTGGTGCTGAACCGAGTCCGTGAGGGCAAGGGCACCTACGGCTACAACGCCGCTTCCGGTGAGTACGGCGATATGGTCGACATGGGCATCCTGGATCCGACCAAGGTCACGCGTCTGGCTCTGCAGAACGCCGCCTCGGTAGCGGGACTGTTGCTCACGACCGAAGTATGGTCGCTGAATCGCTCAAGGAAGAAGAGCATGCACATGGCGCGCCGGGCGGTGGCATGGGCGGCATGGACATGTAACACCGGATTTGCCGGCTACAGTCAAAGAGAGCGGGCTTCGGCCCGCTCTCTTTTGTGCGCCCGACGAGGGGATAGGGCTTCCCGTGTTGCTACGGTCTTCCTCTTGTGCGCATGCCATCGCCATTACCCCGGCATAACTCCCGGTAGGATTTCTCGGAAGTTGCGGTGCCGCTCCGGGTCTTTCCTAAGAAAAACAGCTACTTGCTGTTCGTGATTTGAGAGAAGCTATCGCGCCCCCCCCGTGATCTAAGTGGCAATTCGCGAATAATAGGAGAAGATATCGCCATGACTTTAACGGGCATATTTGCATATCTCGGAGCCCCGCTCGCCAACCAGCGCTGGTCCTGGGGAGCCGTCAGGCCAAGCGACGGTGCAGTACTTCTACGTGTCTGGCAGGACGAAGAACAAAAAATAGATGGTGTCTGGTTCACACAAGTTACATTCACAAGATTCTCCAAGGAAAACCTCTCGAATCTCGGATACGCAGAGCGACTGAAGCATGTCGAACTTATTCGAAGCGGCGCACCAAGTTATCTGGTGATGTGTCAAGCGCGGGACGTCCTTGTGATTCCGCGCGTGGTCGCAAACTTTGATCGGAATGACGTGTTCGTCGGAGGTCGACTTGTTGATGTCGACGGAGATGCCTGGCTTGAGCGTGCCGCGCGCCGGCCAATCTCCTCGATCCGGCTAAAAATCCGACCTTAGGTTTCCGGATTTAATATTTGATGAAAATTGCGGAAGCACGAAGCGAATAAGTCCATATGACCTTTGTTTTCCGATAGCTGCCGCTCCAATCCGATCGAAAAGGGTCGAGGGCACGCGTTCACCGGAGCGCGATGCGCCGCCGATGGTTGGAAGCGGTGTGTAGAAAACAATTGACGGTCTGGCGCCCGCAAATTTCGTTACTATTTGCAGCATGCGCATCCATGTGCTTCCGACTCCCGAAATCCCAGCCGAGCGTGCAGCCGAGTGGCTACGCACCGAGATCGGCCGTGCGTGCGCGCAGCGTGGTCGCTGCCTCGTTGGCCTGAGCGGTGGGCACACGCCGTGGCGGATGCTCCGGGACCTGCGCCGACTGCGCGTCCATTGGCACGACCTGCAGGTGTTCCAGGTCGATGAGCGGGTCGTGGCGGAGAACGATGAACGACGCAACGCGCGCCAGATCGCCGACCTGCTCGTCGCACCCGCGATGCTGCACGCCGCGCAGTTTCATGCGATGCCGGTCGAGCGGAGCAATCTCGCAGCGGGCGCCGAGGATTACGCCCGCCTACTCAGCAAACACGCCGGAACGCCCCCGGTACTCGACGTGGTCCAGCTTGGGATGGGCGCCGACGGCCATACCGCCTCGCTGTTGCCGGGCGACCGGCTCCTCGAGGCGCACGACCGCGATGTCGGAATCAGCGTTCCCTACCAGGGAGTGGCTCGGATGACGCTGACCTTTAGAGTGCTCGATGCGGCGCGACACCGCTTGTGGCTCGTCACCGGCGCCGACAAGGCAGCGGCGCTGCGGAAATTGTGGGTCGGCGACGCATCAGTGCCTGCCGGCCGAGTCGTGCGCGAATCGGCGTTCGTATTCACCGATTCAGCGGCGGCAGGCGAATTGCCTGAGGAGATCCGTTCTCCCCACTGACGCGGCGGGCAGATCACGAATCACGCGCTCCCCGCATCGCCTCTATTGGCCAAAACTTGCCACACGACGGATCGAAATGCCTGCGCCGAACCGGCCGCTCGCAGCTTGCGATAAGGAGAGTAACCGGATCTTGGGGGTGTGCGGTGCGGCGAAGATTGATTGCTCAATGCCGAAACAGCGGCGATCTGCTCCCTCCGCGTCCAATCGCGTCGTTTGTGATTGCGTCTGAAGATCGACCTGACGGCCATTGTGCGGTGCTCACCCCCATCGGGATGGCGTGTTTGACATTGTCCTGCCCTCTTAGCGATGCCAACTGATGAAATAAACGACAGAGAATACTGATGTCGCCAGCGACGCTATCGCGACAGCTCGCAGATCGCACCAAGCACGCGGCGGACGGCCACACGGCCCTGCTGTCTCAGGGAGTGCTTGCTGCCTTCACCAGCAAAGGGCTCGTGCGCCGGGCAATCACCGATCAGACTGGACAGGCATAAACCCGTCGCTCAGCGTCTGCATGAAGCTCACGACCGCATCTTCCTCCGCGTCCGACAGGCGCAGCCGCCCAACTCGGCTCGTGTTCATGTTGGCGGTCGACTCCGGCGCCGGCCAGCATGTCGTACCTTCACCGGCGTCATGAGAGGACTGGCAGTGCGGCAGGACGTCGCGCGTGTTGTAGAAGTGCACGATCGCCTTCAGGCTCGTGAAATATCCGTTGTGCGCATATGCCTTCACGAAGGCCGGATAGGGCCGCTTGTCCACATTGCGCAATGTCGGCACCTGAATTCGCGCCTGGTTGCCCGGCGCCAGCTTGACCCATCGCTGATCTACCGCGGAGGTCTGGCTGAGCACATGCCCCTTGTCGAGAAAGTTGCCGACACCGCCGTCGACGTACGATGATCCTGCCGGATTGGCGGCATAGCCCAGTGCGTCGGGGCGATTTTCCGTGTAGTAAGGCAGCCGAGGATTGGCTGGGGTGCCGATGTTGCTGGCGGTGAAGTCGGTGAACAGCGGATCCTCGCCAGGGCCGCCGTCGCGGTGACAGGTGTTGCATAGCGCCTTGCCGCGGAACAGGTCGTAGCCGGCCTGCTCTTGTGGCGTGAACTTTGCCTTGCCGGCGAGTACCGCGTCGTACTTGGAGGTAAACGGCGTCACCTCGGCAGAGGCCTCGTAGCCGGCAATCGATTGCGCCATCTGATCGAAAGTGGCGCCCGCCCGCCCGCGATCGAGCGCGCCGAGATGAACCGGCATCGGCGCGCCGGCGGGAGGCGGCCCTGGGCGGGCGCAGACCTGTTCCACATCGCGCGGCCACGCGATCGCGAAGGCTTGCCGTCCCCATACGCTTTCGAACAGGGCGCGATAGGGGCGCTGCGAGGCGCGATAGACCGCACAGGCACTATCCGGCAGGCCCATTTCCACCGGGTTGGTCGGCGGTCCTTGCGCCTGCTCGGCAGCCGGGTTACCCAGCCGGCGGCCCGTCGCGCGCATGTCCCAGAAATTGCCGCCGACGAGGTCATCCTGCCCGGGATTGTAGTGGAGCACAGGCGAGAGCGGCGCATAGGCGTGCGATTGCGGCCTGCGATTGCTGAATCGTGTGCGCACCGACCCAGGATAGGAGCCGGTCGTCCGGTTCAGCTCCGACACGGGGCCGGTGAAGCCCGTCTCGGGCATGTGGCAGAAAGCACAGGCCTCGTTGCGGTTTACCGAGAGCTGCTTGTCGTACAGCATCAGCTTACCGAGCACCTCGATCTGCTGGACCTGATTGTCCGGCGGCACGGCCAGCCGCTCGATCGACTGCGCCTCGATGCGGTCGATCTCGGCCTCGAGCTGCGCAATTTCCTTCAGGGCCTGTGGCGAGAGCACCGTGCTGATCTTCTCCGCACCCGGCGCATCTGCGCCCAGCGTGGCGGCGACCAGGGCCGCCGTAATCGACAGAAGCGCGCGTTGTGTCTTCATCGGGGCTCGAGTGCCGGTGCGTGGCCTGATACTAAATGCTCGCGTCCAACGGCACCGATTTTCCACCGTCGCATTGTTTCTGTCATCCATTTTCTCGGCGTTACCAGACGCAGCTCGAGCCTTCGGGCGAACTTGATCCGTTAGCTTGCGTGCAAGGTACTATGGGCGCGAGATTCGACCGCTGCGCCCAGCCCATACGGCCCGCTTCGGTTCGAATGAGCACAAAGCCCTCGTGCTCCTCCATCATCCTGACGACCGATGCTTCCGGCAGCACGAACACGGGTTCTTCGATGGGCACGGGAGACACGCGAACCGGCGCCGCCTGCGTGATCACGACGGCCTCGTGCATGATGGGGGGTGCCTGAGCGAGAAACTAGCGCGAGTTGGATGCGGCCGCAATGCCCCTGGATCGCTGGCGCGCGGCTCGACTTCCAACGGCCCGACTGCATGATCGATGCTAGATCGATGTTGAGAGACAGAAGATCCTGTGTGGCGCCCACTCTGACCGAGTGACCACTGACTTGATTGACCTGGGTAGACCGCGCAGGATCCCCGCTTACTTGACGGGCAGATGCGTCGGCGGAGTTACCTCGGTCTTTGGCATGATCACCGTAATCACTCCATCCTGGTACGAGACTTCGGCCTTCGCCGCATCAATATTATGGGGCAAAGAAATGGTCCGCTCAAAGCGGCCGAAGGCGCGCTCCATCAAGTGGTAGAGCCGTCCCTGAAGATCTCCGGTGGAGCGCTTTTCCCCGCGGATGCGTAGCCTCCCTCGATAAATCGAAACGTCGATGTCTTCCTTGCTCATGCCAGGCATTTCGATTTTAACAATTACCGAATGGGCGGTCTCCCACGATTCGCCCGCCAACAACGCCCATTGGGGGAACTCCTGATGCGTGTCAGTGCTCTTCTCTCGCTTCGCAGCACGAACGAAATGAGTAAGCGCACCGCTGCTGCGTATCAGCACCTCGCGCCACCCCTCGGTAAGGCTTTCCCAAGCGCGAGAGATGCCTCGCTCCAATTCCGACCGTAGATTTCTGATTGGGTCCTTCATGGCGCTTCACCTCGGAGTTTGAAGTCAGTGCGTTGGATCGGACCATATTGTTTACTCTCAAGCCCGCTTCGCCCGTTTTGAGGTACTCGATCGCCGCTACAATCACGGCAACTACTTGTCCGCGGCCAAGTTCAGTCGTGCGAGCTGCCGCCGGGCTATCGGCCCCGGATATCACGGAAGCCCCTTGTACTTCTACCGTTCGATCGAGATGTCGTGGAGTACCTCGGCACCACGCTCTTCTTGACCGGTGGCAGCGACTTCCACCCCGAGAAGCTCACCGCTTATGAGATCAGCTATCGCGGACAAGCCACGTCGCGCGTTTTGATCTCGGTGTCCACTTTCTACAATAGCTACGAAGATCTGCGTAGCGTCGAGTTCGATCCCAAGACATTCCTTCCCCTGCACCGGGGCAATCTCACCGGCCCTGGCATCGGAAGTTGCTCCAACGCCGCTTCTCAAATCGGCGGCGCCCCCTCCATCCCATCGTGCTGCTTGGCCGCCGGAGCAGCGTCACCCCCGTATTCCGTACACCAGCCAAATCACCGCAAGCGTCGCC
>Ga0209131_1002575_pt1 | contig 12305 bp, 10 predicted proteins | sample GraSoi_2013_40cm_FD_185826 | JGI IMG/M metagenome (GOLD analysis project Ga0209131, IMG submission 185826) | Grasslands soil microbial communities from the Angelo Coastal Reserve, California, USA - Sample 9_17_2013_40cm (SPAdes) (version 2) | ecosystem: Environmental > Terrestrial > Soil >...
GCCCTTGTGGACCGCCGTAAAAAATCCGTTGCCGAGGGACTTGGCTACTAAACCCACGCGCACCGTGTGGGACTCGGGAGCACGGGAACAGGCGGCGAGCATCAGGACGAGCGCGGCCGCCGCCATCGGTTTTAAAGCATTGAGCATCTTGAATGACCTCAGGATCGCAGAGTCTGGGGAACGGGCTCGCTCCCCTCGCTGGATTCGACCTCCACTACAATGACATGTATCCCCGCGCCGCGCAGGGGCTCGAGTTCCTCTTCGCTCGCGCCACTATCCGTGATCACCGTTGAAACGCGCGCGAGATTGGCCACAATCATTGCGGAGCGCTGGCGCAGTTTCCGGCTGTCGGCGAGGACGATGAGCTCCTCGCAGCGTTGGAGGAGTTTGAGTTCCGCCTGCACGATCAATGGGTCGGCCTCCATGAGCCCAAAGCGATTGAGTCCGTAGCAGCCGGTGAAAAGCTTCTGCCCCCAGAAGTGCGCGATCGCATCGTTGTCGTAAGGACTGAGCACGATGTTCTGTTCGCGGTAAATCGTCCCGCCCGGCAGCGTGACGCGATTGCGACTGGTGGCCAGGAGCTGGGTCACGATGGGGATGGAATTGGTGAGGATATCCAGGCTCCGCCCGGAGAGGAACTCCACCAAACCGTACGTAGTCGTCCCTCCATTGATCAGAATGCTGTCGCCATCCTTGACGAGCTCGGCGGCCGCGCGCGCGATGGCCCGTTTCTGCGCCGCGCACACCCCTTGATTCAGGATGTAAGGCACGCCGACCAGGTGGGCTTCATGGCGCGGCGTGAGGGCTTCCGCACCCCCTCGGATGCGGCGCAGTTGGCCGGCATCACTGAGCGCATTGACATCGCGCCGGACTGTGGCCTCGGAGGCATCCAGGTGTTCGACCAGATCCATGACGCCCACGACCGAGCGTTCGTGCAAGAGCTTCAAAATCAGTCGGTGTCGCTCTGCTTCCAGCATGACCGATTCCCCGTGGTATTGCCTGTTATTGCATGGTAATGATTGACAATGACAGATTGGCGTGCCATTTTCCAGCCCCATCGGGCAAGATCAGGCATTTAGGGAAGAGAATCATGGGGTCGAATGCTCCTCGGCCGGTCGGCCAGTCCGACGGGATCATAGAGAATCGCTGGGACCTGACGGTGGCGGCGAAACTGACTGCGCCGCAGCTGCTGCTCTATCGCTCCAATCTATTGGGCACGGACACGCGCGTGACCAATTTCGGGGGCGGCAATACTTCGGCCAAGCTCCCCATGGCCGACCCTCTCACGGGCCAGAGCGTTGAGGTGTTGTGGGTCAAGGGGTCGGGCGGGGACTTGGGCACAATGGGGCTCGAGGGCTTCGCGACCCTCTACATGGACAAGCTCCTCGCACTTCGGCCGCTCTATCGAAGCCCCGAGGACGAGGGCCGGATCGTCGGCCTCTACGCTCATTGTGCGTTCAACCTCAATCCACGCGCCGCGAGCATCGACACACCGCTACATGGACTGATCAATCGGAGGCACGTCGATCACGTGCATCCCGATTCAGTCATTGCCATCGCCGCGTCAGCGGATGGCGAGCGGATGGCGCGGGAGATCTATGGCAATGAAGTAGGGTGGCTCCCCTGGCTCCGGCCCGGCTTTGAACTCGCGCTGCGCCTGCGCGACTTCGTGCACAAGCACCCCAAAGCCAAGGGTGTGATCCTTGAAGCGCACGGTGTGTTCACCTGGGCTGACAGTGCCCAGGCGTGCTACGAGACGACGCTGGATGTGATCAACCGCGCCTCGCGCTGGCTGGCCGAGCGTAACGCGGGCCATCCCGGACTGGGCGGGATCAAGCACGCGCCACTCGCGCCCGCGCGGCGACTGCAGATCGCCGCCGCGATCATGCCCAAAATTCGCGGGCTCATTTCGACTGAACAGGCGAAGATCGGACATTTCGACGATCGCCCCGCAGTCTTGGATTTCGTCGGCTCCGAGGCCTTTGAGCGACTGGCGGCGCTAGGCACCTCGTGTCCGGATCATTTTCTGCGCACCAAGATTCGCCCCCTGGTGATCGACTTTGATCCATCCAAGGAAGACGAGCAGGCTCTCCTCGCGCGTCTCCCCCACGCGATCGAGGCGTATCGCAAGGACTACGCGGCGTACTACGAGCGCTGCAAGCGCGCAAACTCACCGGCGATGAGAGATCCGAATGCGGTGGTGTATCTGATTCCCGGCGCCGGCATGATCACCTTCGCCGCCGACAAGGCCACGGCGCGGATTGCTGCCGAGTTCTACGTGAATGCAATCAATGTGATGCGCGAGAGCTCGAGCGTTTCACAGTATCGGGGATTGCCTGAGCAGGAAGCCTTTGACATCGAGTACTGGCTTCTGGAGGAGGCCAAGCTGCAGCGCTTGCCGAAGCCCAAGGCGCTCGCGGGACGCATTGCCCTGGTGACGGGTGGCGCGGGCGGGATCGGATTGGCCACCGCTCGCCGGCTCGCGGAGGAGGGCGCCTGCGCGGTGATCTGCGATGTGGATCGCGCGGCACTCGCCGCGGCGGAACAGGAACTCATCAAGCAGTACGGCACCGACCGAATTGCCTCGCTCCCGATGGATGTGACAGATGAAGCCACGATCTCTGCGGCGTATCGTGAAACGGCAGTGCGCTTTGGCGGCGTCGATATCGTCGTCTCGAATGCCGGGATTGCTTCCGCCGCGCCAATCGAGGAAACGACGTTGGCCCTGTGGCGCAGGAACATGGACATTTTGTCCACCGGTTATTTCCTCGTCAGTCGCGAAGCTGTGCTGCTGCTCAAATCGCAGGGGCTTGGCGGCTCGATCGTGTTCATCGGCTCCAAGAATGCGCTGGCGGCCTCGCCGGGCGCCGCTGCCTACTGCACGGCGAAGGCCTCTGAGCTGCACCTGGCCCGCTGCCTGGCCCTGGAACTCGCCCCAGCCGGCATCCGCGTTAACGTCGTGAACCCGGATGCGGTGTTGCGCGGCTCGCGGATCTGGCAGGGCGAATGGGCGGAGCAGCGGGCCAAGCAGAACAAGACCACGACCGATGAGCTCGAAGCCGTGTACCGGGACCGGAGCTTGCTCAAGCGCAGCGTCTATCCGGAAGACATCGCCGAGGCGGTGGCCTTCTTTGCGACCGAGCGATCGTCCAAATCCACTGGCAATATCCTCAATGTCGATGCCGGCAATGCCACGGCGTTTACGCGCTAAGTCCGCGCGGCCACGCCCTGCGGCGCTTCGGCACGGGCTAAGCTTCGCCCTCCTGTGCCTGCTCGCTTTTCCGGGCTGCACTTTCGCGCATGACTGGAACGCATTGTTCGTCTTCGGAGACAGCTACAGCGACAGCGGTGCAGGCTACGTGGACAGTAATGGTCCGACCGCCGTGGTTTACCTCGCCGCGAGTCTCGGTATTCCCTTCACTTATGCCGGGGATCCGTTATCTTCGGGCAAGAGTCTGAATTTCGCAGTCAGCGGGGCTCAAACCGGCCGAGGAGAGGGGATACGCATCCGGCCGGCCGCGGCCAAGTGCCTCGAGTCAGATCCGCTCCTCGGTCGAGGCCTGCAGAACCAGGTGGTCGATTTCGCCCAGCGGGTCGGCTCGGGGGCGTTGCGATTCAATCCCGAGAAAACACTGTTTTTCATCGCGGGTGGGCTGAATGACGCTACTCTGCCCACGGCGACGAGCATCGACAATCTCGAGGGGGAGATTCGCCAGCTCTACGATTTGGGGGGCCGGTATTTCATGGTGGCCTTGCTCCCGACCAAGATTCCACCCTTCAGCGCGGTGGGCCATCGACTCAATCCCGCGTTGGCCAAGATCCCGGATGAACTGTCGGTCAAGCTCCCCTATGCGCACATCAAGCTGAGTCAATGGGGAAATGACTTCGACCAGGTGCTCGACAGCCCCGCCCAGTATGGCCTCACCAACGTGTTGGACCGCTGCGCAGGCAGGCCCCTGTTTGGGGAAGATCCAACGCCCTGCGCGGCGCCCGACGCCTACTTCTACTACCACGACGGACACCCCTCGACGCGGGTGCATAAATTGGTCGCTCTACAGGTGGAGGGCGAGGTCAAGAGCCTGTTTCCGTAGCGGGCCGCAATTTAATGTAAAGGGGGAGCATGATCACCAAGTCTGATCCGCGCGACGCAGAGTTCATCGAGGCGCAGAACGCGCCACGGCGGGATGCCCTGCACGCAGACTACGAGGCGCTGCGCATGGTGCTGGCGCGTCGCCGTATCGATATCGAACCCGTCACGCAGGCGGTGGGGCGGTTTGCTGTCGCCATCCCCTCCTGGGGCGTTGGCACCGGGGGGACGCGCTTCGCGCGCTTCCCCGGCCCGGGTGAGCCGCGCAGCGTCTTTGAGAAACTCGAGGACTGCTCGGTCATCCATACGCTCTCGGGTGCAACCCCGACGGTGTCCCTGCATTTGCCATGGGATCGCACCGACGACCTCAAGGGGCTCAAGGTGCGCGCGAATGAGCTAAAGCTGGGGTTCGATGCCGTCAATTCCAACACCTTCCAGGACCAATTGCGCCAACCTTTTTCTTATAAATATGGGAGCCTCACGCACACCGACAAGGCCGTGCGCCAGCAGGCCATTGTGCACAATCTCGAATGCATTCAAGTCGGCCAGGCGCTGGGGTCGACCGCGCTCACTCTGTGGATCGGCGATGGCGCCAACTTCCCCGGCCAGCAGCATCTGGCTCGGGGTTTCGAGCGTTATCTGGAATCCGCCGCTGTCATCTACGCCGCCCTCCCGCCGGACTGGCGCCTCCTGATCGAACACAAGATGTATGAGCCCGCCTTCTACGCTACGGTCATCCAGGACTGGGGCAGCTCGCTGATGGCGGCGCAGAGCTTGGGTCCCAAGGCCTTTTGTCTGGTGGATTTGGGCCACCATGCGCCCAACGTCAACATCGAGATGATCGTCGCGCGCTTGGTCCATGCCCGGCGGCTCGGCGGTTTCCACTTCAACGACTCGATGTATGGGGACGATGATCTGGATTCGGGATCCATCGATCCGTTTCGCCTGTTTCTCATTTTCAATGAGCTTGTCGATGCCGCGTGGCGCAAGGTCCCGGGCCTGTCCCCTTCCCACATGCTGGACCAATCGCACAACGTCACAGATCCAATTGAGAGTCTGGTCACCAGCGCCGTTGAGCTCACGCGTGCCTATGCCCAGGCGCTGCTGGTGGATCGTGCGCTTCTGTCAGAACACCAGGATAACAATGATGTCTTGATGGCCGCCCAGACCCTGAAACAGGCGTTCACAACCGACGTGGGCCCGATTCTCGCGCGAGCTCGCCTGAACAAGGGCGCGGCCATCGATCCGATCGGCGCGTATCGCGAAAGCGGATACCGGCTCCGCTGCGCCCTTGCCCGCCCGGCCGCGCTGACGCGCTCCAGCGGCATCGTGTAAACCAGGACGGCGCCCGGTGCCCGTGATCACCAGCATTGCCGATCTGCGAGCGCTTGCAAAGAAGCGCATTCCCCGCGCGATCTTCGATTACGCGGACGGCGGTGCCTATGAAGAAATCACCCTGCGCCGTAACACCATCGACCTTGAGGCACTCGCATTTCGACAGCGCGTCATGGTCGATGTGTCCAATGTGTCGACAGGCGCCACGCTGCTCGGGCAACCGGTCAGCATGCCGGTAGCGATTGCCCCGACCGGCCTGGCAGGCCTGTTTCACGCGGACGGAGAAATCCTGGGCGCACGGGCGGCGGCGGCCTTTGGCATCCCCTTTTGTCTGAGCACGCTGTCGATCTGCTCGATCGAGGATGTGCAGGCGGCAACGCATAAGCCGTTCTGGTTCCAGCAGTACCTGATGAAGGATCGGGGATTCAATGAGGAACTGATGGACCGCGCGCAAGACGCGGGCTGCCCGGCGCTCGTCCTCACTCTTGATTTGCAAGTGCAAGGGGAGCGTCGCCGGGACCCGAAGAATGGCCTCACGATTCCGCCGCGTCTGTCGTTCAAGAACGCCCTTGATGTGGCTTCGAAGCCGACATGGGTTTGCAAGGTGCTGTTCGGCAAGCACCGTAGTTTCGGAAATCTCGAGGGGCGGATCGGCGGCGCTTCCGGCATTCGTACGCTCTCGGAATGGATCGCAACGCAATTTGACCCCACAGCAAACTGGCGGGATGTGGAATGGGTGCGGACCCGCTGGCCTGGAAAGTTGATTCTCAAAGGCGTGCTGGATGCAGAGGACGCCAAACTGGCGCTTGCCTGCGGTGCGGATGCCATCGTGGTGTCGAACCATGGCGGGCGCCAACTCGACGGCGCGCCTTCGACCATCTCGGTGCTCCCGGAGATCGTGGCGGAGATCGCCGGACGCTGCGAAGTTCTATTCGATGGGGGTATTCGCTCTGGGCAGGATGTGCTCAAGGCCCTCGCCCTGGGCGCCCGCGGTGTGCTCATCGGCAAGTCGTACTTGTATGCACTGGCCGCGAAGGGTGAGGCGGGGGTGATCCAGATGCTCGATATCATCCAGCGCGAATTGCGCGTCACGACCGCCCTGGTCGGAAAAACCAAGGTGGCGGAGGTCGGCGCAGAGATTCTCCGCTTTCAATAGTGATTGATGAAGGAACAATAATGGACAGCAGATTCGCCAATCCAGTACCGCTCGGTCTCATTGGCTTTGCCACCACGACGTGGCTACTGAGGATGATCAACGCCGGCTGGTTCGATAAGACAAGCATGTGCTCGCAAGACTCCTGTCGTTCGTTCGCGGTAACACCTTTGCGACGGTGGCCTTCATGAGCTACGGCGCCTTTTGGCTCTCATTCGTGGCCTATGTCCAGACCTTTGGCGGGGGCGCGCCGCCGCCCTTTGTGGGCTGGTATCTGTGCATCTGGGGCGTCTTTACCTTCTATATGTGGATTGCCTCCTTTCTTTACAACACCGCTCTGCAACTGGTGTTTCTGACTTTGTGGATCACCTTTTTTCCTGCTGGCGGCCGGGGACTGGACGGAATCGCACACCCTACACACTCTCGGCGGCTACATGGGACTCGCCTGTGCCGGCTTGGCGGCCTATCTGTCCGCCGCGGAACTTATCAACGGTGACTACGGCCGAGTCGTTCTGCCGATCGGCTCACGCACCAGTTTTAACACGCGTGCTAGATGCATGAAGATCTGGCTTCCGCCATTCCGGAAGCAAAGAAATTGTTCGGCTCGGGGGTCTGTCATACTGGTGCAATGACGGGGGTCTCCAATGACCGCGCCAACTGGTTGGCGGAGCATATCCTGCCTTCCGAACCGCGGCTTCGTGCTTGGCTGGCGCGGCGTCGCGTGGTCGATCTCGATATTGACGACATCGTGCAGGAGGCCTATGCCGTATTGGCCGAGCTGAACAGCGTGGCCCACATTCGCAATCCCCACACGTACCTCTTTTCTGTCGCACATTCGATCATTCTTCAGCACGTTCGTCGCATGCGGATCGTTTCAATCGAGACTGTGGCGGAGTTGGACCAGCTGGGCATCTATTCAGAAGAGCCCACGCCGGAAGAGGCGCTCTCCGACTTTCAGGAACTCAGGGGCCTTGCGCAGCTGATCGCCGGTCTGCCGCGTAAGTGCCGGGAGGCCTTCACGCTGCGAAAGATCGAAAGCCTCTCTCAACGCGAGATCGCCAGCCGGATGCATATATCTGAGAGCACCGTGGAAAAGCACATCAGCAAAGCGCTGCGACTGCTAATGACCACGATGAGTGGACCCGAGACGCCGGGAACGCAGGATGTGCGAAATCCGCAGCGGAATGAGAGGTCTCTAATTCGCAATAGAGTTGAACGGCAGGCAGATGAATAGGAGCATCGAGGCATCCGCGGCCACATGGACCGCAAGAATGGATCGGGGTGCGCTGTCCGATGAGCAGCAGCGCACCCTCGAGGCATGGCTATCGAAAGATCGTAGGCACCTGGGCGCCTACGCTCGTGCCCGCGCTGTGGCGGCGCATTTCGATCGCTCCAGGGCGCTCGGTGCATCGTTCGATCCTCGACAGTATCGCGAATCTCGGTGGATGTGGCTGCGTCACGGCCGCAGTCCCTGGGTTGCCGGTGCCCTGGCGGCTGGAATCGCCGCTCTTGTGGTGGGAGTTATCCTCCGAGCGCCGTCAGGCGAATTTGCCACACAGCGTGGCGAAATTCGTCTGGTACCGCTCGCGGACGGTTCTGCGATCACGCTCAATACTGAGACTACCCTCGACGTCGCCTATACGAAGTCCGCACGCAACGTGGAACTCGTTGGAGGCGAGGCCCTGTTTGACGTCGCGAAGGACAAGTCGCGCCCATTCATTGTTCATGCCGGCGATACGCGCATCCGGGCGGTGGGAACCAGCTTCACGGTAAGGCGATGGCCGGGCGAGAAGGTCAGGGTACTGGTGCGCGAAGGAGTCGTCGAGGTAACCCAGGACGTTACAGCCAACGCGGCTCCCATCAGGGTAAGCGCACAGTCTCAGGCCCTTTCGGAGCCGCGTGCGCCCACCGCGATTGCGCCGGTACCCATGCCGCAAATCGACCGTGAACTCGCCTGGCGACAGGGCATGATCTCTCTCGATGGGCGAACGTTGCGGGAAGCAGCCGCAGAATTCGGGCGGTACAGCAGCACGGCGATCATTATCGATGATCCCTCAATCGCTGACCGCACGGTCACCGGTCTGTTCGCGGCCAATAACCCGGTGGGTTTCGCGCGGGCTGTGGCGACCAGCATGAGCCTGGAGGTCGAGGTCGACACGAACGCCGTACGGTTATCGCGCTGAGTTATAAACAGCGCTTTAGGAATAGCGGAAAACCCAAAGGCACGCATCCACTCCTTAGAAGAACAGTTCGGGGGAGTGCGATGAAAATCTTGCAGTGTGCTTTGCTGGCGGCTGGTTTGTGCGTGAGTGGTGTCGTGTGGGCTCAGGAACGGAGCTTTGATGTTCCGGCGTCCGATGCCGTGCACGCAATCCCGGAGTTTGCTCGTCAGGCGGGTTTGCAGATTGTTGCTCCAGCTGACGAGCTCAAGGGCATTAGGACACCCGCGATTAAGGGCAATCTCGATGCTCGGGCGGCCCTGAAGCATCTGTTGGAGGGTACGGGTCTGGAAATCGCTTCCGATGACGGCGCAATCATTACTCTGCGCAATATTTCCAGGGGTGGTGGCAAGTCGAAGGGATCAGTCACCGCGTCAGCGATAGTGGAACCGAGGTCTGCTAGTTCTGAGTCTGAATTAGGGACTCACCTCGAGGAAGTCATTGTCACCGCGCGACGACGCGAGGAGAACGCCCAGCAGGTGCCTGTGGCCGTTACAGTCCTGTCTCAGGGGACGCTGCTGGCGAATAATGTCCAGACCATCCAAGACTTGCAGTACCTGGTCCCCTCGCTTTCATTGAGCAACAACGCGCCAAACCAGGTAGGCCTCTCTTTACGTGGCCAGGGTGTTAGGGGGGTTCAGGCGGGCGTGACCATGTTTCTCAACGAAGTTCCGCTGGCGACTATCAATGGTGGCGTACAAAACAACGGACCCGGTCTGTTCTTCGACCTCGAAAATGTCCAAGTGCTGAGGGGGCCGCAGGGCACGCTCTTTGGAAAGAACTCGGTGGGCGGCGACATCTTGCTGCAGACAGCCCGGCCAACGAACGAGTTCAGCGGCAGGGTTCAGGCGACCTACGGCAACTACAACGACCAGGAAATCGATGGCGTCGTAAACTTCCCCATCGTGAAGGACGTGCTGCTCGCGCGCATTGCATACAATGGACAGCTGCGAGACGGATACTCCCATATCCTTGCGGAACCGAGCCATCCCAATGGCATCGATGCCGACAATCGCAGCAACTGGGCGGTCCGCGGCACGATGACGTTTCGTCCAAGCGAAGTATTTCAGAACGATACGATTCTAGCTGACTCGAAGTTTTCCTCTCGTGGAATGTTCGGGGTTCTTGTCGAGCAAAACCCCGCAGTGTGGAGCTCGTTCCTGCCATTCTTCCCGAGTGTAGCAAACCTCCCTAGCTATCTCGCGCAACAGCAGCCGCTGGGAATCCGGACATCCATTCCGCTCGATGTCGATGACGTCGCCAATGGCGGCAGTCTCGTGCTGAGCAACATTACGCGTGTGACGCTGAGTCGAAACCTGACTCTGCGAAACATATTCGGTTACGACCGCGAAGAGACGATTCTTCAGGCCGATCAGGACAACACCTTGCTGCTGCTTTTCGATGCTCCAAGCAACCCCAGCGCTACCGTCGCTCGCCAGTGGACGGAAGAGCTGCAACTTCTGGGCAAGAGCTTACACGAGCGCTTGGATTGGATTGCCGGCGCATTCTTTATGGATCAGCCCATTCCCAATGACTTTGTGCTTCAAGCCTACAATGTACTTAGCTTTCCAGGTTATAGCCTGTTCCGGCGCGCTCGAAGCAGCAAGGCGGTCTATACGCACGGCATCTATGATTTGTCGTCCATTGCTCCGCACGTGAAGATCACGGCCGGCGTTCGCTATACAAAGGACGATATCCGAGAGGAGGATCGCAATGGGGGAGGGGTATGTAGCGGTGCTGTACAGGATTGCGCTGCGGCCGCCATTGCGACCGAGGTAGATAATCGCGCGCGAAGCAACGCCCTGACATGGACCATCGGCTTGGACTATCAGGCGACTCCCAACACTCTCTTGTATGTGACTTCGCGCCGGGGCTACCGCCCGGGAGGATTCAATTTTGGCGCACCCGGTGCCACGAGCCCACCCAGTTATGGTCCGGAATTCGTGACGGATGGGGAGATCGGCGTGAAGTCCGACTGGAAACTGGCTCATGTGCCGATTCGCACTAACGCCGACGTTTGGTACCAAGCTTACTCAGATATTCAAGAGCCGGAGCTACTGGCTATTTCCATTGCCCCCTTAACCCAGAATGCCGGTCGCGCGAGATTGTGGGGTGCGGAGCTTGAAGCCCTCGCCCAACTGACGGACAACTTCCAGCTTGGGATTAACTTCGATCACTCGTATCTCCAATACACACAGTTCAACCCTGGCGTCCCTGCGTCCGTGATCACGTCCCTGGAGGCGACTCGCACACTGAATAATCCGCCGAATAAATATGGCCTGAGTGCACGTTATCACCTTCCATTGGCGGGCAATGTCGGCAGTGTATCCATGCGAGCGGATTGGAACTGGCAGGCGAGTGGCGGTGATGCCACATTCAACAGCTTGGGTGTGATTCAATCATTTGGGTTGCTCAACGTGTCAGCGGACTGGAAGGGGATGTACGGCACGGCCTTCGATCTCTCGTTGTTTGCCTCCAATCTCCTGAACAAGGACTACGTCATCAACGCCGTTCCGACCTTCGAACCCACGTTACTGGGATACGGCTCTGCGATATATGGCGTGCCGCGTATGTACGGAATGCGCGTACGCTATCGATTCGGAGCTGATGCAAGATAGTGCAAAGCCGGCAGGGCACTGATTAAGGCACGAGCCAGAGCAGTTCTCGGTGGGTATTATGGCGAGACGCGCCGCGTTTGCGTGACGAGCGGCGCTCGCCGCGGGCGGCCGAAAGATCCTCGGAAAACAATTCGAATTGGGCAATGGGATGCACGGTCCCCGATGCATTTGCCGAGTGCGCCAAAAGTCCAACTCCGGCGCGGAAGTAACCTGAGGCGCGCCTGCCTTTGCGGCCCCGATTTAGCCGGCGCGAAACGTTAGTCTCGCTGTAAGGGAGGTTCCGCGCCACCCCTTAGATGGAGGCTCTGCTCCTGGGAACTGTCTTTTGGGGCGAACAGGCGACGCAATTTGGACCCTCGGCTTGTTGCTCGCCAAGCCGAGAATATTCGGAGGCGCGGAGCGGTCATTCCCGCGCCTGACCCACCTGCATGTGAGGGTCCTGAGGGCTTGGTGTGCCCGAAATTGATCACAACTGACTGTTTTTTTGTCGTAAAAGGCCCGTACATCTTCGAGAGGTGCTGAGGAGGAATGGGATGTCACTGACCCGCCGCGAACTTATTAAAACTGCCAGCTGCGGCTGCCTCACGCTGCCGCTGTTCGGAATTCTTCCCCGAGGCATTGCTCAAGCAACGGTGGCCGATGCCCACGTGCACAGTGACGTGCTGAGCGCGTTGCCAGCCGGTTCCATCCACCTGGAAGGGTATCTTGAGCGATACATCGAGCGCTCAATGCAGCACTGGAGCAAAGGGGTCGTGCCTTACAAGGCACTGGCGAAGTTCTTCCAGTCGGGCCGTCCAAAGATCGATGTTGAAGGCCGCACGGTGGAGCTGTTTGCCACCGGCGAAATGTGGGGCAAGGCTGTGCGCTCGGCGGCGCTGTTTTATCGCTACACC
>Ga0209131_1002576_pt1 | contig 12297 bp, 10 predicted proteins | sample GraSoi_2013_40cm_FD_185826 | JGI IMG/M metagenome (GOLD analysis project Ga0209131, IMG submission 185826) | Grasslands soil microbial communities from the Angelo Coastal Reserve, California, USA - Sample 9_17_2013_40cm (SPAdes) (version 2) | ecosystem: Environmental > Terrestrial > Soil >...
CCGCGCGACCTTGTGCTCGGGATGCAATTGCACGGGCAGGGCAGTGCCGAGGGCGACGGGCATGCGCCGGTTTTTCGGGTGACCGAGCTCGACGAGGCCGAGGCGACGCTCGACGCCAATCACCCGCTGGCGGGTCGCAGCGTGGAGCTGCGCTGCGAGGTCCTCGAGGTGCGTGCCGCGACGCAGGATGAGATCGCCCACGGCCACGTGCACGGCGGCGGCGGGCACCACTCGCACTGAGCTAGGCGGCGAGTCCCTGGACCAGGCTCACCAGCCGCGCGGGAAGCTGTGCGACGTCGTCGAGCACTTCGTAGTCGAGCCCGTCGCACATGGCGCGCAGGTAATCGTTGCCCTGCGGGTCGACCGTCAGCACGAAAGGCTTGATGCGCGCCTCGCGCGCCTCGAGCAGCGCCTGGCGCGTGTCGTGCAGCGCGTACTCGAGCTCGGCGCCCTCGCCGTACTGCTGCCCGTAATCGAGGTCGAACGGCCGGCCGTCCGACAGCAGGACCAGCAGCTTGGTCCTCGATTCGCGCCCGCGCAGCTTGCGCACGGCATGGCGGATCGCCGCGCCCATGCGCGTGGTGTGGAGCGGCCGCAGCCGGTCGAAGCGCGCCGCCACCGTGTCGGAGAAGCGCTCGTCCATGTCCTTCAGCACCTGGAACTTCACGTCCTCGCGGCCGCTGCCGGAGAAGCAGTAGATGCCGTAGGTGTCGCCGATGCGCTCGAGCGCCGCCATCAGCAGGACCAGCGCCTCCCTCTCGAGATCGAGGATCGTGCGGTAGCTCTTGCCATGGACCTTGGCGAGCGCTGCGCGCATCGCCTCATCGGCCTCGGGCGCGACGTGCTCGGCGGTCGACGAGCTGATGTCGACCAGCAGCGCGAGCGTCACATCGCGCGCCTGGGGCTGGCGCGCGACGTAGACGTTGTCGTCGGGCGCAAGGCCGGCGCGCGTATCGACGCGGCTCGCGATGGCGGCGTCGAGGTCGATCTCCTCGCCATAGGGCAGGCGGTGGATACGCCGCAGGCCGGCCTCGGCGATGCGCTCGAGGCTCCGGCGTATGCCCGGCACCAGGCTGCCGTAAGCGCGCAGCGTCTCGTCGAAGAAGCGCGCCGATGCTGCGCTCTCCAGGCGCGATTCGCGCACCCGGCACCAGGCGCGGCGGTAGCGGTTCTCGACGTGATCCCATTCCGGGTGGATGAACGAGAAGCGCTCGTGCGAGTGCAGCTCGCCCGTCTCGTGCACGCTCTGGTCGCCGAGAAAATGATCGTGGTGATCGTGCGCCAGCGGCTCGGGCGGCGGCGCGGCGGCAGGCTGCGCGGCCGGCGATGTGTCCGCGCTGCGTGCCGGTTGCGTGCCATCGGCGTGCGTGAAGCGATAGATCGCCTGCTGGTCGAGCGGTCCCGCCGTCCGGTAGCGCGCGATGCGCGAGCCGAGCTGGTCGCGATAGGCGACCGGATCGAAGCGCGCGTGCAGCACTTCCTCTCCCTCGAGCCGGTTGCGCTCGGGCTCGGGCCACTCGAGCGGCCATGGACCATCGGCCGCGGGCAGCTCGAGCTCGACCGGCGAGGCCGGGCCATAGTCCGCGGCCAGGTTGGGCATGCGCGCAATCAGGCTGTAGGCGCGCAGCGTGGCCTCGGCGCTGTCCTCGACGCGGGCGCCGGCGGCCGCGACTTTCCTGCACAGCGCGAGGATGGCGCGCACCGGATCGTGCAGCAGCGCCGGCACGAGCGGCGGCACGTCGGCGCCCAGGCTCGCCTGGACCAGGATTTCGGCAAGCGCGTCGCGCGGGCTGCGCGTCGCCAGGTAATCGGCGCGCTCGCCGAGCGCGTTTTTCTGCACCAGCGCGTATTTCTGCGCGAGGCCCGGATAGCGCTGCTGCGCCCACTGGTCCACGCGCAGCGCCTCGATCACGGTGAACACCTCGATCGCGAGCTCGCGCAGCGCAAACAGCGTGAAGAACGCTTCGAGGTCGCTCGAGCGTCCCATCCCGGCGGCGTCGAGCTGCGGGCGCAGGCGCGCAAAATGCGCGGCTTCGGCGGCGAAGCAGAAGTCGAAAGTGCCGGCCGCGTAATGCGCCGCCCGGTGCGTGAGCGCGGCCTTGTACCAGTCGAAGTTGTCGGCGCCGTGGACGAAGCGCGCGACGCGCGCCGGCAGGCGGATGGTGGTGTGCGTATCGGGGTAGCGCTCCGGGTCGCCTTCGCCGCCATCGGCAAGCAGCGCGGCGTTGCGTCCGGAGACGGCGCGGTAGTACAGGCCGAGCACCGGCGCCACGCCTTCGAGTGTCTGTCCCGGATGAAAGTGCTGGTCGTCGCCGCGATCGCCGGCGTCGATGATGAAGGGACTGCGCGGGAACAGCCGCCGCGCCCCGACCGGGAAATAGCGGCTCAACGGAAGATGGCGTCGACCACCTGGCGCACGCCGGCGGCCAGCACGGCATCGTCGGTCATCGCCTGCACCACAGCGACTTCGCAGGCGCGCCGCGGCGCCACGCCTTGCGCCACGAGGCGCGCGGCGTGCACCAGGAGCCGCGTGCTCGGGCCCTCCAGGAGGTTCTGCTGGTCGAGGCGCCGCACCTCGGCGCCGAGCTGCGCCAGGCGCTCGGCCAGCCCGGGGTCGACGCCGGTCTCGCGCTCGAGGATGCGTTGCTCGAGGTCGGCGGCCGGATAGGCGAATTCGATCGAGACGAAGCGCTGGCGCGTGCTGTGCTTCAGGTCCTTCAGCGTGGACTGGTAGCCGGGGTTGTACGACACCACCAGGAAAAAATCCGGATGGGCGGCGAGCACCTCGCCGCGCTTCTCGAGCGGCAGCAGCCGCCGGTGATCGGTGAGCGAATGGATGATGACGATGGTGTCCTTGCGCGCTTCGACCACTTCGTCGAGATAGCAGATGCCGCCCGAGCGCACCGCGCGCGTCAGCGGCCCGTCCTGCCATTCGGTGCCTTGCGCCGAGAGCAGGTAGCGCCCGACCAGGTCGGTGGCGGTGAGATCCTCGTGGCAGCTGATGGTGACCAGCGACAGCGCGCTCTTCCAGGTCATGAACTCGACGAAGCGCGTCTTGCCGCAGCCCGTCGGGCCCTTGAGGAGCACCGGGATGCGTTCGCGAAACGCCGCTTCGAAGAGCGCCGCCTCGTCGCCGACCTGCAGATAGAAGGGCTCTTCGCGTACGCGATAGGCTTCCGCGGCGATCGGCTGCTCAGGCAAATTCACCGTCCTGCTCGCGCCTTATCCAGGCCACCGGATCGTGGGCGTAGTCGCGCTGGTAGTTTCCGGGGTAGTTGATGCCCGGCAGCGCCGGGATCCAGTCGTAATCGAGCAGGCTCGAGTCGCCCAGCACGTTCGCGAGGCGCACCACCTCGGGATCGTCGAGCATCGTCAGGCGGCCCTTGTCGATCAGCTTCAGCCACGCGCCGCTCGCGCGGTGCTGGATCTCGTAGGTCGCGAACACGTTGTGCACGTGCGGGAAGTGCATCGTCGGCAGCTTGTGCTTCTTGCAGTGGCCGAGGAAAGTCTGGTCCCAGTGCTCGGCGCCGAAGCCGAAGTGGATCACGCCCGCCTGCGCGCGCTCGGGCAGATTGGTCCACGAGTCGTTGTACTTCCACAGCGTCTCGATCTGCCGGTAGCTCTTCGGGTTGGTGCCGATCGAGGCGTCGTTGAAATAGGCCCAGCCCTTGTACGGAAAGCCGGGGTATTCGGCGTCGCGGTAGCGCTCGACCACCTCGCGCCACAGCTCGCCGTATTTGCCGCCGCCGACGATCTTGCTGATCATGCCGCGCTCGACGTGCACCTCGATATGCGGAAAGTAGCCGGTGTGGTTGCTGGTGCCGGCGACCACGCCGTTCAGCGTCGGCAGCAGGATCTTCGCCTCGGCGAGGAAAGTCTCGACCGGATGGCCGAAGCGGATGCCCTGGATCGTCGAGCCCAGGATATGCCCGGAGATATACGCGCCCTTCGGCCACAGCGCCGCCTGCCCGGGCGTCACTTGCCAGCCGATGTCGGTGCCTTCGGGGCTGGTGATGCGCACCGCGGCGGCGTCGCGGAAGGCGTTCACCAGCTTGAGGTCGACCAGGCGCCAGATCTCGTCGGGATAGCCGTTGGCGCGCGAGATGAAATCCTCGTAGGTGGCGTAGACCCAGTTGTTGCGCACTTTCTTGCCGGCCGCGCGCCGCCAGTGCGAGCGCCCGGCTTCCCCGGCATAGACGCCGGTGAATCCCGGGCGGTCGTCGAGGAAGCGCTTGAGCGCCGCGGCGGCGACGTTGAACTCGACGCCGGACTCGATCATCGGCGGCAGCCGGTCGGTGATCTCGCGCCAGCCGTCGGCGGCGCTGTATTCGACCGCCTCCATGCCCAGATCGGTCGTATTGATGCGGTCGACCTGCGCCACGCCGCGCTCGAGCATCGCGCGCTTGATCGCCTCGAACACCAGATCGTTCTGGTGCGGAAAAGTGATGATCAGCAGGTGATCGTTGTCGCGCACGTCGCCGAGCGCCGAGCGGCCGTAACGCCGTTGCAGGTGCGCCCGCGCGATCGGCATCAGCGCTTCGATGTCGCTGGTGCGTTCCTGGCGCAGGTACGCGGGATGCCGCGGGGCGGGGTATTCGAAACCCTGCCGCGGCTTCGGCACGCCGCGGGCGAGCGATTCGAGGCGGATCGCGGGGGGCGTGCTCATTGCGGCCGCCGCGAGGTGAGGTCGCGAAACTGCTTCTCCCAGCGCGCACCCTCGTCGAGGCCGATCGTCGGGTCGATGAATTGCAGCGGCGAGCGCGTCACCGGATGGCCGAGCTTCAGGTTGGTCGGCACGTAATTCGCCTTCTGCAGGATCGCCTGGCCTTGCGGGCCCAGCATGAAGTCGTAGAAGAGGACCGCAGCGTGCGGATGCGGTACCCGGCGGGCGAGCGCGATGCCGTTGACGCGCGCGTAGGCGGGCTGGATCGTGAACCATTCGATCGGCGCGCCTTTTTGCTTCAAGCGCTCGACATTGTGGTTGTAGAGCGTGAGCGCGAGCGCCACATCGCCCGAGGCGACCAGCCCGGCGAGCAGGGTGTGGCCCTTGCGAGGGCCGATGCCGTTGGTTGCGGCGATCTGGTTGAAGAGCTGCAGCCCCGGCTTCTCGCCCAGGCCCTTCACCACGGCGGCGAACCAGTCCGCGTCCTCGGCTTCGATCGCGAGCCTGCCCTTCCATTTCGGATCGAGCAGGTCGCGGTAGCTGCGCGGCAGCTCGGCAGCCTTCACCAGGCTGGTGTTGTACGCCTGCACGAAGAGGTTGAGCCGCAAGCCGACCCACTCGCGGTGCGGCTGGATCGCAGCCGGCAGGAGGTCGGCATCGTGTGCCGAGAAGGCGCGCGCCAGTACTTTCTCGCGGTGCATCGCCTCGAGCTCCGGGCCGTTGGTCTCGATGACGTCGACCTCGAAGCGATTGGAGCGCGCCTCGGTGACCGCGCGCTGCAGGATCTTCTCCGAGCCCGCGCGCCAGTACTTCACCTTCACGCCGTATCGGCTCTCGAACGCCGCCGCGAGTGCCGCCATGTCCTCGGAAACGAGCGAAGTGAACACGCTGACCTCGCCTTCGCGCCGCGCGCCCGCGACCAGGCGCTGCTCGCGCTCGGCGCCCTGCAATTGCGACAGCGATGTGGCATCGGGGCCTTGCGCGAGGGCGCCGCGCCCGCAGAGCAGGGCAGCCATCGCCATCAGGAGAATGAATTTCATGGCTGTGATGGCGACGATATCATTTCAGGAAGCGGCTGGTTCCCGCCTCGATCTCCCGCGCCCACTTGGTCCACCACGCGCCGGGATTGGCGCCGTAGTCGTCGTACTTGCCGGCGACGGTGATGCCGGGAATCGGGTGGATGAAATCCTTGCGCAGGATTTCATCGGGGTTGCCGTATCGCGCGGCGAGGGCGCGCACTTCTGGATCGGCGAGCGCGCTCAGGTTGCCGTGCTCGATCAGCGTCTGCCATTGCCCGGTGCCGCGGATGCGCACCTGATACGTCGGAAACAGGTTGTGCTGGTGCATCGAGTGCCCGATCGGCACGTTATGCTGCTTGCCGAATTCGACCGACTTGTGCGAGTGCAGGCCGGGCTTCTCGGGACCGTGCTCCGATTCGGCGCCGACCGCCCAGTGGATCACGCCCGCCACGTTGCGCTCGGAGAGATTGCCGCCCAGCAACAGCTCGCGCGACGGCACCGGAATCAGCATTTCGCCAGGATGCTTGAAGTACTTGGGATTGGTGCCGGTGCCGGCTTCGTACAGCCACCAGTAGCCGGGCCGGTCGAAGAACGGCCAGGTCAGATCGCGCGTCCCGGGGTAATTGAGGAGCAGGCGGAAGCCTTCGCCGTACCAGCCGCCGCCGGCGACTTTCGACACTCGGCCTCGCTCCAAATACATCTCCATGCGCGGGTGCGTCGCGCGGTGGCTGTTGGTGGAGGCGATCACGCCGCTGACCTCCACGAGCATCGGCGGCAGGAATCCCTTGCCGTCGTCGTAGGCCGGATACTTGACCAGCGAGTACGGCCAGCGTCCAGTCGCCTGCGTCGGGAACATGTAGAGATGTCCTTGCTGGTACACGCCTTTGGCCCAGGCTTGCGCCACCGCGGGCGCGAGATCGGCGCCGAGCGCGGTGCCTTCCGGGTCGCTCACTTCCACGCGATCCACATAGGCGAGCGGCTCGATGGTCTTGGTCTCGACCAGGCGCCACACGTCGCCGGGGAATTCAGGCACCCGGCTGGTGATGTCGTAATGGTTGAGATAGGTGTAGCTGCCGAAAAACTTGTCGGCGTGCGGCCCGAGGCGCCGGCGCGTCTTGTTGCGCGCGCCGAGGCCCATGTACACCTTGGAGATGCCGGCGTGCGTGTCGAGGTACTTGACGAGACCCGCGTCCACGCGCGCGGCATAGTCTTTCGAGATGCGCGCCAAGCGCTCCTGCGGATAGCGGATCGCCGGCCAGGCCGCGGCGTACAGCGCCGGATCGCGGCTGCGGATCCATTGGCGGCCCGCCTCCGGATCGGCCACCTGCCCGGTGAGCTCGAAGAAGAAGTTGAGCTCCTGCTGGCCGTCGCCGATGCGCATCAGCGATTCGGCCTTGACGATCGCTTCGAGGTCGGCGCTGGCGATGCCGGCGAGGTCGTGCTCGTACTGGATATGCGCGTTGATGCCGCGCTCGCGGTAGGCGCGCGCGATCGCCTCCTGCACGATGCGCTCGGCGTCGTACGGCACGACGATCAGCACTTCGTCGCCCCGGTTGGCGAGGCCCAGAGGCACGCGGCCGCCGGTCTGCGTCACCGCCGCGCGCGCTGCCGGCAGCATTTCATCCACCGATCGCGGCTTCTTCAGATAGGCGGGGAAGCGCGCCTCGGGAAGCGGCGCTTTCGGCCCGGGTCCGATCAGCCCGAACTCTTTGCGCCGCTCGGCGATGCGCTCGGGCGACCAGCTCGCGAACACGCCGCCGCGCGATTCTTGCGCGGCGCACACCACGGTCGCGGCTATGCCGACGAGGGCTGTGAGCATGACTCCTCCTACGCCGAGTTTACGATCCGGCCGTCGCGCATGCGCAAGGCGCGCGCGAACGCTTCGGCCAGCTGGACATCGTGCGTCGCCACGACCACGGTTTTACCCTGCTTCGCGAGGAGGACCAGCAGCTCGGTGACGAGCCGCGCGTTGGCGCTGTCGAGATTCCCGGTCGGCTCGTCGGCGAGGATCAGCGGCGGATCGTTCACCAGCGCGAGGCACACCGCGACGCGCTGCTGCTCACCGCCGGAAAGCTCCTCGGGACGCTTGCCGCCCATGCCGCGCAGGCCCACGCTGTCGAGCAGCTGGTGCGCGCGCCGCGCACGGGCCTCGCGCGATGCCCCGGCGACCAGCATCGGCAGCTCGAGATTCTCCAGGGCGGTGAGGCTGGGGATGAGATTGAAGAACTGGAACACATAGCCGACCTGCAGCAGGCGGTAGCGCTCGAGCTCGCGCTCGCCCAGCCGCGTCAGCTCCACCCCGCCCACGCGTATCGAGCCGGCGCTCGCGCGATCGATGCCGGCGACGAGATTGAGCAGACTGGTCTTGCCGCAGCCGCTGGGCCCCATCAGCACGGTGGCCTCGGCCGCCGCGAACTCGACCGAGACCTGGTCGAGCGCGACCACCTCGGCCGCCGCCGTGCGGTAGCGTTTCGACAGCGCGCTGATTTCGATCCTAGTGATCGGTCAGCCCCTCGCGCGCCGAACGCTTGAAGATCCAGCGGGTAAAGAAGAGCAGCGTGGCGAGCAGCAGGAGCACCAGCGTCGCGGCGATCAGGGCGGTCTGCAGCGAGACCGCGAGGTGCGTGGTGAGATGCATCAAGACCGTTTTCAGCTCGCGCAGCTGCCAGACGAGATTGCTGATGCCATAGCCGACCGCGAGCGAGATCAGGCCGCCGAACGCGAGCCCGGCCAGCGCCGGCGCGCTCAGGCTCGCGGAAAGGAACTGCAGGATGTGCCGCGGCCCGCAGCCGCGGATGCGCAGCAGCGCGAGCGTGCGCCGATCCTCGGCGTAGTTGGCCAGCGCGATCGACAGGATGCCGACGATGGCGAGCAGCAGGCCGCCGATCAGGTAGATGTCGAGGTTGCGCCGCGCGAGATAGAGGTACATGTCGCTGCCCAGGCGCCCGACCTCGTCGGGCAGATCGCGTACCTGCAGCGGCTCGAGCGGCAGCGCCTGCAGCACGGCGTGCTTGAGCTCGGCGATCTGGACTCCCGGCGCCGGCGTCACGGCGAGCACCAGCCGCGGCATCAGCGCGTCGAGCTGCGCGAGGCGCGGATTGCCCGCGGCCGCGGCGAGCTGCGGCCGGTTGTCGAACAGGTAATTCAGGTAATCGACACGGGCGGCGACGAAGCTCTCGCGGTCTTTCACCGCGGTCGGCGGCACGCCTGGCAGCAGGCGCACTACGCCGCCGAGCGGCGCCGAGGCCATGCCCTGGTCGATGTCGCGTCCGACGGGCATGTCGGTTCCCGGCGCTCGTTGCCAGAACCGGGCAAGGGCGCTGGAAATCAGCACCTCGCCCGAATCGACCTTGTGCAGGAGCTTGTCGAACGATGCGCTCTCGCCGAGCGCGCGCTCATGGTAGACGCGGTTCAGGTAGGACTCGGCGTCGCTCACGAGGTAGATCGGCAGGCTGTTGAAGCCGTGGCCCGGCAGATAGAGGCCATCGACCAGGCCCTCGACCAGGGTACCGACGGACTTCACTTCCTTCAGGCGCTCGAGCCGCGCGACGAGGCGCTCGGCCTCGAGGCGCACCAGCGCAAAGCGCTCGCGCAACCCCTTCTGCGCCAGCGCGGCGGGCGCCACCAGGTCCGGCACGCTGAGCGTGAGCTGGAGCGGCGCGCCGAGCTGTACCTTGGCGGCGCGCTCGGTCTTGTCGTCGAACACCGCGTTCATCACCGTGGGATAGAGGGTCACGCTCGCGAGCAAGGCGACGATCAGCAGCAGGCCCGATACGCGGTGCGCCCGCGTGCTGGCATGGCGCAACGAGAGGCTGCCGAGCGCGCCGCCGGCGAGCGCGCTCAACGGCCGCAGGATGCCGGCGAGCCAGGTGCGCCGGCTCGCGAGCAGCGTGGTCGCGCCGTAGACGAAGAACGGCAGCGCCGCGAAGTCGAGCAGGCGATCGGCCGCGCGCAGTGCTGCGGCGGAAGCCGGATCGGTCCACGGCCAGGGCCCGATCCAGCTCAGCAGCTTCGCTGCGCCGAGGATCAGCAGGAGAAACTGCGGCGCTCCGAAACGCACTTCGGCTTGCGCCGATTCCGACGGCGCGATCCGCCCGGAGGCTTCGAGCGGCGAGATGGTGGCCGCGTAGCGCGCGAGCCGCCGGCTGACAAGGAGCGAAAGCACGACGCCGATCAGCACGCAGGCCGTGAGCAGCCAGGGATTCTGGATGCGGATCACCGTGTCCCACGGCAGCCAGCCGCGCGCGTAGACCAGGATCGGCAGCAGTGTGCCGGCCGCGGCACCGGCGAGTCCGCCGGCCAGCCCGCCGGCCGCGATGGCCGTCTGCAGGCTGGCGCCGAGCAAGCGGCCGGGGATGCCGCGCAGGCGCAGCAGGCCGAATCTGCGCCGCTCGTTGAGCATCAGCAGCGCGCACAGATTGGCGAGCAGCACCCACGCCATCCACAGCAGCGGCAGCGCGGCGAGCAGGCTGACCAGGCCGATGATGCGGGCCGTCGCATGCATCCGCTCGAACAGCACGCCCGCGGTGTTGTCCATGCCGATGCGCAGTCCGGCGTCCTGCGCGGCCTGGCGCACGCGCTCGCCGGCGGCGTCGAGACGTGCGCGGCTCGCTTCGATGTCCCAGCCCGAAACCAGGGCGCGCCGGTCGAGGCGCGCGAGGTGGATGATGTCGGGAAAATACTCCCCGGCATCGGCGTGAATCTCGTCGGCCTCGTCGCCATGAAAGTGCTTGATGCCGCGCGACACCGCGTCGTAGGCGGCGAGCCTCTGTAGGTCGTGCGGCGCGACGAGAATCACGCCGAGCTCCGGCACCAGGGTCGGCGAGCTGGTCTGGTCCATGAACCAGCGGTTGATGTCGTTGCGGTCCAGGCGCAGCGTGCGCTCGAGCGGCACGCTGAAGACCAGCGCGCCGCGGCCATGGCGCTCCACGCGCAGCTCGAAGCGCTTGCGGTTCTGCAGCTGCAGGAAGGCATCGCCCATTTGCGCCTTGGAGCCCACCAGCACAAGCACGGCCTTGCCGGCCTGCGGCCGCAGCTCCGGGGGCAGCAGCGCGCCATCGCTCGCGCTCAAGAGCGAAAGCCAGGGACTGCGCAGCGGCTGGCCGTCGACGTAGGCCACCGTGGTTGTCGGCACCGCGGTGCGCAGGAAAAAGATGCTCTGCGTCTCGGTCACTTGCGGGACATTGGCGATCCTGCGCTGGACCTCGGCCGCCATCGGCAGCTCGCCCACCTGGTACACAGAGATGTCCCACGCGATGCGCCCGAGCTGGTCCTCGACGTATTCCTTGAGGGCATAACGCGAGGCGACCTGTAGCGCGGCGAGCAGGAACACCACGGCCAGCGTGACCGCGCCGAAGTAGAGGAACGCACGCCGGCCTTGAATCCGGAGCACGGCAACGAAGGACAGGATGCGATTTCGCATGGTGACGCGCCGCGCGAAAGTGTCATCCCCGCAGCGCCGGGTCAAGAAGCCTGTGCGCCCCTCGGGCGGGTTCCGCTATGCGGACTGCGGGACCGTCGTCAACTAAGCTGCCGCGTGGTGGAGTCGCCGAACGCGCGGCGCGGCGCGATCGACGCTGGCACGCACAAGCCCGACCTCGCGATCGTGGATCTCGCGCTGCCCGACTTCGACGGCCGCGAGCTGATCCGCCAGATCAGGCAGTGGTCGCCGATGCCAATCACCAAGCCCTTCGGCGTCGGTGAGTTGCTGGCACGCGTACGGGTGGCGCTGCGCCACGCGCGATGCCGCCGAAGTGCATCTCACGCCGATCGAGTTCCGCCTGCTCGCCTGTCTAACCAAGCATCTCGGCATGGTCGTGACGCCGCGGCAACTGCTGACCGAGATCTGGGGCCCATCGCATGCGGCCCATACGCACTATCTGCGCATCTACATGAAGCAGCTGCGCGACAAGCTGGAAGCCGATCCGGTGCAGCCCCGCTATCTCCGGGCGAAGACAGCCCTTAGATGTGCACGGCCGGCGCGTACGCGCCCACCAGGCCGATGATGCCGACGATGATGAGATAGAGCGCGACGATGTAGTTGAGCAGGCGCGGGATGAAGAGAATCAGGATGCCACTGATCAGCGCCACGATCGGCGCGATGGCGATGCCCATGAACATGGAAGTCTCCTACTTCTTGTCGCCCTTGGCGGCGTCCTGCATGTTGCGGCCGGCTTTTTCGACTGCCTTGCCGGCCTGGCCGAAGGCCTTGTCGATTTCCTTGCCGGCCTTCTCGGCCGGACCGCCGGAGCCTTCGCGGTTGCATGCCGGCAGCAGCGCCATCGCGGCGGCAAGGATGATGAGGGAGATGGATTTCATGGCAAACGTGCTGCTTACGGCGAAAAACTTGCTCAGCTCGCCTTGGGCGTCGCCGTATGCTTGCGAAAGCCGAGGAAGAAGCGGCGCGGCCCAGCCGGGGCGGCAGGCTTGGGGGCGGGCTTCTTGATCTTCGGCGCGAACACCGCGGCGAGCTCCCAGGAGCGCAGGCCAGGCTCGAAGCGCAGCACGAAGCGCCGCCCGTCATCGACCATCACTTCGTAGTACTGGTGCATGGAGTCCTGCCAGCGCTCGATCACCGCCAATACCGGGAGCCGCCGGCCGCCGAGGTAGAAAGCG
>Ga0209131_1002578_pt1 | contig 12295 bp, 15 predicted proteins | sample GraSoi_2013_40cm_FD_185826 | JGI IMG/M metagenome (GOLD analysis project Ga0209131, IMG submission 185826) | Grasslands soil microbial communities from the Angelo Coastal Reserve, California, USA - Sample 9_17_2013_40cm (SPAdes) (version 2) | ecosystem: Environmental > Terrestrial > Soil >...
ATTCCAGAAGGCGAGGAAGCTAATTCTCCGGCAGATATATGTCAACCGCCCAAAGGGGATGAGTATTTATGGAAATGGAAGGTAAGTATTACGGTCATTCTACTCAATATTTGAATGTTCTCATTTGGGTGTTTTTGCAGCCTGAGTTAGAGGTTTCACGACGCACTTTTTTCCTGTGAGGCCTGGAATCGGCCGCCATCACTGTACGTTATATGCCACGAGCGGAGGTTATATGATATCATATTGTTTGAATATCCGCCGGTGTGTAGCGTACGCTTCGACCAGGATTTGGGATTGCTACTCGATCCTCTTGAACCTCGCCTTAAAACTCGCCCTATGTCCAGCACCGCCGACAAAGGGTTCATTGGTAGGTTGGATATTCTAACAGTGTGCACTGTTTATTTTTATTTTTATTTTTGTTTCAATTTAATTTAATTTAATTATCTTCTGTTACATGTTATGTTCCAACAGCCAGCTTGTAAATTATTCTGGAAGTCGTTGGTCGCTATCCCATGCATGAATACCGTACTGCGGAGTGGAGTGGTGCTGCGTACACGTTGCCTTACGCCGAATACTTAATCAGCTGCACTCGTGCACTTCCATCGCGATCTTAAACTTGGCCATGACGACCCTAGAACACGAACTGTCGAATGAGCTCACAAAACTTAATATATCAGAAGACGCGACACCAGAGAATCCATGGGCATCCAAGGCTGCAACACCTGTGCCCGAGCTGCTATCGAAAGATGAGGACGTGGCCCCTCCACCAGCTGCAACGCCTGTGTTCGAACGCGCAATAACCCCCCCAGCGTTGGATCCAAACGTGCTATCAGAATTCGATCCACTGGTGGACGAGGAGAAGGAAGCACGAGAGGCATGGGGAACAGCCGAGAGCCACCCCCCACCACAGCCCCCAGCCAAAGAAGCAGAAGAGTCGGCCAACGACGAGTCGCAAGAGATAGACGCACCTCCGCCCCCGTCTCTGACTCCGAGGCACCAACAGACAACCTCGGTCGATTATTCCGCTGATGGACCCTCCAGCGCTAGCTCGTTCACCACCGTCTTTCCCGCGTTTGCGAACATCGCCAGATCGCTCTCCCGCCAAGGAACTAGAAACGATGTGAACAGATCTGGCGTCGAAGTTTTACCGAGTCCGACTACTTTGGCATCTATGGCGAAGAAACAGGCCACCGCCGCTGTGGAGGAGACTCCCAAGCCTGCAAGTGGCAGTGGCAAAAATCCATCAAAATCGACCGAGCCACAGTTTGATTTCCAGCGGTTTCTGGACCAGCTCAAGACGAGGAGTGCAGAGCCTATTGCCAAATACTTCAGAAGGTACGTTCAGTGCTTGTTGAACGAGCGAGGATAAGGGCTAATTTGTCGTGCTCGCGCGTAGTTTCCTGGGTCACTTTTCCAAGAGGACGTTTACCGTTAATGACCAAGTCAAGCTGGTCAACCAGTTCCTCATTGTGCATGCCTGGTCTCTTTCGGTGGCGTCGAATGTAGCAGAGCTGACAAAGGGTCTGTAGTTCATCGAACCCAGGATGCGAGAATGCGACGTCTGGAAACGTGAAACGGACGAAGAGTTTGAAAACTCTATGGAGGCTATGGAGAAGCTTGTTATGAACCGGATATATGACTTGTGCGCGATCACTTTGAATCGCCAAACCCGTTTTGATATCCGTCTTATAGTACTTTCACGCCTCAGATTGCTTCACTCGGACACAAAGTTACAGCGGACGATTTGGAACGGGATCAGGTTCTCTCCCAACGTATTCGACTGTTCAAATGGATCGAAGAGAAGCACCTCGACGTCCCCACCGGTGATAACAACGCTGGATTCCTCGGCTTCGCACAGCAGGGTACGTCATCTCTTTCTCCGATTTGGCAATTCCTCGACAATCAGTACAGAGCTGCTCAAGATCAACCACTACAAGGCTCCGCGCGACAAGATTATCTGTATACTAAACTGTTGTAAAGTTATATTTGGTGCGTATTATTCCATATAACAGCAACGGGACTAAGGTCGCTCCTCAGGTCTTATCCGGCATCTCAAGAAGGATGAAGGGGCTGATGCATTTATACCGATCCTTATCCTCGTAGTCATACGAGCGAACCCCGAACATCTCCTCTCTAATGTCGAATATATCCAACGATTTAGAAGTCCACAGAAACTGCAGAGCGAGGCTGGGTATTACCTTTCCAGCTTGGTAGGTTATCCCCACTCATTCGGGTTGTATATACCTCACCTGTACTTTCTAGATGGGTGCCGTATCCTTTATCGAAACAATGGACCACACCTCGCTCTCAAAAATCACCCAAGAGGAGTTCGAGCGCAATGTGGAGGAGGCGATCCAGAATCTCCCGCCATCGCCAATGCAAACGCGATCTTCTTCATCCTCTGATACACCCCCTCCAGAAACGGAGCTGGAGCCACCCAAAACGCCCTCAGCCCCCCCTACAGTCGGTGAAGAGGCTGCAAGGCCACTGCAACTCCCCACACCTGCGTCCATTGCAGAGGATACACGCAAATTTTTCCAGCGCACCTCAGACCTCGCGCAGCAGACGATCTCCAAACCACTCAACGCGATCGGGCGGATATTCAGCGATGCACTCGATACTATCGAGGATGACCGACGAGAGTGGAGCCACCCTGATCAGGTGGCGCAATACCAGGAGCATCAGCAGTACCAGTATCCTGGCGAGAATGCGTATCGCACGCCTGCGCGAACAGGGGAGAACGCGCCACCGCCCATCCACACACCGTACAAACCTCGTGTGCGACCTGCTTCTACGCCGGGTACGCCCTCTGCACCCGGTGCGCGCACACCCGAGTCAGTTGCGCGTATGCAGCAGCAGTCCGGCGGAGGCGGCGGATTCTTCCAACCCAATTTCATTGGGTCGTTACCTGCCGGGCTAAACTTTTTCCCCAGTGGCGGAAGCCCGTTCGCCACTCCTCAGCGTGGGCCTACGCCGGTGCCTACAACCGCCCCTTCCGGGTACACGAGTGAGTTCGCCCCTGTGGGACACCACACAGAGGAGAGGGGAATCATGGAAGAGGTTGGAGCGATTGATCACGCGCATCGAGAAAGTGCTCGGGCGACAGTCAAGCAGATGTTCCCCCAGGTGGAGGATGATGTTATCGACATGATCCTCGAGGCCAACGACGGTGATTTGGGAAGGACGATTGAGGCTATGATTGATATTGCCGATGGATCCTAGAGATGAGTGTATCCTTGCAAGGCGCCTGCACCGCGGCTGTGGTCCTTCAGAGGGGCCATGTGCTGCGACATGTGAATTCTCGTTCATGTAGAATCTTGTTGTTCGTATTATTTAGAGGAAATATTGGATGGACGTTGCATATACTCATATGAGAGGTGAGGCTATTTCGTCGCCAATGATCCAGCAAGGAGCACATACTACACAAACAAAATGAGTGGCTACCGCTGGAATTAGTTTGACGCACTGATATTTCCTAATAACAGTACAACAAGCACAACACGATGGCAGAATGAGCCCGCGAATTTTTTTAGCTCTCTCCCACTATCAGAGAAGATTGGCAAACTCCCTACCAGAGATTGGGCAGCGCAACACAGCGCTTTTGTATCTTACGTTTTCACTGGGACCTTGTGTCTCTTAGAAGCCTGTCACATAGTCTCCTTCAGTAAATACCGGGGTCTCTTATGTACAGTGATTGGGGGACCGCTTAGGTTGCAAAAATCAGACTGGCTGCTTTCTCGGATCGGGGCGTAATCGAGCAAGGGAAATGAAGCGGTCGACTGCAGCAAAGGAAAAATCAGTGATTCTGCCTGCGCACACAACCCGTCACTCACGTGGCGAGATGGTCAATTCTGCCTAAAGCATATCGCACATCAATAGGCTTTCCGTTATCATCTAGTGCTGGGGAGACGTCAAAGGCAGCAAGGATGGATGCTACACCAAGCCAAGTTGACAATTCGGCGAGATATCGCCCGGGGCACTTGCTGAAGGAGAGAAATTTCAGTCAGCTTCATTCTCTCCCCACTTCGTATGTGGACGTACCGCCTCCCAAATCCAAATACACCGACTTCGCTGGGATCCATCTCTGGGACACGGCCTTCAGTGGCCAGGAAGCGATCTGGGTTGAAATTATCTGGGTCCACGTAAACCCTCGAGTCCCGGAGCATTGACCTGAAAGTACATGTGGTGAGGCAGAATATAAGGTTGTGATTGCGGACGCGTACCAAGCGTTAGCAACAACTATGGAACCTTTCGGGATGACATATCCCTTGTAATGATCCGTTTCGTTAAGGAGATGCGGAAAACCTGGAGCATTGCGCTCAGCAGTCGAATCGTCTCTCACGCTGCTTTCGGGTCACCCACCGATTGGCGCAACAGGAGCGCACCGCATCGCCTCCTGAAGTACAAATGAGTTAACCTGACATTGGACAGTATCAGGACACTGTACCATCAAAAATGCGGTTACGTATGGCAACTCCGGCCGGTCGCCAAGCACTGGCAAACGATCCTTCCCAATGACTGCGTCGAGTTCCGCTTGTGCCTTCTTCTTGGCTTCAGGGTAGAGTATCATATAAAATATCACGCTTTCCATAGTGCCTGCTGTCGTATCAGCAGCAGCTGCCGTGTAAATCACATGATTTCAGGGTCACATCTGGGCTCCAAGCTATGAGCAATATACCTCCATAGAGTGCGCCGGCAATATGCTTGATCGCCCATTCAGTTTTCTTGTATGTTGGATTGGATTTATCCAGCTGTGTAATGTGATTGCCGACAAAGCTCCTTCGAGCGGACCCTGCTGCCTACATAAATTGAGCACAATCCCACAGAGCCGCGGTCACATATTTACCACTCGCTTCTCCACTTCCGCAAATGGTTCGTCGAGTAACTGTTTCCAGGTAGCTCTGGCATCCTTTGCGACTTGCTTGAAGTGAGCACCGGGTATCCACTCGGGAACATATTTGACTATTAAGGATGTGGTTAGGTATGGTCATCACCACGTGCTTAAAGCTGGAAATTGCGCACGAAATGGGAAAGTATCGACGAGCCAAGGGGACGGTCCGATGCCGGCCGAAAAGTATGTAGCGGCTCGCTTAGCGAGGGTGACGTAAGAGTTATCATCGCTAATATCGATCCCATAGCCAATATCTACGACGATTCGGGCCGCGAATCTGGATGAGGTATTATCTGAGTATTGGCAGCATTATATTAGTAGCGAACTTGGCGATGAACGACTCACTGTTGCACATGTTTACAGAAATCATCGGGTGTGCTCAAGAGGTCTCGTAACATCAAACGAGTGCTTCCCTCTTGTTGGGCAGCGTAATGCACGGCTTCATGTCGGTTGAACTGCTCATGTAAGAGTTTACGACAGTGACGCCACTCTGGGCCATAGGTCATTGGCGCAACACCCCAGTTGAAGCCCATCCTGTTGTAAAACAAATCAGTGACATGGTTGGTATCGTGGGTGAAATATACAATTCATGTACCATAACGGTCTGCAACCGATCAGAATATTTTGCTTCATTCATAAGTTTAGTTGCATCTTCGTAGTTGCTCAGAATGATCAAGTGTTGATTGAACACCCTAACATTCACGATATCGCCTAGTTGGACGTTTAAATCATTTTCCAGTTCATAGCCAAATAGCCCTTACCGTACTGTTCTGTCCACTCTGCAAATTTGAGCCAAGGGCGCTCCTTCGGCATTTGAAAGAGGTTTCCGACGACGGGTGCCTGTGGTGGACCTGGCGGGAGAATAGAGGAAGGGCGACTCTTGCGATATACATAGAGTATGCTGAGAAAAGTAAAACTGCCGATAGCAAGTGCTACTACGTTGTCATCTGCAATGAACGAAGACCCCATTTTTTAGAATCGAGTCGTCGATGGAGACGGAGCGTAGGACCCACTGATAGAGCTCAACCTTTTATGGGATAACTTTGACAGTCATCTGCTGGCAGGTGTTACATTTCGCTTTTGACCCCACGTTCCCGTCGAGAATTTTGGAACGCGAGCTTCTGAGTTCAAGGCTCATTGCAATAGCTGGACAGCATTGAAGAGTAATGCAAACCTGGTTTCAAATGTGCTGACGACACACTTGTCCCAAGACAAATGAGACGGACCGTCGACGATGATTATTGCCAAGAAATATAATTGGATATATGCCCATGCGGAAGCAGAATTAACCCCGGTGTTTCTTGTTATGTTATCGAAATTTTGAAACAAAAAAAATCTTCTTATTTCCCCAGTATTGGTTTTACGAAAATTCAAGTGACCGCTTTGTCAACCGGTCTCGGGTCAACCTGTTCCCGAAGTGTTCCCGAAGTGTTCATGGGGCGCTATTTCATGGCTTAATCTATCTGGCAACCGATCAGTTCCTTCGGAATAGCTAGGGGCCTGGCCGTAAAATCGAGCTACGAGCTTGTTTATCCGAGAACAGCTACGTAGGCGAGCTTCTATTTAAAAGTAGGTCAGCAGATGCGAGCAGCAGGTCGGTGTGATGAACGCGAACGGTAGGTTGGTGCGATGAATGCGAACAGCAGGGTGCAACGAATGCCCAAACACAGGTGCAATGAATGCGAAGAGCAGGCACCGCGGCGGCACAAAAAGCAGCCTTTATTTACCACATGGACCACATGGTGGCAACGGGCTAGCAGCGAGCGCTAGCCGTACAGTATACAATTCTAACAGCTTTGATGACACAAACGTACCCTGGGATGTTCGGAAGTTGACTGTGGAAGTTAGGAGACGGTCAAAGCTCACGCCTGGCGCAAGACAACCCAACGTCAAACAACACCAAATGGAATAATTGCCAAAAGATGTGGCGGAATAAACACACTGCTTGTTTTTTGGCAGCGACTTCTTTGACTTGTTATCTTTTCCGGAGCACTGTATTGCATATCAAACTGACAAGAATAAAAAGACGTCCGGAAACGAGTTGAGGTGCGAAGCTGCGATGATCCGGGGTCGCATCGAACACCATAGATGAGAGTAAGTCCTCCGAGGTGAAATAGTCTGCCGTCCATCCGCCTCTGGCCCTGGGTAAGCAGGATGCGACATGTCATCGAAACCGTGGGTGCATTTGGTGCCCCCTGGCCAACCAACCAGAACTCTTCCATGTTGAAATCACCTATCTATCATGAGGTTTTGCATTGAGTGCTGTATCCTGACCAATGCGCCTCATCTACCATCTTTCGCATTGGTTAGACCCTCTCCCCCAAGCGCCCTCGAATCGTCGAATAGGAGTCGGTCGTGTTGCGCAGAGGAGAGTGGGACCATGGGAGAGGTTGGAGCGATTGACCAAGCGAATCGAGAGAGTGCGAGGGTGACAGTCTAGCAGATGCATGTTCCCCCAAGGTGGAGGATGATGTTATCGACATGATCCTCGAGGCCAACGACGGTAAGTTGGGAGGGACGATTGAGGCTACGAGTGATATTGCCGATGGCTCTCAGAGATGCGTGTAGTCTTGCAAGGCGCCAGCACCGCGGCTGTGGTCCTTCAGAGGGGCCATGCGCTGCGACATGTGAATTCTCGTTCATGTAGAATCTTGTTGCTCGCATTATTTAGAGGAAATCTTGTATCGAGGTTGATATCCTCATATGCGAGATGAGACTATTTCTGTCGCCAATGATCCAGCAAGGAGCACATACTACACAAACAAAGTGAGTGGCTACCTCTGGAATTTATTGAGGTCTCACTGTCGGAACTTGACTGGCACGATCACTCAATTATGAGAGACGCACTTGTTCAGGAACCCGATCCTGATATATGCTACTAATACAATGTTCCACCATTTTCCCTGAGAAATGCGAAAGAGCGTAACGGCCATGCCATGAAACTCGCGAACAACTGAACGCATATACGTAGCCATGTGGTACACAAAAGATCACTCAGTCCCCGTTTTCTGCCATGTCAAGTCAAAAATATTCAACCCCCCAGGCCCCCAGCAATTCTCGGACGGTTAAAAGCACACTGGGAACAGGCGGCAATGTAGCACCGATTGCACCTCTGTGGGAGGGGGGGGGGATGAAGGATGAGTTATCTAATTCTTCGAGGACCTAGAACCTAGAAGAATACGCACCATCAAAGATGATTCCACGGATCCTCCGCACTCTCCACAGCGCCCACCATTCGTATTCTGCAACCAATTATGGTGGCACGGGTGATTATGCTGCAAATATTCAGCGAGCGCGACGATGCGTGCTCTCCGACGCTCTGCGGGGGGTACGTAAACTCGCAAGTTGCCCAGATCGCGTACAAGGGAGGAGTAGCCAGCGCCGCCGCCGCCTTGGTGGGGGTTGTAGTCGTTGTGGTTATCTTGCTGATTGTCCTCGTTGAGCCTTCTTTCGGCCTCCGCATACAACTTTTGCTGATTCCATACCTCGCATCCGCAGCTCTTCCAACGCGCCGCGCACTCGTAGCAGAACTCGGAGCCGCATCTACACGTGACGTGGTTGCACCCAAAGGTGAGCTCGACTATTGCGCGGCAGCGCGGACACCGCTGCCACTTGTTCTCTTGGAGGTGGTCGATCATGGCGGCGCTGTCGTCCTCCTCTTGGTTGCAAGACGAGTCCCATGGATGGGCAGGTTGCGGGCAGGTCGTGCAGATGAGAATATGGCAGGATGGGCAGGCCATCTCGCGTTCGAGTGTTTGCACTGGTCCGAGGAATACGGAACACATCGGGTGGGAGCAGTATCGACGATCTTTCGCTGGGGTGTTGTATTCGATAGACTTCTGTTCAAAGTTCTCCCAAATACCGGTGGGTATTAATTGCCGGAAGGCGTCTGGAGGAATAGGCGATTTACAGCACCTAGGCGGATAAAGTGCCTCATCGATGGCGGCTTGTTGAACAAGACCAGAGAGACAGAGGAAGTCGTAAGAGTGTCCACAGGGAGCCTTCATGTGGTCTTGTCCTATTATCTCTGTACCACAGGCCACACAGCGATCACTACAATTATTTAATTATGAGTACTTGGCTGGGGGGCCAATCGGATTGCGCGCTTACTTGTCTTGCTCAGGAAATAGGTCCGGCGTGAGACGACCTGGTGAATCTACCGTCTGGAAATGGTCGTCGAAAGAGGGTGTGCTTCCCGTCGATCCCATCGGGTGATCGGCGTGATTTCCGCTACTTTGAGCGTGTGCTTGATCCACTTGCTGCTGCACCTCGTCATCATTGTCACCTGCGTCCGCGATGTTTCTTGCCAAGCGAGGGTCCCGGAAGGATTGCAAGGCGGTCTCCATCTCAGCCGCCTGTAGCTGCAGGGCGTATCCCTCGGTCGTCAGGGATCCGCCGACTCGCGATTTGCCGAGAAGACGTTCTTCGCGATGAGCCGCTTCCTCAAGGGAAAGACGAAGAACGCTTTCCAGAACGGCGTCGTCGACGTTAGAGGATGAGTCCATGGGTGGGGGTAGCGGGGACCAAGCTAATCGAATAAGAGTTGGGCGCGACAGAGCCTGCCTTGACCTGCAGATTCTCGAGCCTGACCGACGTTGATTAGCAAGCGCAAGTTGTTTTTTTGTTTTGTTTACTAGTCTCAAGCCATATTATTCTCCCGATCGACTGGAGATACAAGCCTAGCTGAGGCCTGGAATTTTGGAGACACCACTAGTGGCCCACAACCAGCAGCTATATGTGCTTTGAAGAGTGTGTGACATCGTAAGTAACGTCATTACGTCCCCCTTGTAATCTGATAGAGGCTGGGGCGATCGAGGCTGACGTGCGTAGGGTGACATGGCCGGGGACGTGATGGGGACCAGCAGACGGAATGCGACGAGAGGTTGGATGCCCCTGTCGATGTCGATGACGGGGATGACCGAACGTTGAAAGTTATTTTTGTCAGAAAATTCTTTATTTTTGGAGGGATACTGGAGGGGTAGGCATCCATGCCACGCCATGTACGCAGGGTCACTAAAAAAACCTGTCATCGCTGCCCTCCATGACATCTGTCTGTTCGCCGGTTCGCCGGTCTGCCGGTGAAGTGAGGACCGTTTAGATCACACTCACACTCACACCTGTTGCCTGTTGCCTTCTAACATGACATGTCAACGTTCAGCGTTTCGGTCAGAGCAATAATCCGTCTCCCCAGCTCCGCAGCCGCAGTCGAACGTGGTCGCACCCGCACCCGCACCCGCAGCAGCAGCCCCCTCACGCTCCCTCACCCCTCATGTCCCTCACCTTTGACATACAACATACATCGGGTACATGCTCCGGGCGCTTCATCAAGGTCGAGGCCAGGGCAGGGGCCTGGTCTTTCGAATCTGGAGGAGGACGATCACACGGCCACCTGACTGACTGACTTGAACATTTGTACATATTCATCACCCTTTTTATTTTCTTTGGTGCCCTCGGTACCGACACGTGCAGCCACAGATACAAATCAGGTCAGATCAGATCACATGTGGGTATTTGCAAAAGCGGAGTATCTCCGGTGAAAACGGAATTAAGGAGTAACAACACGATGCATTAAATGACATCACGTGGAAACCAAACAACAAACAGCATTATTGCTATTGGTCCGGCTCGAGAGTTCGAAATACAGTACGATTATAGTTATAGTTATATAATTATAGTTACAATACACTTACAGTACATATTTATCAATATCAACAGGGTCGATCTCTATCTCAAATCTCAAATCTCAAATCTCAAACGCTCATTTAGAAAACGCGCTCAGCTTGATTCAAGTACGCTTGACCCTACTCTACTGACCAGCCGTAAAAAAAGGGACGCGGGACGCAACGTGACGCGACAGCGTTCGCTCGGCTCACTCGCTGCATCACCGCCGCCATCCATCGAGGATTGAAAGAGCAAAGTCGACTCAATCAACTTTGTCACAGTCACGCAATTATCTCTTACTTGCTTACTTACTTGCTTACTTACTATTTACTTACCCTGCATGGCTCATTCTGCGATGTGTCAACACTCACTCATATTTACTATAATAACCAAGTACTCTTCTCCCTTGTTTGTGCCCGCCGGACAAGTGACTCGCCGGACACCCCGAGCGGTGACAGTACAATCCCTAAGGGCAAAAATTTACTCACACAAAAATTAAGATTAGTATTCGGTGCCTGAGTGTGGGAATCACAGCAAACTATTTGGCACAGTGATGTACAGCATAGTTCCTTTGCGATGATAGAGATAGAGGTGTGAGTAAAGTAGAATAATGCTAGGTGCTAGGTACGCGCGCAAATCAAATCGGGGGGTATATGGGCCAGTCGGTAAAATGCAATCTCCATGGGTAATAGGACGAGACGATGCAGAAGAATGTCCGCGAATGCAGGGTATAAAGAAAAGGAAAAAAGTCTGATGGGATTTATGAAGAGTGTGGTGCGGTAAAGTCGAACCAGCTAGCAGTAGCAGTAGCAGTAGTGTTGAGGCCAGTTAAGCTCTTGGCTGAGGAGAAATAAGATGAAGGCACCGCCGAGGTGGAATCCCCATTCGGAACCAGTGATGTAGTAGTAGATGCAGGAAACGCAGAATCACAGCCCGAAGAGAAGTAGTCGATCCCACCGACTGTCTCTCCCCCGAACGCGAAAGGTCCAGGCCCAGCGCTGTGATCTGCCGTATAATGCGTGAAGGATTCAACCGACGGGAGGGACCCAAAATCCCCGCTGCCAGCACTGGTCGGCCGGCTATACGTCGTCGACAAACCAAAATCGCCGGTGGCGCCTGATTGCATAGAAGGAGGGAATGTCATCCCGGGCGAACCCGACTGAGAACCTTGCTGTTGCTGGCGCTCTCGCAGCGCGTTGCGCAGACCTTCGCAAAGATGAGGGACAGCCATGTGAACCTCGCGGCGCAATTCAGCTAAAATTGGCTGTTTGAAACAATAGAGCAATGAGTCTACGTTTAAATAAACTACCCTGAAGACAAAGGTCACTTACGATAAAGTGGCTTATCCGGATGTTATCTTCTGCAGCGTCTGACAGAACCTTGCACCCCATCTCGAACTGAATGTACGATGGCGCTGTTGCAGGAGCGTTTGGGCACTTGCGAATCAGCAGTGCCAAGTCGGTCTGGGAGACAACCGGACAGTTCAGTACTGGTCCTACAAACAGTCCAAGAGAACCTTCGCTACTGACCAGGGTTCCCAAGACGGGCTGGCAAGCCCACGCAATGCGGGGCAAGAGATGGGGACATGACACGCATAAGGAACGGAGGCGCTTCCAGATCCCTATTGAAGTCTCGATACTGTTCGCGAATGTCAGCCTCGCGACAGCTCATTGGGTTGAGAAGCAGAAACGTACACGGTTGTGACCGAGTGACCTGCATAGCTTTGCGTGGGATCGTCTGGTG
>Ga0209131_1002580_pt1 | contig 12286 bp, 10 predicted proteins | sample GraSoi_2013_40cm_FD_185826 | JGI IMG/M metagenome (GOLD analysis project Ga0209131, IMG submission 185826) | Grasslands soil microbial communities from the Angelo Coastal Reserve, California, USA - Sample 9_17_2013_40cm (SPAdes) (version 2) | ecosystem: Environmental > Terrestrial > Soil >...
GGACTCGAGCTCGGAGTGCACGCGCTGCCGCAGGAAGTGCTGGACGGCGTGCGTCTCATTCAGAGCGAGGTCCATCGCTGCAAGGGCATCATCGACTCGCTGCTCGACTTCAGCCGGCCGAAGCCCACGGACAAGACGTTCGTGAACGTGAACGACGCCATCGAACGCACGCTGTTCGTGCTGAAGCATCACACGCGATTCAAGAAGCTGTCGGTCAACGTGGACCTCGACCGCTCGTTGAGCGCCGTGGTGTACGCCAACGCCGAGCAGCTCATGCAGGTGTTCATGTCGCTGCTGATCAACGCCATGGACGCGATGAAGGAGCGCGGCACCGTCTCGCTCCGCACGCGCTGGGGCGACGACGCGCGCACCGTCGTCACCGAGATCGTGGATCAGGGAGAAGGCATCCGTCCCGCCGACATCCCGAAGATCTTCGAGCCCTTCTTCACCACCAAGCCGCCGGGACGCGGCACCGGGCTCGGGCTGTCCATCTGCTACGCCATCGTGTCCGAGCACAACGGCCGGATCGAGGTGGACAGCGCCCCGGGCGAGGGGAGCGTTTTCCGTATCATCCTTCCGCGCGCCGACGACGAAACGGGGCTCGACCGTGAGTGACGGCAAGATCAAGGTGCTCGTGGCCGAGGATGAGGTGCATCTCGGCCAGATCCTCTCGAGCTTTCTGAGCGGGCGGGGCTACGCCGTCAACACGGTCAGTGATGGACGTGCCGCGCTCGACGCGCTCCGCGCGGAGGCGTACGACGTCGCTCTGCTGGACATCGTCATGCCCGAGCTCGACGGCCTCGAGGTGCTGAAGCAGGTGCGCGCCGACGCCGATCCGCCGGAAGTCATCATCATCACGGGCAACGGCACCATCGAGACGGCCATCAGCGCCATGAAGCTCGGCGCCTACGACTACATGGCAAAGCCGTACCGGATGGCCGAGATCGACGTTCTCGTGCGGCGTGCGTGGGAGAAGCGCCGTCTCGCGCGCGAGAACGTGTTGCTCCAATCGCGCCTGGACCGCGCGGGTGGCGTGTCGGAGATCGTGACGCAGTATGCGCCGCTCCAGGCGGTGCTCGACATGGTCGCGCGCGTGGCGCCGAGCGATTCAGCGGTGCTCGTCTCCGGGGAGTCGGGAACCGGCAAGGAGCTCGTCGCGCACATGCTGCACCGTCTGAGCCAGCGCGAGGGCCCATTCGTCGACGTGGGCTGCGCGTCGCTGAGCGAAGGTCTGCTCGAGAGCGAGCTGTTCGGCCACGAGAAGGCGGCGTTCGCGGGCGCCGACGAGCGGAAGATCGGGCTCATGGAGATGGCCGCGGGCGGCACGCTCTTTCTCGACGAGATCGGCGAGCTGTCGCTCAAGCTTCAGGGCAAGCTGCTGCGCGCGCTCGATCAGCGGAGCTTCTACCGTGTGGGCGGCACGCAGAAGGTCGAGGTGGACGTCCGTGTGATCGCGGCCTCGAATCGCGATCTCGCTCAACGCGCGGCCGAGGGGCTGTTCCGCGACGATCTGCTGTATCGCGTCAACACGATCGAGGTGAAGCTGCCACCGCTGCGTGAGCGGGCGGTGGACATTCCCCTGCTTGCCCGGCAATTCCTGCGGATGTTCGGACGCACGCAGCCGCCGACGCTCACCGTGGACGCGCTCGAGCTGCTCACCCGCTACTCGTGGCCGGGGAACGTGCGCGAGCTGCGCAACGTCATCGAGCGCGTGGTATTGTTGGCGCACGGCCCGCAGATTCGCGCAAGCGACCTGCCGCTGCCGCTGCCCGGACAGGCGTCGCCGCCGTCGGGCTCACCCGCGGTATCGCTCGCGGAGCTCGAGCGCCGGCACATCGAGACGGTGCTGCACAACACCAACTGGCATCAGGGCCGCGCGGCCGCGGCGCTTGGCATCAGCTCGAAGACCCTCTACCGGAAGATCCGCGAATACGGATTTCAACGACCCGGCGGCGTGGAGTAGCGCCGGATGCGGATTCTCGTCATCGAGGACGATCCCACGGTGGGCCAGTACGTGAAACGCGGTCTGGAAGAGCACCGGTGGGACGTCGATCTCACTCCCGACGGCGAGGAGGGCGAGCGGCGAGCCGGTGCGGGCGCGTATGATCTCGTGGTCCTCGACATGCGTCTTCCGGGAAAGAGCGGGCTCGACGTGCTGCAGTCCCTGCGCGCGAACGGCTTCGAGCGGCCGGTGCTGGTGCTCACGGCGCAGGACGCGGTGGACGCCAAGGTGACGACGCTGCGCGCCGGCGCGGACGACTACGTCACCAAGCCGTTCGCGTTCGAGGAGCTGCTGGCGCGCGTGGAGGCGCTGACGCGACGACCGCCTGCCATCGCGGCGCCGACACTGCGCGTGGGAGACCTGGAGATCGATCAGGGGCTGCGCGAAGTACGTCGCGCGGGAGAGCGCATCGAGCTGACGCCCAAGGAATACACGGTGCTGGAGTATCTGGCGCGCCACGCGGGGCGGGTGATGAGCCGCACGCTCATCACGGAATATGCGTGGGGCTATCACTTCGATCCCGGCACGAACATCGTGGACGTCGTGATCAACCACCTGCGCAAGAAGATCGACGCGAAGCACTCGCGGAAGCTCATCAGCACGGTGCGCGGCGTCGGCTACGTCCTGAAGGAATAGGCGCGGCGCATGGCCACCCTGCGCGCGCGCCTCACGGTGGCCTACGGCGTCGCCCTCGTGGGGAGCGTCGCCGTCTTCTCCGGCGCGCTCTACGTGGCGCGCCGAGCGAGCAGCATCGACGAGCTCGGCCTCGTGGCATTCGACGAGGGTGATCGCGCGCTCAGGTTTCTCGTCGCCGCCAAGCGGGAAGGAAAGGAGCTCACCGAGGAGCGGCCGTGCGGCGAAAAGCGGGACAGCCGCTGTGTGTACGCGACGAAGGACATGCGCGATCTGCTCGAGCGCGTTCCCGGGTATTTCCTCGTGTACGACCGCGACGACCGGCAGATCTACAGCTCCATCGGCATCCGGCAGCTCGCCGAGGAGGATCGCTCGGCGATCGATCAGTCGGCCGTTCGGCTGACCCCTGACGGTGCGGGCGCGCTCGTCTCCCTGAGTGACACCCTCTTCGGCGGAAGTCTTCTGCTCGGGGCACGGAAGGATCCCGCACTGCTGCCGAACGTCACGCGCGTCGTGGCGGGCGTGCCGACGCATATCGCGACGCTGAGTCCCGGGATTCTCGTGGGGACGATGGTGCTCATCTTTCCCTTCATCATCCTGGCCTCCATCGGCGTCGCCTACGTCATTGCCGGGAGCGCCGCGGAGCCCGTCGAGCGTCTCATCAACGAAGTCGAGGCGATCACGGACGGCCGCTCGCTTCACCGGCGGCTTCCATCCGACCTCGGCAATGAGGAGCTCTCCCGACTGGGCAGCACGCTGAACGCCATGATCGAGCGCCTCGAGACCTCCTTCGGCGCGCTTCGCCGGTTCACCGCCGACGCGAGCCACGAGCTCAAGACGCCGCTCACGGTGCTGCGCGCCGACGTCGAGCGGGCCATGCATCCCGCCACCAAGAATACCGAGCGGCTCCAGGCGCTCGAGGAAGCGCTGCACGAGACCGCGCGTATGTCCGATCTCGTGGACAGCCTGTTGACGCTCGCACGCGCGGACGAGGGGCGCTTCGACCTGCATCGCGAGCCGGTGGCGCTTGGCCCGCTGGTGCGCGACGTCTACGAGACTGCGGTGATCCTCGGCGAGCATGCCGGGCAGACCGTCACCATGTCGGTGCTCGAGGAGGCCATGGTGGACGGGGACGCCCGCCGGCTGCGTCAGCTCTTCCTCAATCTCGTGACGAACGCGATCAAGTACACGCCGCGTGGAGGCCGTGTGGAGCTGTCGCTGAGCCGGCGTGCCGGCGATGAGGTCGCGTTCACCGTTCGCGATTCCGGCATTGGCATCTCTGCCGCCGACCTGCCGTACGTGTTCGACCGATTCTGGCGCGCCGACCGCGCTCGATCCCGGGGCGGAGAGCGCAGCGGGTTCGGCCTCGGCCTGGCCATCAGCCAATGGATCGCGCAGGCGCACGGCGGGCGCATCACCGCGCAGTCGCGACTCGGCCGCGGCTCCGTGTTCACGGTGATCCTGCCTCAGTTGGCTGTCGAAGCGCCGCCTGACCGCGCCCAGGAGCGCGAGCTGAAAAACATCGGCAACTAACCTCGACTTAAGGAAATCTTAATCCATCCTCGCTTCCCATGCGTTTGTTGCGGGGTAGTTTGGTGCACGTACCCGTGAGAAGTCTGTCCTTTAGCCACGGAAGGTCTGCGAGGACATGTTCACTACCCTGCTGGAATCCAAAGCGAAGAAGCAGCGCAGCACGGGCGGACTGATCTTCAGCGGCATCATGCACGCTGTGCTCGGCACCGCCGCGGTGTATGGAACGCTGCAGGCCAAGAATGCGCTCGAGAAGCCCAAGGCCGAGAAGGTCGAGTTCGTTGACATGAAGAAGAAGGAGCCGCCTCCGCCGAAGGACGAGCCGAAGCCCATTCCGAAGGAAGTGGTCGTCGCTCCGCCTCCGCCGAAGGGCTTCCAGGTGCTCACTGCGCCGATCAAGGTGCCCGACGTCCTCCCCGACATCGACCTGAACAAGAAGGTCACTGACGAGGCGGACTTCTCGGGCAAGGGCGTGCAGGGCGGCACCGCGAAGGGCGTCGTGGGCGGCACCGGGCCGGTGAACACCGACCAACCCTACTTCGAGTTCCAGGTCGAGAAGCAGGTCCAGCAGATCCCGGGCACGGGCAACCTGCGCTATCCGGACATGCTCCGCTCCGCGAACGTCGAAGGCGAGGTGCTCGCGCAGTTCGTCGTGGACGAGAACGGCCGCTACGAGCCGGGCACGTTCAAGGTTCTCAAGTCCAGCCATGAGCTCTTCACCCAGGCCGTGAAGAACGCGCTGCCCAACATGCGCTTCTATCCGGCTGAAGTCGGCGGCAAGAAGGTGAAGCAGCTCGTCCAGCAACCGTTCACGTTCTCGCTCACCAAGGGCGAATAACCTCCTCGGAGACCAGTATGAATCTCTCGTTGATGGACATGTGGAACAGCATGCAGGCGTTTGCCAAGGGCATCGTCTTCGTCATGCTGATCATGTCGGTATACTCGCTCACCGTGATGGTCTCGAAGTGGTGGTCGCTGCGCAAGGCGCAGAAGGAGACCGTCAAGTTCGCGCCTGAATTCTCGCAGTTCCTCGAGGAAGACAACCTCACCGAGGCCATCAAGCTTGCGGAGAGCTACAAGCGGTCGCACGTCGCGCTCGTCCTCGGTGGCGCGCTCGGCGAGGTGAAGCCGCTCATTCAGGACGGCTCGGTCACGGTGTCGGACATCAACTCGGCCGAGCGTGCGGTCGAGCGCAACATGCTGCTCGAGATCACGAACCTGAAGCGCGGCCTCGCGGTGCTCGCCACGGTCGGCGCCACGGCGCCGTTCGTCGGACTGCTCGGCACCACGGCCGGCATCATCAATGCCTTCCAAGGCATGGCCAGCTCCGGTTCCGGCGGTCTCGCCGCCATCGGTGGCGGTATCTCCGAGGCGCTCGCCACGACGGCGCTCGGTTTGCTCGTCGCGATTCCGGCGGTGTGGGCGTACAACTACTTCCAGACGAAGATCGACAATCTCACCGTCGAGATGACGTACGTCTCGAAGGAGATGATCGATTATCTCATCAAGGGCGTGTCGGGCGAGTTCGGCCGGTCGCGCTTCACCCGTGAGTTCAACGCATCGTCGGGCAGCAACGCTCCCATCTCGACCTGATCGCGGCCATTCCATTGCGGAGGGATTGAACGATGGCAATGTCCACGAGTAGCGGCGGGGGCGTGAAGGCGGAGCCCAACGTGACGCCGATGATCGACGTCATGCTGGTGCTGCTCATCATCTTCATGGTGGTGACGCCCGCGCTGCTGGCTGGCTTCAACGCGGTTCCGCCCCAGGGGCAGAACCTCAAGGATCACCCGGAAGACGCCGAGAACGATCAAGTGCTCGGCATCGATCGGGACGGGAACTATTACCTGAACAAGAAACCGATCTCGAAGGACGCGATCGCGGCGGAGATCAAGCGCATCTACGACACGCGCGAGACCGACAAGGTCATGTACTTGAAGGCGGACAAGAGCCTGCAGTACTCCAAGGTCGTGGACGCCACGGATCTGGCCGCCAAGAACGGCGTCCGGGTGCTGGGACTCATCGGTGAACAGAAGGCCGGCACGGTGTCCACGGTCGCCGGTGATTCGAAGGCTTCACCAGCAAAGGGGCCCTGACCATGGCCTTTTCCTCAGGTGGCTCCGGCGGGCTGACGAACGAGATCAACGTCACGCCCATGATCGACGTGCTGCTCGTGCTGCTGATCATCTTCATGGCGGCGCTGCCGACCATGCGGAAATCGGTGGACGTCCAGCTCCCCGATCCCACACCGTCGATTGTGCCGGCCAATGCGCAGTCCAATCAGATCGTGCTCGAGGTCAACGCCGACGGGACGTTCTCGATCAACTCCGAAAAGGTGGACGAGACGAAGCTCGGGTCTCGCCTCAAGGAGATCTACGATCCACGCCCGGAAAAGATCATCTTCGTGAAGGGCGAGCCCACGGTGAAGTACGAGCGCGTGGTATACGCCATGGACGTCGCGCGCGGGGCTGGCGTGAAGGTCATCGGCGTGCCTCCGAAGGACACACCAGGGTCCGGCAAGTAAGCGGACGGATCGTCCGGCTTCATTAGTGAGATTTTTGTACGGCGGACGAACCTTTCGAGGGTCGTCCGCCGTATAACATTTGCATGCAGAGAATCGTCTTGAGTGTGCGCGCGATACAGTCGAGGGACCTGATGCACGGGCCGTATGGACCGAGTTGAGAAGAACGATGAGATGATGCTGCCGGAACGCCCGCGCTATCGGGTGCCCGTCGGCATGCCGCTTCGTGGCGAAGGGCGGCGCGAGGGCGCACTCGTTTCCGTGCTCGTGCACATCGTGATCATCACGCTTTTGATCATCCCATTGGTGTTCGCGCCGACGGTCATTCAGCGAATGGAGCAGGGCGCCGGCGGAGCAGGGCCTGCGGGCGGCGGCGGAGGTGCATCGGGCGGGCGGTTGGGCGATCGCGAGACGCTGCGCTTCGTGCGCGTGGTGCGTGAGCCCGTGCCCACTCCAAAGACGATTCCTCCCCCGCCGGTGGTGACGCCCACGGTGAAGCCGCCAGTGATTCCACCACCACAGGTGCCACCGCCGCAGTCATCCGTGCCGGCTCCGATGCAGACGGTCGCATCGGTGGTGGGTGTGGGCTCCGGGCGTGAGGGTCCGGGCGGAAATGGCCCTGGTACAGGAGGCGGTACGGGGTCGGGCACCGGCCCAGGCCGCGGATCGGGCACCGGCCCAGGCACCGGTGGCGGGACGCAGGCCAACTATCCGCCAATGCCGATCGAGTTCTTTCTCCCACCCATTCCGCCGCCCGCGAGCGTGAAGGGCTTTCACTTCGTGGCGGAGTTCGACGTGGATTCCACGGGGCGCGTACTCGACTTTCGGTTTTCCGAGACGCGCGATGGCGATTACAATCGCCGGCTGGCCAGCGTGCTTCGCGCGATGCGCTTTCGTCCCGGCACGCGCCCCGACGGAACGCCGCTGCGCATGAAGGCCCAGGTCGGCTACGAGTTCTAGCCGCGGCATCTAACTCGCAGCTGGCGTGGTCCGCCGCCCCCCTCTACATTTTGTGGATTCCCCCTGAAGGGTCGCCGATGCTCGATCGGTAGACTTCAGGATTTTTTTTCGTGACCGGCTTCAGGCGCCGCGCCACACGTTGCCCCGGCGGACCCGGCGGGCGGCCGACGCTCCATATCATTTCCAGCGCAACATGACGCAGACGCAGTCCTCGCTGTTGACCGTCGTTATCGGGGCCAGCGGCCTCGCGCTTCTCTTCGCCATCTTCCTTGCCCGGTGGGTGATGGCGCGCAGTCGCGGCACGCCGGAAATGCAGAAGATCTCCGATGCCATTCAGCAGGGCGCCGAAGCGTTTCTCGCGCGACAATACAAGACGATTGCGCTACTGTCCGTCGTCGTCGCGGCGCTGCTTGGCGTCGGCTACGGATTCTTTCGAAACACCACGGCCAACGATCCGGTGCAGGATCCGCGATCGTTCGCGCTCTACGTCACCGTTTCGTTCCTTCTTGGTGCATTGAGCTCGGGCATCGCGGGCTACGTCGGAATGTGGGTGTCCATCCGCACCAACATCCGCGTCGCCGCCGCGGCAATGAATTCTCTGAACGACGCCCTGCAGACGGCACTGCGGGGCGGCGCCGTTTCAGGGATCTTCACCGTCGCGATGAGCCTGCTGGGCGTCGGCGGGTTGTTCGCCGTGGTGTCCGCCCTCGCGCCGTCCGGAATGGACGCGGCCGAGTGGTCGAAGCACGTGCCCTTCCTCATCGTCGGCTACGGTTTCGGTGCCTCGTTCGTCGCACTCTTCGCGCAACTTGGCGGCGGCATCTACACGAAGGCGGCGGACGTCGGCGCTGACCTCGTGGGCAAAGTCGAGGCAGGCATTCCCGAAGATGACCCGCGGAATCCCGCTGTCATCGCCGATCTCGTGGGAGACAACGTCGGCGACTGCGCCGGCCGCGGCGCCGACCTGTTCGAGAGCACGGCCGCCGAAAACATCGGCGCGATGATTCTCGGCGTGCTGCTGTACAAGAGCTTCGGCATCAACGGCATTCTCTTTCCGCTGGTGATCATGGCGCTCGGGCTCATCTGCTCGATCGTCGGCGTGATGGTCGTGCGGACGCGCGAAGACGCCGATCCCATGAAGGCGCTCAACGCCGGCTATTACGTGACGGCGGCGCTCGTGACGGCAGTATTTTTCTTCGCGAGCCGGACGCTGCTTCAGGTGGCGGATGCGCCGCAGGCGTGGTGGCATTTCTTCTTCTGCGGGCTCATCGGCATCGGTACGTCCATCGCCTTCGTGTTCATCACGCAGTACTACACGGAGTACCGCTATCGCCCGGTGCTCGGGATCGCGGAGGCCAGCCAGACCGGTCCGGCGACCAACATCATCGCGGGAATCGCCGTCGGCATGGAGTCCACGGTGCTGCCCGTCATCACGATTGGCATCGCGATCGTATCCAGTTACACGCTGGGCCACACCAGCGGGCTCGTGAACGACGCCGGCGAGTCCATTGGCGGCCTGTTCGGCACCGCGGTCGCGACGATGGGCATGCTCGGGAGCGCCGGTTACATCCTCGCGATGGACGTGTTTGGTCCCATCACGGACAACGCCGGCGGCATCGTCGAGATGTCGCGTCAGCCGGAGAGCGTTCGCGAGAAGACCGATCGTCTGGATTCGGTCGGCAATACGACCAAGGCACTGACGAAGGGCTACGCGATCGGCTCCGCGGCACTCGCCGCGTTCCTCCTTTTTTCCGCGTATCTCGACGAGGTCCGCAACCTCACGGGCCAGACGCTTCACGTGGATCTGTCGAAGCCCGTCGTGTTCGTGGCCGGCCTGCTCGGCGCGATGCTGGTCTTCTGGTTCTCCTCGCTGGCAATGACGGCCGTCCGCAGGGCCGCATCCTCGGTCATCACGGAAGTCCGCCGCCAGTTCAAGGAGCGTCCCGGCATCATGCAGGGGACGGAGGTTCCGGACTATGCGGCGTGCGTGGACATCGTGACCATCGGCGCGCTCAAGGCCATGGTGGCGCCAGGCGCGCTCGTGGTGCTGTTCCCGATCATCGTGGGCCTGGTGTTCAAGCGGTTCACCGCGAGCGGTCCGCTCATCGGTGCCGAATCGGTGGCGGCGTTGCTCATGGTCGGCACCATCGCCGGCATTCTCATGGCGGGCTTCCTGAACAACGGCGGCGGCGCGTGGGACAACGCTAAGAAGTACATCGAGTCGGGCCACCTCAAGGACGACCAGGGCAACGTGCTCGGCAAGGGCTCGGACGCCCACGCCGCGGCCGTCGTCGGGGACAACGCCAAGAAGTACATCGAGACCGGAGCCTATGGCGGCAAGCGTTCCGAGGCGCACAAGGCCGCGGTGGTCGGCGACACGGTTGGCGACCCGTTCAAGGATACGGCTGGCCCGTCGCTGCACGTCCTTGTGAAGCTGCTCAGCACGATCACGCTCGTTCTCGCGCCGCTGTTCATCTAGCGGCCGCCCTCGCACCGCACGGCGATGACATCGCTCTTCGCGCGTAAGCCGATTGCGGCGCTGGTCGAAGAGACCGACGCGCAGGGTGGGCTGAAGCGTGTGCTAGGTGCCGGTGATCTGATCATGCTCGCCATCGGCGCGGTGATCGGCGCTGGAATCTTCGGCGCCATCGGCACCGCGGCGGCGGGCGAGACCGACGCGGCCGGCCACATCGTGCGGAGCGGTGCCGGTCCGGCGCTCGTCGTGTCCTTCCTCCTGCTCGGCGTGGCGTGTGCGCTGGCCGCGCTCTGCTATGCGGAGCTGGCGTCGATGATTCCGCAGGCCGGCAGTGCGTATGCCTACTCGTACGCAACGCTCGGCGAGCTCGTGGCGTGGATCATCGGGTGGGACCTGATTCTCGAGTACGCGGTCGGCAACGTGGCGGTCGCGATCTCGTGGGCCGATTACTTCAAGTCGCTCACGAGCGGCTTCCTGCACCTGCCGGTCTGGCTCACCACGGGCTATCGCACGGCGCTGCTCAGCTCCGATGCCGGCCTGCACGGGCTCTTGAAATCCGCGCCGCACGTGGCGGGAGTTCCGATTCTCCTGAACGTGCCGGCGTTCGCCATCGTCATGTTCATCACCTGGCTCCTGTTGCTCGGCGTGAAGGAGAGCACCAGGGCGAACAACATCATGGTGATGGTAAAGCTCCTCGCGCTGGCCTTGTTCGTCTTCGCTGGAATGACGCGCATCGACGCGACGAACTACCACCCGTTCGCGCCGAACGGATTCACCGGCATTCATCACGGCGCCGCGATCGTCTTCTTCGCCTACATCGGCTTCGACGCCATCTCCACGGCGGCCGAGGAGACGAGAAATCCGCAGCGCAACCTGCCCATCGGGATCCTCGGCGGCCTGGCGATCTGCACGGTCATCTACATGATCGTGGGCGCGGTGCTCACGGGGATGGTGAAGTACAACGAGCTCGATCCCAGCCTGCATGCCGATCCATTGACATACGCGCTCCAGAAGACCGGAATGCAGGGCGCCGGCTGGCTCGTCGCGTTCGGCGCCGTCTTCTCGATGACAGCCGTGCTACTCGTGTTCCAGTATGGGCAACCGCGCATCTTCTTCTCGATGGCGCGTGACGGGCTGCTTCCTCAGTGGGCGGCGAAGATCCACCGCACGACCCGCGTTCCGTACATCACCACGATCATCACGGGCCTGTTCGTGGCCTTTTGGGCCCTCATTGGCGATGCCGGCGAGACGTACAACCTCACGAACATCGGCACTCTCTTCGCGTTCGTGCTGGTGTGCGCGGGTGTGCTCGTGCTTCGCTACACCGATCCTGAGCGGCCGCGTCCGTTTCGCGTGCCGTTTGTCTGGCCGGTGTGCATCGCCGGCGCATCTCTGTGCATATTCGTCATGTTCGGTCTACCCCTCGAGACCTGGATTCGGTTCGGCGTCTGGCTGCTGATCGGCCTCGTGCTGTACTTCGCGTACGGCTACAGGCATTCCACGCTGCGGCGCGCCGGCGAGACCGAATCCTCCCCCCGTTGATCCGATGAATGCAGTCATTCCCGCGGCGGCACCGACGCCACCGCGAACCGGCCTGCGTCGCCTGTCCCAGACGCAGTGGATCGTCGTCGCCATGTTGGCCGGTGTGGCGATCGGCTATCTGTTTCCCGAGCGACCGGCCGGGCAGAAGGGTTTCGAGGCATCCGATCTCCAACTGCTGTCGAACATCTTCCTGCGTGCGATCAAGTCGCTGATCGTCCCGCTGCTCGCGTCGACGCTCATCGTGGGCATCGCGGGCCACGGCGACGACATGAAGCGCGTGGGCAAGCTCGCGTTGCGCTCGATCATCTATTTCGAGATCGTGACGACCGCCGCGCTCGCGGTGGGATTGCTCGCCGTGAATCTCGTGAAGCCGGGCGTGGGCGTGAACCTCCTCGCCGTGTCCACCGACGCGGGCGAGCAGCTGGCCAAGACGAAGACCACGTTCATCGGGCTCATCGAGCACACGGTGCCGCAAAGCATCTTCCGGGCGGCGGCGGACAACGAGGTGCTCCAGGTCGTCTTCTATTCGATCATCTTTGCGGTCGCGCTGTCGCAGGTGAAGGGGCCGGCGAAGACGTTCATGCTCTCGTTCTTCGAGTCGGTGAGCGAGGTCATGTTCAAG
>Ga0209131_1002581_pt1 | contig 12286 bp, 12 predicted proteins | sample GraSoi_2013_40cm_FD_185826 | JGI IMG/M metagenome (GOLD analysis project Ga0209131, IMG submission 185826) | Grasslands soil microbial communities from the Angelo Coastal Reserve, California, USA - Sample 9_17_2013_40cm (SPAdes) (version 2) | ecosystem: Environmental > Terrestrial > Soil >...
GATTCAGATCCATGGAATTCCGCGCCTTATCGCGAAGTCCGCAAAAATTCCTGCAAAAATGACGGCACCGACCCAGTTGTTGTGGTTGAAGGCCTTGAAGCAGGCTTCCCGGTCGCGGCCGCGGATGAGGCGATGGTGATACGTCATGACTGAGGCCGCACCGGCGAGACCCAGATAGTAGACCAGACTCAAGCCGCGGTGCAGGCCGATGCCCGCAAGCAGCGCGAGCATCACGCCGTAGGAAATCATTACCGCAAGGACGTCGTACCGGCCGAGAGTGATCGCAGCCGTCTTGATGCCGATACGCAGGTCGTCGTCGCGATCCACCATCGCGTATTCGGTATCGTAGGCAATCGCCCAGAAGATGTTGGCGAGGAGCAGCCACCAGCCCTCGGCCGGGATTGTTCCGAGGATTGCGGCGTACCCCATCGGAATGCCGAAGCCGAACGCGATTCCGAGATAGGCCTGCGGAATCGCAAGAAATCGCTTGGTAAGGGGATAGGTCGCCGCGAGGCCGAGCGCCGCGAATGACAGAAGCACCGTGAGCCGGTTGAGCGACAAAACCAGTCCGAAGGAGGCGAGAGTCAGCACCGAGGCGAGAATCCAGGCTTCGCGCCGGCTCACCGACCCCGTGGCGAGCGGTCGGTTGCGCGTGCGCTCGACGTGGGCGTCATAGCGCCAGTCGGCGAGGTCGTTCATCACGCAGCCGGCCGAGCGCATGAGCAACGTTCCGAGCGCGAAGATCCACACGATGCGCCCATCCGGGCGGCCGTCGCTTGCGAACCACAACGCCCACAGCGTAGGCCACAGCAACAGGAGCGTGCCGATCGGTTTGTCGAGCCGCATCAGGCGCTCGTACAGCGTCAGCCTGGCAGCGAGTGCGGCGATATTCATCGCGAGCACATTGTAGCCCGCAGGCCTCACGCTCTTAGAAAATCAGCTCGCCCGCCGAGCCAGCGCTCCAGGTGCCGTTCTGCAGACTCGGGACTATCGCGCAGAAGCCCCTCCGCGGTCCCGCGCGCCGCCTCGACCAGATCGGTGTCTTTTTCTAGATCGGCGAAGCGCAACAGAGGCGCCCCGCTCTGGCGCGCGCCTAGGTATTCGCCGGGCCCGCGCAGCATCAGGTCCTCGCGGGCAATGACGAAGCCGTCGGAATTCTCGAAGATCACGCGCAACCGGCTGCGGGCGGCCTCACCTAGGGGTTTCTGGTAGAGCAGCACGCACACCGACTCCTCCGCCCCCCGGCCCACGCGCCCGCGCAACTGGTGCAACTGGGCAAGTCCGAAGCGTTCCGCATGCTCTATCACCATGAGCGAAGCATTGGGGACATCCACGCCTACTTCGATCACGGTTGTCGCCACCAGCAGCTTGATGCTGCCGGCGAGGAACGCGGCCATCGTCTGCGCCTTCTGCGCCGGTTTCAAGCGCCCGTGAATCAGTCCCACCTCGAGCTCGGGAAATTCCGCCTTCAGGGTGGCGTATGTCTCGAGTGCGGTCTGCAACTGCAACTGCTCCGACTCCTCGATCAACGGGCATACCCAGTACGCTTGGCGTCCCTCGGCGCAGGATTCCCGGATGCGCCGCACGACCTCCACGCGGCGCGAACTGTCTGCAAGTTTGGTGACGACGCGTTTTCTGCCCGGCGGCAGCTCGTCGATGACCGACACATCCAGATCAGCGTAGTAGCTCATCGAGAGAGTGCGCGGAATCGGCGTCGCGCTCATCATGAGCTGGTGCGATTCGGCTCCTTTTCTTCGTAGGGCAAGACGCTGCGCAACGCCGAAGCGATGCTGCTCGTCGACCACGGCGAGGCCCAGCGAGCGGAACTGCACGTGTTCCTGGAACAGCGCATGTGTGCCGATTGCGACCGGTGTTTTTCCCGAGGCAACGGCGGCAAGCGCGGATTCGCGCTCCTTCTTCGTCTGGCTTCCGGTGAGCCACGCCGCTTCCAGCCCCAAGGGGACGAGCCACTCGCTGAACTTGCGGAAATGCTGCTCGGCGAGAATTTCCGTCGGCGCCATGACCGCGGCCTGCAGGCCGTTCTCGACGGCGCGCAGCGCGGCGAGCACGGCAATGACGGTCTTGCCGCTGCCGACGTCTCCCTGCAACAGCCGGTGCATCGGATGCGGTTGCGCAAGATCTCCTTCAATTTCTTTCCACACCCGTTGCTGCGCGCGAGTCAAATGGAACGGTAGCCGCTCGATCAGAACCGCGGTGTGGCAACGCTGCTTGTCCGGCCGCAGAAGCGGCGGTGCCGCGCGGGCTTTTCGCTCGCGGTAGTACTTGCGCATCGAGATCTGCTGCGCGAGCAATTCGTCAAATTTCACGCGCCGCCACGCGGGCAGCGTGCGGCCGCTGAGAGTCTCCTCATCCGCTCCAGGGAGGGGATGATGCAAAGTGTCGACGGCCTCGCGAAAACCGCACAAGCCGAGCCGCTTCAACACTTTTTCAGGCAGCGTGTCATCGAGCGAAGCGCGCGCGAGCGCGCGTTCGATCTTGCTCCGCAGCGCTGCCTGCCCAAGTCCTTCCGTGGTCGGGTAGATCGGCGTCAACGCCGTCGGCAGAGGATTCTCTCCATGCAGCACGCGAAAGCGCGGGTGGATCATCTCCCCACCGAAAAAGCCCGTGCGCACTTCACCGAATGCGCGCACCTTCGCGCCGGGCTCGAGCGCCTTGGCCTGACTTCCAAAGAAATTGAAGAAGCGCAGCGCCAGTTCACCCGTTGAATCCTCGATCCGCGAAACCAGCTGGCGTCTCGGGCGGTACACGATCTCGGTCGAGCGCACCGTGCCTTCCACCTGGACGGGCAAGCCCGGAGGCGCGTTCGCGATCGGCGTGACGCGCGTCTCGTCCTCGTAACGTAAAGGCAGGTGCAGCACGAGATCGAATTCGCGACGGATACCGAGTTTGTTGAGCTTCGCGGCAACCGTCCGGCTGCCCGAAGATCGAGCCGAAGCCTTGCGCACGCCTGATCCCTCGATCCCCGGCGTCAGCCCTGAAGCACTAGGATCGCGTCCGCCTCGATCAGCGCGGCGCGCGGAAGCGCCGCGACGCCGACCGCGGCGCGCGCCGGGTACGGCTTGTCGAAGTATCGAGTCATGATCTCGTTGACGCGTGCGAAATGCGACAAGTCGGTCAGATAGACGGTGAGCTTGACCGCATCCGCGAGCGATCCGCCGCCGGCCTCGGCCACGGCCTTCAAGTTGGCGAAAACACGATGGATCTGGTTCTCGATTCCATCGACGAGCTGCCCGGTTGCCGGGTCCAGCCCGATCTGGCCGGAAAGATAGAGCGTGTCCCCGGCGCGCACTGCCTGGGAGTAAGTGCCGATCGCAGCCGGGGCATCCACGGTGGAAATCGTCGATCGCGTCATGTTGAGCGTGAGGTCATAGAGAGGTGAGCGGTTATAATATCCGCGCTCGGCTGGGCGGCGCCAGCATCCCGGTATCCGCGATGACTTCGCAGCAGATAGTCAATCTTCTGAAGCTCGTGGGCACGCCCAGGGACGGCGCCCTCTTGCGCTTTTCTCTTGGAAACGAATACCTGAAGTGCGCCGAGCTCGAATTGGCCATCGAGCACCTCAATGCCGCGGTCGAAAAAGACCCGGGGTATTCCGCGGCGTGGAAACTCCTCGGAAATGCGCTCGCCGGGAATGGACGGGCCGATGAGGCGCTCGCCGCTTACCGCAAAGGGGCCGAGGTCGCGGAGGGCAAGGGCGACCTGCAGGCGGCCAAGGAAATGACCGTGTTCGCGCGCCGCCTCGAAAAAGCCATCGCATCGGGCAAGGCGTCCCCCGCGCGCTCATGAACGCGCTTGCGAATCTGCGCCGGAGGCTTTTCGGCAAGCCGCTCGACCCCCTGGATACGAAGACACGACGGCATATCGCGCTTGTCGCATTTTTCGCCTGGGTGGGTCTGGGAGCGGACGGGATATCCTCCTCCTGCTACGGGCCCGAGGAGGCGTTTCGCGCGCTGGGCGGGCACACGGATCTGGGCCTCTACCTCGCGCTCGCCACCGCGGCGACGGTGTTCATCATCGCGCTCGCCTATAACCAGGTCATCGAGTTGTTTCCCACGGGCGGAGGCGGCTACCGGGTCGCGACGCGGCTGATCGGCCCTTACACCGGCCTCGTTTCGGGTGCCGCGCTCATTCTCGATTACGTGCTCACCATTTCGATTTCGATAGCGAGCGGTGTCGATGCGCTGTTCTCGCTGTTTCCGATCGGCTTCCAGCCGTACAAGCTTGCGGCCGAGGTTGCGTTCATCGTGGTGCTCGTACTGCTCAACCTGCGCGGGATGAAGGAAGCGATCACGGTGCTGTTGCCGATCTTTGTCGGGTTCATTCTCACGCACGCGTTCCTGATCGTGTACGGCGTGCTCTCCCACGCGACGGTGCTGCCGACTCTGGTGCCCGATGTCTGGCGCGGAACCTCGGACCTTGCGGGGCAGGTCGGCTGGACAGGCGTCGCAGCGCTGCTCCTGCTCGCTTATTCCCAGGGAGGCGGCACCTACACTGGGATCGAAGCGGTGTCGAACAACGTCAACGTGCTCGCAGAGCCGCGGGTGCACACCGGCAAGGTCACCATGCTCTACATGGCGCTATCGCTCGCGTTCACCGCCGGCGGGATCATCTTGCTGTACCTGCTGTGGGGCGCGCGTCCGGCGGAGGGACAGACACTCAACGCGGTCGCTTTTGGGGCGATCATCGAAAGCTTCGGCTGGGACGCCCACGCTGGCCAGGCCGCATTGTGGGTGGTGCTCGCCCTCGAAGCGGGGCTTCTCTTCGTCGCCGCCAACACCGGCTTCCTGGGCGGTCCTGCGGTGCTCTCCAACATGGCCGCCGATTCCTGGGTCCCGCACCAGTTCCGCTATCTGTCGACGCGGCTCGTCACCCAGAACGGCATTCTGGTCATGGGGCTCGGATCGCTCGTCATCCTTCTGTGGACCGGCGGCAGCGTCTCCACGCTCGTCGTCCTCTACAGCTTGAGCGTGTTCCTGACCTTCGCCGTGTCGCTCTTCGGCCTGTGCCTTTACTGGGCCCGGCTGCGCGCCGGAAGAAACTGGCTCGGGAGGCTGGCGCTGTCGGCTGCGGGATTCCTCGTGTGCGCAGGCATCCTGCTCATGCTGCTCGCCCAGAAGTTCCTTGACGGCGGATGGCTGACGGTCCTCATCATCGCCGCGATCATCGCCGCCTGTGTGACCATCCGCAACCACTACGAGTGGACCCGGGCGCAGTTGAAGAAAATCGACGCCGATTTTTCGGGCATTCCGTTCGGCAGCGTCGCCAACCCGCCCAAACCGGACCCCAGCCGGCCCACTGCGGTGTTTCTGGTGGGCTCCTCGCGCGGCGGCGGGCTGCACGCACTGCTCTGGGTCCAGCGCATGTTCCCGGACCACTTCAGGAACTTCATTTTCGTCAACGCGCGCACGGTGGACTCCCAAAGTTTCGGCGGGCGCGAAGATCTCGAGGCGATGAAAGTGGAGGCGAAAGCGTCGCTTTCCTACTTCGTCAACTTTTGCAACAGCAAAGGATGGGCAGCCAAGTCATACCTGTCCTTCGGCACCGACCCCATCGATGAATTCACACTGCTCGCCGAACGCGTTCGGCGCGAGTTCTCCAACGCCATTTTCTTCACCAGCAAGCTCATCTTCGATGAAGACAATTGGTTGACGCAGATACTGCACAATCAGGCCGCGATGGCGCTGCAGCGCCGCTTCCATCTGCGTGGCATGCAAATGGTGATCCTACCGATGAAACTAAGTGTCTAGCGACGGCGCCAACGCCGCGGGTGGCCCGAATTCCTTCTTCAAACCCGATGTATCGAACAATAACTCAACCGCCCCATGCGGGAAAGCTCTTGATTTCAAGGCCTATTACTCTGCGGAGCTGACGAGGCCGTTGCGGATCGCGTACTTCACCAGGCCGGCGATGTCGCGGATCTGCAGCCGCTCCATCAGCTGCGCGCGATGGGTCTCCACGGTCTTCACGGAAAGCTCAAGGCGATAGGCGATTTCCTTGGTGCTGTGACCCTCGGCGATAAGCTGCAGGACCTGGCGCTGCCGCGGCGTCAGGTTGTCGGCCGCAGGCTGCTCGGCCCCGACGCGCTGCACGTAGCCTTCCACCACCTGCTTCGAGATGCGTGGGCTGAGATAGGTTTCGCCCTGCATCACGGCTTGCAGCGCGAGATCCAGCTCGGCGGTCGCCGAATCCTTGAGCATGTAGCCTGAAGCTCCCGCGCGCAGCGCCTGCAGCACGTACTCCTCGTTGGCATGCATGGAAAGCATCACCACGCGGACCTCCGGGAGCTCCTGCTTCAGCTGAGCGCTGGCCTCGAGCCCCCCGATTCCCGGCATGGAAATGTCAAGCAGCACCACGTCCGGGCGATGCTTGCGCGCGAGCTCCAGCACCTCGCTGCCGTTGCCTGCTTCGGCTACGACCGTGACCCCGTGCAGACTTTCCAGAAGCGCGCGTATTCCGGCGCGCACCAATGCGTGATCGTCCGCGAGAAGTACGCGCACCGGGGTCATGCTTGTTCCGCGCCGGCCCGGACCAGGGGGAGGGCGAGGCTCAACCGGGTCTCCCGCCCGAGCGCCGAGTCGATCACAAGCCGCCCGCCGGCGAGCGTGGCGCGCTCTTCCATACTCAGCAGGCCCATGCTCTTGCCGGCCGTCGCCCCCAGTCGCGCGGCCGAGACGTCGAAACCCCTGCCGTTGTCACGCACTTCCAGGCGCAATTCCTCCTCCGTGCCGGCGAGCGTAATCCAAACCTCGCTCGCCTGCGCGTGGCGGGCGATATTGGTGAGCGCCTCCTGCGCGATGCGAAAGCATGTGGTCTCGATCTCGGGGGCGAGACGCGAGGGCACCCGCGCGTGCGCGAAATTCGGCTTGAATCCAGCGCTGCCCGCCTGTCGGTCGAGATGCGAGCGCAGCGCCGCCACAAGTCCAAGGTCATCCAGCTGCGAGGGTCTCAGGTCGCGCGACACGCGACGCACTTGCTCGAGCGCCTCGTCGATCGCCGCAACGCATTCGCCCCGGCGCGAGCCATAGTCGACCGAGTTGGGATTGAGGCCCGCGAGGCGCAATTTCACCGCAGTGAGCAGTTGTCCGACGCCGTCGTGCAGGTCGCGCGCGATACGGCGCCGCTCGGTTTCTTCGACTTCGAGCAGACGCACCGAAAGCGCCTGCAACCTGCGGTGGGCGTCCCGCAGCGCCTGTTGCGCGGCCTTGCGATTCGCCCGCTCCAAGCGGTCGTTCAACGCGCGGGCGACCACCGGGGCGAGACGCTCGAGCCTTTCCTTCATCACATAGTCCGTGGCTCCCGCCTTGACGCTCTCGATCGCGCGTTCCTCTCCGAGCGTACCGGAGATGAGGACGAAGGGGATCTCGAGGCCGCGCTCCCGCAGCAAGCCCAGGGCGCTCAGCCCATCGAAGCTCGGAAGATTGTAATCGGCCAGGATCAGGTCGAAATCGGGTCGCTCCAGACTCGCCTCGAATTCTTCCCGGGTCTGCACCTGCTGCCAGGCGCAATCGTAGCCGGCGGCTTGAAGCTTCTCTACCTCGAGCGCTGCGTCGAAGGCGTTATCCTCGAGAATCAGGAGTTTGAGCGGGGTGGGCATGCGTCAGGCTGAGCTAGCAGCTTCACGTCCGCCAACAATACGTCAAATTCTGTAAGCCTGCGCGAAAAAGCGGAACGCGCGATGCGCGGGCTTTCACGGAACAGTGGTGGAGTTGAGGAGGATCGAACTCCCGACCTTCGCATTGCGAACGCGACGCTCTCCCAGCTGAGCTACAACCCCACGTCGCGGTAATTTTAGCCGCAATTCCCGTTCTCCGACAACGCAAACGAGCCGGGCCTCGCCGCAGTAAAACATTGCGGGCCGCGATCGGCCGGCGCTTGCGTAAGGCGCCCTGTCAGCCCGAGCGGGCGCGACTGAGCCGGTCCCGGATTGCAGTCCACTCGGCCGTCGCAGGCGGCTCCTCCACCAGAATCTGATCGCAGCCGGATGAATCCAGCGCGCGCAAGTTGGCGTACAGATCGCGTGCGTACCGCTCTGCGTGCGTGGATGCCTCGATCCACACGATGCTTTTGTCGTCTCCCGGTCGCGCGCGAAAAGACAGGACTCCTCGGCCCTGCGGCGCGCCTTGCATCCGCTCATCCCATCGTTCCGGCGCGACGAGCCGAAGCGGCTGCCGCGGAGCATAGTGCGACTGGAGCGTGCCTGGGGCGCGCGGAGCAGCTGGATCGCAAGGCTCGGCGGCAGTACCCAGCGTTGCGGCGATGTCCTCTGCGCTGATCCGGCCGGGGCGTAGCAAAACGGCTTTCTGGCGGGAAAGATCGACGATGGTCGATTCGATCCCGATCTCGCATGGGCCGCCGTCCAAGACCAGATCGATCTCCCTTCCCAGATCGTCACGCACGTGCTCCGCTGTCGTCGGGCTGATCCGGCCAAACCGGTTGGCCGACGGAGCGGCTATGCCTCCGCCAAATTCCCGGAGGAGCTGAAGAGCGACCGGATGTCCGGGGATGCGCAGGCCAATCGTGTCCTGACCGCCGGTGAGCTGACTACCGGCACTTGGCGCGCGCCTCAACACCAGGGTCAGCGGCCCCGGCCAGAAGCGCATCGCGAGTTTCGTGGCGGCCTCGGGAATCTCGCGCGCCCAGCGAGCAAGCTGCCCGAGGTCGCCGATATGAACGATGACCGGATGGCTCGCGGGACGCCCCTTGACCTCGTAGATTCGCGCGACCGCCATGGGGTTGGATGCGTCGGCGCCCAGTCCATATACCGTTTCAGTGGGAAAGGCGACCAAGCCGCCGCGTTGCAATATCGCCACGGCATCCCGAATCGGAACGGGTCGAGGCGCGTCGACTCTCGCAGGCAAGGGAAAGCGGGACGAACCCCGTATCAACCCGGCAGCTTGGCGTTCTTTACAGCTTCGGCCTGGCCCGCGCGGAACTGCGCAAGACGTTTGGCGAGTTTCGGGTCGCCCTGGGCAAGCATCGCGACGGCAAAGAGTCCTGCGTTCGCGGCGCCCGCTTCTCCGATCGCAAAAGTCGCGACCGGAATTCCCTTGGGCATCTGCACGATCGACAGCAGTGAATCCAGCCCATGCAGATACTTGGAAGGCATCGGCACCCCGAGCACGGGAAGCGTCGTTTTTGCTGCGATCACACCGGCCAGATGCGCCGCACCCCCGGCACCCGCGATGAAACAGCGGGCACCCCTCGCAGTCAACTGTTCCACCCATTCGGCGAGCGCGTCGGGCGAGCGGTGCGCCGAGAGCACCTTGGCTTCGTAAGGCACCGCAAAATCGGTGAGTTGCTTTGCCGCCTCGCGCATCACCTCCCAATCGCTTGGGCTCCCCATGACGATCCCGACAGCAGGCGAGCGACTGGCCATCTTCATATCCCCAGTTTTTGCCCGGTCAACCGGAACAGGGCCTCGCGATATTTTTCGGATGTCTTCGCGATCACTTCGGCGGGAAGCCTGGGCGCCGGGGGCGTCTTCTTCCAGCGAAGCGTCTCCAGGTAGTCGCGCACGTACTGCTTGTCGAATGAAGGAGGGCTGATTCCGGGCCGGTACTCGTCCGCGGGCCAGAATCGCGAGGAGTCCGCGGTAAGCGCCTCGTCGATGAGGACGAGATTTCCCCCTGCGTCGGTGCCGAACTCGAACTTGGTGTCGGCGATGATGATGCCGCGCGCCCGCGCGTGTTCAGCCGCTTCGCGGTACAGCCGGATGCTGACGTCACGCACCTTCGCGGCAAGGCTCTTCCCGATGAGCTTCTCCACCTGCGCGAACGAAATGTTTTCGTCATGCGCACCGGCCTCGGCCTTGGTGGCGGGTGTAAAGATCACCTCTGGCAGCTTGTCGGCCTGCTTCAGCCCTTTGGGCAGCGGGATGCCGCAGACGGCACCCGTGCTCTGGTAGTCCTTCCACCCCGAGCCGATGAGATAGCCGCGCACGACCGCCTCGACCGGCAGCGGCTTGAGTTTCTTCACGACGACCGCTCGGCCCGCGACCTGCGCGGCTTCGTGCGCGCTCTTGACGACCGTCTCGGGTGCCGCGCCGTTCAAGTGATTGGGCACGATGTGCGCGAGCTTCTTGAACCAGAAGTTGGACATCTCGTTGAGCACTTCACCCTTGCCGGGAATAGGGTCGGGTAGCACGACGTCGAAAGCCGACAGGCGATCGGTCGTGACGATGAGCATGCGGTCATCGCCCACGGCGTACATATCGCGGACTTTGCCTCGCCCCAGAAGCGGCAGGCTCCCGATGTTCGATTCGTAGAGCGGGGCTGCCATCCCTACGCCGCCTGCTTCTCCAGATCCGGACGGTATTTTCCCTGCGCTGCGAACCCGTTCATTCGAGCCCGGTGGTGGAACGCCCGCTGCGCGGCAGAAACGCTGCCGGGCGCCCCACGCCAGGCCTTGAGCGCGCAGTTCTGCAGCGCACGGCTGTAGGAGAAGGTGAGCGGCCACGGGAGCCCAGGCATTCTCGCCATTTCGTTGAGGTGTGCGGTAGCTGCCTCGTCGCTCTGGCCCCCGGAAAGGAACACGATCCCCGGCAGCGCCGCCGGGACGGTCCGCTTCAGGCAGCGCACCGTTTCCTCCGCGACCCGCTCCACGCCGGCTTGTTTCGGACAATCCTTGCCCGAGACCACCATGGACGCCTTCAGAACGGTGTGCTCGAGTGACACGTTGTGGGCGCGCAGCGCGGAAAACACTGCGGAGAGCGTCGCTTCGGTCGCCTCGTAACAGCGTTCGATGGTGTGGTCGCCGTCGAGCAATACTTCGGGCTCGACGATAGGTACGATCGAGGCTTCCTGGCACAGCGCCGAATAGCGAGCCAAGGCGTGCGCGTTGGCATATAGGCAGGCGTGGCTGGGAATACCGGGACCGATGGTGATGACCCCGCGCCACTTGGCGAAACGGGCGCCGAGCCCGAAATATTCCCCCAGCCGCCCTCGCAGACCGTCCAGCCCCTCGGTGACCTTCTCGCCCGGTGAGAGCGCAAGATCATGGATGCCCTTGTCCACCTTGATCCCGGGGATGATGCCTTTGCCCGCCAGGAATTCCGGAAACGGCTCGTTGCCGGCGATCGTACTTTGTCTGAGCGTCTCGTCGAACAGGATCACTCCGCTCACGAATTCCTCTATCCCCTTGGTGGTGAAGAGCAGATCGCGGTAGGCGCGACGGTTCGCCTCGGTGCTCTCGACCCCGACCGACGTGAAGCGTTTTTCGCACGTACCGCTCGATTCGTCCGCCGCGAGCAGTCCCTTGCCCTTGGCAAGCATGGCTGCAGCGGTCTTGGAAAGCAGATTTCGGTCCATGGAGCGTTTCCCGTTTCTGGATGAAGACAAAAGCCGAGGGCCGTAATTTTACCTTGCCTGGCGCCTGCTCGGCCAAAACGGGAGCACTCGAGCTGAAACCTAGCATGCGCTCTGATGCCGCATGCGGCAGGTCGCCAGTACCTCGTCCGGATCCCGCCGCCACCAGTTGCCAGAAGACAGGATCTCGACCTCGTGAAAGCCACGGTACCCGGCTTCTTCCATCCACGAGCGCACGAGCGGAAGGTCGATCACCCCGTCGCCCATCATTCCCCGGTCCGTGAGCAGGTCCGTGGTGGGCACCAGCCAGTCGCAGATATGGAACGCAAGCAGGCGCTTGTCGCCCGCGCGCTCGATATGAGTCTTGAGCAAGGGGTCCCACCAGACGTGATACGCATCCACCACGACGCCGAGGGCTCCGCTTCCGCCGCCGTCCAGCTCGTCGCATAGATCGAGCGCCTGCGCGAGGGTGTTCACGCAGGCCCGGTCGGCGCAGTACATCGGGTGCAACGGTTCGATCGCGAGCGGGACGCCCGCCGAGCGCGCATGATCGAGCACGCCGCCGATGCCGTCCCTCACCATAGCTCGCGCACCGGCCAGGTCTTTCGAGCCCGGCGGCAGCCCGCCGACGACGAGCACCAGGCACTTTGCCTGGAGCGTCGCAGCATCGTCGATCGCGCGCAGGTTATCGTCGATGGCCGCCTGACGCGCCCTGCGGTCCGCGCCCGGGAACATCCCTCCACGGCAAAGCCCCGTTACCGCGAGGCCGTTGTCGCGGATCGCCTTGGCCGCTTGCTTGGCCCCCATCTCCGCGAGTTTGTCGCGCCAAGGCGAGATTCCCCGGATTCGGTGGCGTACGCAACCCTCGATCATCTGGCGCAGGTTCCACTTTTCCCGCACCGTGGCGGTATTGAGCGAAAGCAGTTCGGGATCGGGCGGATTGCTCATTCACCGATACCGTT
>Ga0209131_1002584_pt1 | contig 12277 bp, 10 predicted proteins | sample GraSoi_2013_40cm_FD_185826 | JGI IMG/M metagenome (GOLD analysis project Ga0209131, IMG submission 185826) | Grasslands soil microbial communities from the Angelo Coastal Reserve, California, USA - Sample 9_17_2013_40cm (SPAdes) (version 2) | ecosystem: Environmental > Terrestrial > Soil >...
CCGCCGTAGCAGAACAACTCCTCGACACCTATGCCGACGCTGATGGGCGTGTCGGTGAACGTATATAATTGCGCCACATATTTGGTCGCCATCGGGTAGTGAAACGGCGTCTCGAACGTAATCGTTTTTGAAGGAACATCAATCGCCGATACCTTCATCACCTGACCGATTGAGCGGTCCGTGTTGTTCTGCCACGTGGCTCTCGTGGCTTCGCCGGGAGGACCCATGTTGATCCCCCAATCGACGTCAGGATTGGCTGGGATGGTCGTATATAGGCTGCCCGCAACCGCGATCCTCGGCATCGTATTGAAAGTGACGCCCAGTGTGCTGACGGCCGCCCCACCGTTGGACACCGAGAACTCGAAGGAACTGGCCGCAAGGCCTGCGGCAAGGACAAAATAGGTCCCGTCGATGCTGGTGCCCGTTAATTGGAATTGGGTCCCCGCTGTGAGAGCATGGTTGTTTTGATGTATCGCGCCAGGATTGGCGATCGACATGTTGCAGTCACGGACATCACCGAAGCTGCCTTGCGTTCCGCTGGTGTTGATGTCGATGAGCACGAGGCTGCCGACGACCAGAGCACCGGGGATCGAAGCGATCTGGCACTGAAAACTTCCCTTCGCTGCATCAGCCGTCAAAGCGACGGGTGTGGAAAGCGAAAGTGCGTTGGCGCCTCCGATCACTATCAGCGGGGTGGAACCCGCTGCGATGTTGCGGTCAACGTGATATAGTTGGGTCGCCGCCGCGTCAGCGACCATGGTTCCTGGAATCCAGGTCGTCGTCATGCTCACCGGGTTTATCGCCGTGTTGAGGCCAACGCCTGGGCCAGCACCGCGCAGCGTGACGTTGTTGTTTCTCAGAATGAGCCCGTTGATCTTGATGTTGAAGATGCCAGCGTTGAGCTTGACCACCTGTTCTGCGGTGGCGACGTTACTGAACTCATTCTGAATCCGCGCGGCATCGTCCCTGATCATGGTTTGAGTGCCGGATTGCGTTCCGGACGTATTTATCGCCGCGCCGCCGATCGAAGTAGAAAACTGGAACTGCGTCGTCGAGAAGCCGGCACTGATCACATAGTACGTCGTATTGGCATCCGTCAGATATGCGCTCGCGGAGAGCCCGGACGCCCCAGTCGGCAATGCCCCGGTCGTGTATAGCCAAAAGGCATCGTTGATGCTCATTCCATGGACGCCACCACCTTGCATGGTAATGACGGCCGGCGACGCGATCGAAATGTTAACGGTTCGTCCCGGTGCTACATCGAGCGGAGAAAACGGCGAATTCGCGGAAAGTGTCGTGCGGTTTGGTATGCCGACAAGACCGGTGTTTGGAAAAATATTGTATGTGACGCCGGGTTGCCACATAGTTAGCCGGTTAGTTGGAATAAGCACAGGACCACTACTACTACTAACAATAGGATTCAGTGATATTGGTCCTGATGAAAAGGTCATTTAGGCATACTTTCCGTTACTCTAGAATCATTAATGGAACGAGCATCAAAACCATAGGCATTTACCGTCTACCCCTTCTTCTAGCTCTAGTTAACCTGTGTATCCCAGATCAACAGGTGAATATCCATACTTCTTACTTCCGTATTTCCCTTTTCTCATTTTTATCTCCTGCCTCTGCGTCGCCACTTTATCAGAAATTCAAAGTTTTTTATCGTGGGCGCAACGAATTTAAATGGGGCTTCTATCCCTAACTCTCCAAACATCCAAGCCCCTGACCTTTCGGGACGTGGATGAGGTGGCTGATATGGTTGTATCACCCATCCAATCGGGTTTAAATCTACATTTCTAGATATAAATATATATTTACCTTCAATCCCTTCCTCAGGATGAGATAATGCCCCATATCTCTGTTTAGTTGTAGGGAAAAATGGGGGCTGATAAGGAGCTATTTCCCAGCCATACGGAAAGAACCTGATAAACTGACCTTCAGTACCATCGTCACCACGTAAGATTAATCCTCTCTTCTCAACAAATGTATGTGGAGGAGTCGGGGGTTGAATTTCCCATCCTGATGGATAGAAATTGATAAGTGTGGCTTCAATACCTTCAGTTTTCTGTGACCAAGCACCACTTCTATAGTTAATTTTAGATATTGTCTGTTGAACATTATAACCAAAGACAATTGAAGCTGTGGGTACAAAGATAAATTGAGCTTCAATTCCATCTTCTGGGTGTGATAACGCGCCTATTTTCTGATTAGTTTTTAAGAAATTAGGTGGCTGAAATGACTGAATTTCCCAACCATAAGGCTGGAAGGTGAAGGATGCAAACTCACTATTACCTTCAATGCCAAAATACCGATTGGATGTTTGTGGCCTCAAGTGCGGGGGAAGCAGTTCCCATCCCCAGTTGACAGGCGTCGATGGAACAAATATGTATGTAGCCTCAATACCCTCTTCAGGATGAGATAAAGCCCCTGTTTTCTGGTTAGTTTTTAAGAAAGACGGAGGTTGCCACGACTGTATTTCCCAACCCTGATTTACCCAATTGTAATAAGTCCCTTCAATCCCATCGTTACCCCGTAATACTGTACCACGTCTTTCAATAAATAGATGAGGAGGTTGAAAAGGTTGAATTTCCCAACCTGTGTTCTTCCAATTAACAAAAATAGCCTGAGTCCCATCATCACCTTTTAATATTGATCCCACCTTCTCAGGTCGGGGTGTATGAGGAGGTGGAGGTGGTTGAATTTCCCAGCTATAAGGTAAGAATTTAATAAACGGAAATTCCGTGCCATCATCACCCCTTAAAAATGAAGATGCTTTGATTTCAGGTTGTCTATGTGGAGGTTGAACAGGTTGTATTTCCCAGCCAAAGTTCTTCCAATTTATATAAGATGCCTCAATTCCATCTTCTTTCTGAGACCAAGCACCACTTCTATAATTAATTTTCAGTGGCGACTGCTGAATGTCAAAACTCCAGTTAACAGTCGGTGATACAAATACATATTTAGCTTCAATTCCTTCTTCTGGATGTGAAAGAGCTCCTGTCTTTTGTTGTATAGTTGGGTACGTTGGAGGTTGTACTGATTGAATTTCCCAACCGAAATTTTGCCACAGTGAATAGATACCAAATTCTGATTTACCTTTAGTCCCAAGGTATCTTTGTTTAACTGACGGGAATATAGGGGGTTGTACTGCTTGAATTTCCCAGCCCCCTGGAAAGAATCTAATGAATGGAAATTCAATTCCATCTTCTTTCTGTGACCAAGCACCACTTTTATATGAAATTTTCGGTATAGTTGGCTGAATTTCAAACCAATTCGCTGATGAAATAAATACATATTTAGCTTCTATTCCATCTTCCCACTGAGATAAAGCCGCTATCTTTTGATTAGTTTTAGGATAAAATGGGGGTTGTACTGACTGTATTTCCCAGCCAAAATTCTTCCAATTAATGTAAGGAGTTTGCGTACCATCGTCACCCAAATTAGGGACTGATCTAGTATTAGGCAAATATTTGGCTAATAAATGAGATGCTTGAAATTCCCACCCAGTTGGAAAGAAATTAACTTTAGGTGCTTCAATACCCTCTTCAGGATGAGACAATGCACTATATTTCTGCTTAGTTGTAGGGAAAAATGAGGGCTGAAACGCTTGTATTTCCCAACCATCAGGATTAATACTAGGAGGGATAAATTTTGCCTCAATTCCTTCTTCAGGGTGAGATAATGCTGCTGTCTTTAAATTAGTCGTAGGGAAGAACGGTGGTTGCCAAGGCTGTATTTCCCATCCCGATGGGAAGAAATTGATAAATTTACCTTCAGTACCGTCATCGCCTTTTAATATCGCACCTCGTTTCTCAACAAATATGTGAGGTGGGGGTGGCGGTTGGATTTCCCAACCTGAAGGAAAGAAATTTATTTTCCGAGCTTGAATACCTTCGTCACCTTTAAGAACTGCTGCTGCTTTTTGATTAACTACAGGGGGTTGTTTTAAAGGTTGTGGTAAATTTGGTTCCCAACCTGAGCGAAAGAAATTGATCTTCCTACCTTGAATACCATCATCGCCCCTTAATATAGCGCCTGCTCTCTGGTTAGTTACAGGCGGTCTAATAAGCGGTGTGGGTAAGTTTGGTTCCCAACCTAAATTTTTCCATTCAGGAAAAACCGCAAACCCTGACTTACCCTTAGTAGCAGTATAACGCTGTTTAGTTGTTGGAAATGTCTGAACTTCAGGAGGTCGTACCTCCCATCCTGACACTGTTCCCTGAACGCCCATAATGAGCGCCGCCCAAGTGTCGGTAGTCCCAAACGTAGGGGCATATGTGCGCGTCCCCGCACCTGCATTCACCACGTTCCCACCACCTAAAGGTGGTGCAGCTATTGAGACTTGCCCTGGTGGCGACGCCCACGCCGCGTTGGTACTGTCCTGCGTGAATGATGAGACTAATGTGGTCGCAGAGACCATACCAATAAAAAGGTCACCAGCAACCGATGGGGTTCCTGACGTAACACTAGGTGTTGTACTGGAACCAGTAGCGCTATTTTTCGCTTCTATTAGAGTTGGGGCACCTTTAATATAAAAGGCCGCCACTGCTGCGCTAGATGTGGCCGTTCCGAGCGTATAGGTTATAGTATTGGTATTGACAAGTGCTTTCGTAACATTTGCCGTATACATAATTCCGCAGCCGTTAGCAGCGGCATTATTATTGTTGGCCTGAACCGCTGAGGTATAGACATTACCCCCGGTATCGGCAACCGCATTTAAACCACCTGTGCCTGACACACTGTTGTCGGATACGCATACTACAATCAACGCTCCAACAGGAACCCCACCAGCTGGCACCGTCACGGCAACGGTGTTGACTGCCACTCCAGTATTAGATCCGATGTTAGTAACTGAAAGCGGCATCTATTCCCATTGCCGATGACGTTGCATCGCCCAATCGCTTCATCCCGATATATTCGTCTCAAAGTTTATGACATTGCCCATAAAAATTTATCTTAAACTTTCACAAACGGCCCCATTCGGGGGCCGTGACCACTTAACATTGGGAAATAATAACGTGGGGGTTCATAGTGTTCCTCAGAAGTTGCAGGTTCTATGAATCTATCTTTTGTTAGGTCTTCTCTCACAAAAAATGCATTTATTCCTGAGTAATTACAACCCACGATTTTATAGCCCTTTTGGTAACCAAGCTTAACAAGGGCTTCGAGCGAGGCACCATAGTAATTTGACACATCCCATTCAGCCTTTGGATCGTAAGGCACTGTCAATGACAACGGCGGCGGAAATGACGAATTATATTCAATAACAACAACACGTGGCTTAATTATATCTATTGCTTTCCAGACCCAATAGTCATTATAGTCGATATCAATACTTAATAAATCTACCATACCATCGACACTTTCAGAAATTAAACCATTTATATTCTCAGCAGTAACTTTTGCTTCCTTTACTACTAACTTATCATTATAAAACGGTAGAATATTCTGCTGTATATATTTTATAGAATTGGCATCACTTTCTATCCACAAGCCTTTCCAAGAGTCAATCAATAGTTTACTTGTATTGCTTTCAATGCCATTACCTACACCGAACTCAATAAACGTTGCAGCATTAATTCCTATCCGCTTGAAAATTTCTTCAATTATTCCATCTTCATCACTCTGTGAAAATACTTTATAACCATAGCGTAGTAAGCGCTTATGATCGGTATTACGTAGCTTTTTCAGTTCTTCTTGGTGTGCATAATACCCCAGCACAGATCTAGTTATCTGTAAACTATACAAGATGTGGTGATCTTTAGCATCAATATTATGAAAATTATTCATACTTTTACACTGACTGTTCTAGTTCTTTGACTATATCTTTTACTACATCGTCCCAATAATGAGGACGATTAAACTCATGCTGCCTGAATACTCTAAGTGAAGGGTACCAGGGGGAGGTTTCGTTCCATGAAGCACCTTCACGGTAACACATCAAATGCCAAGATGCCCCATCCCTTTGCCCCATTACCCACACCGGCTTGTTCATTGCCCCCGCTAAATGCATAACCGCGGTATCTACTGAAATTACTAGGTCTAGGTTTTCTACTAAAGCCGCTGTATCATCCCATTTTGGACGTTCTGGAAGAAAATCGGAAATTATACCTTTATTTTCTGCCCGTTCAGGGCCTACTTGAAGTGATGTAAAAAAGCACCCTGGCACTTCAAACAAAGGCCGCAAGGGATTAAACCTCATACTCTTACGTGTCCCATATTCAATAATCCATGATGAATCTAGCCGAATGCCTGACGACCAACAGATACCAATCTTCTTCTTATTAGAAGGTAAAAGTTTGCGATATTTTTCCACCAACAATGTATCTGGTTTAATATAGGGAACCTGATTAGGAACTGTATCAATATCAGTCCCTAATAGATGTGGTAATTCACCAATTGGAACGTGGTAATCAAAATTTGGAATACCAATTGCCCCAGGATAATCAGCCGCTTGAGGCATTACCTTAACATCTGGAAAACTTCTTACCATAAGTTCTAACATATCAGGGTAGCTTTCATAATGAACTCGATAACCATGCTGTATTAAGACATTAAGATATCTAGAACAACAAATATTATCGCCAGCCCCAGCTTCCATATGTACATGAATAGTTGCTGGAGGTGGCTCTTTATTCCACCCCGGCAATTTAAATCTGAGTAAAGGCATAGATAGCGCTGGCTGAGTAATTTCATTCTTTCGCCACTTATGTTCGTGCCATCCTTCCTTGTACCTACCAATAGCGTGTAATGCCAAACTTTTATTCCAATGTACCGTAGGGCGGTTTGTTACATTCTCATAAGCCAACGCTTCATCATATAATTTTATTGCATCTTCATGCCTTGCTTCCCGGTAAGCTATTAAACCTAGACAATGTAGCCCATCACCAGCCCTATCAGTTTTTGAAATTCTGTCACAAAGCTTTACTGCTGTATCGTAATCAGCCGTATCAAGAGCCATACTAATCCTATCAAGTAATGCACCAGAATCATCCGGATCAATCTCAAGTTCTTTATCATAGCAAAAAGTGGCATCGCCAACATTATTCATATCATGTTCGAATGAACCAAGAATTCCCCATGCATGAATATTATTTGGTTCTATTCTGGTTGCTATTTCTGATTCTTTTCTTCCAGCCTCCCAAAACCTGAGGCGTCGCCATACCTTACTAGCTAGTTCTAATCTATAATCAACCGCAAGGGGATCGGCTTGTAACGCGCGGCGGTACCAGTCTAGTGCCGCGCCCATACGTTCGTTAGCGTAAGCATTACGGGCGAAAAATACACATGCCTCGCCATTGGCGATACGGGTTACCCCTGTAGTAAGGGGATCGGTAAGCAATAAAATTTGCTGATAAAGCATACCAGCTTGAATATACTCCCCATCTGTAAAATGAGTTCTAGCTCTGCTAATGAGGACCTTCAGTCTATCGTCTAATTCCTTTACCAATTTTATTTCAGGGGGTTTATTAATTCCAATCCATCCAGTTTGCCATCCTGAAAATTTAATAACTGCGCCAACTTCAATAGCATATCTCGCTATTAAACGACCTTTTCCAGCAATATCAATTATATTGTTGTCAGAAAGAACCGCTGTACTGTCATCCACCACAACTAAAGTGTTAGGTCTTATCAGGGGTAGAATAGCATAAAACTCATTTATATGGTGAACTTCACTAATCAGTGGGCGACGGGGATCAAAATCAAAAGAATCAAGATACAATAAATCAAGGCCAATGTGTTTTAGATCATCAGGTGGGCTAGTTGCTAATGTCTTTAGGTATTCAATACTATCCCCAGTGTAAAGTTTAGTTTTTTCACTGACTGCTTCGCGACAAAGTTGAATAGCAACAGGGTCAATATCAACGGAATAAAAAGTTCCACCATTTTCATTCACATAACGGTCAAAAAGTACAGTACTTTTCCCATCACCACCCCAATTATCATTATTTCTCATACATCCAGTTTCTATAATTCCAACTGGTCTATTTAATGCATCAAGATATTCGAATATCTTAGTAAATGTTTCCCCACGCTGAATCGGATGCAATCCACCGTTAATATCAAATTTAAGAAGTGGCTTTATTTCATTATTAAACCAATCCCAAAAACTGGCACTCATACTATACTTTCCTTTGCCGATAGTGGTTGTTCAATTACGGGTTCATCTTCTAAAGGTTCCATTAAATAATCTATACAACCAAATTTACGGCAACTATAGCCCGGAATTGTATAACAAAACTCATCGGAACTGAAATTTGCTTCAATAACAATCACTGGATTACATTTAGCAATTGTTTCTTTAGCACCTCTAAGAACTTCTAATTCCATACCTTGAACATCTATCTTCATAAAATCTAGACGCTGTAATTTAAGATCATCGATAGCAATAGAAGGCACCCTAACTTTACCTATTACATCATAACTTTTGTCTGCATCGGTCAGTGACAAACCACCAAAATTAGCTGGCCCACTACAAAGATCAATTTCAGGTATTGTCATAATACCAGATGTTTCTTTTACAACAGCATGCATAGCCTGTACATTAAAACAATTATTTAATGCGACATTTCCCGCTAAGGCGTAGAATATTCGTTCTTGTGCCTCAATTGCAAGAATACAGCCCCATTTATGCATCCTATGCGCCCATCCAAGGGTGTAAGTCCCTATGTTCGCTCCTATATCTAGAACCATAACCCCACGGCCAAATCTTTTGTATCTATCTTTTATAATTTCAAAACATTCATCAATTTCAGGGCGTCTATATTCATTATGCTCAAGGAGATCAGCCCCTACTCCACTAAAAGTATTATCAGATTCATTAAAGCCATAATCTAAGCGATTAACAATCATTGGGCCAAAATGAGTGCCAGTGAGAATGAAAGCGTTGCGTATTACATCATAAAGCCTCATACCCCCTTACCTTTCAAACGACCAATCTTATTGCTGGAAGATTCGGTGAACCATAACGTCTTATCCGGCCCCGACGTAATGGCAACAAGGCCACTACTGACTGTAGGAACATAATACTCAACATCAACCACACCATCATACCCAACCCGACCAATTTTATTTCCAGACTGTTCTGTAAACCATAACATTCCGTCAGGACCAACTGTAATACCCCTTGGTTCACTGCTTGCAGTTGGGATCACAAACTCAGTTATTGTCCCAGAAGTTGTAATACGTCCTATTTTATTTGCTGCACCTTCAGTAAACCATAGATTACCATCTAACCCTAGAGTTAGAGCATATGGTTCGCTGCCTGCGGTTGGAATTGCAAATTCAATAAATGTTCCAGAAGGAGTAATCCTCCCTACCTTATTGGACGCACCAGAACTCTCAAGAAACCATATGTTACCATCAAGCCCTGGACTAATACCAGTCGGGGAACTGTTGGCCGTTGGAATTGTAAACTCAGTTACCGTACCAGTAACCGTAATGCGTCCGATTTGATTACTACCAGTATCAGTAAACCACATATTTCCATCTGGGCCAACTGTAATGAAAAATGGCCCTGTACCTGATATTGGAAATTGAGTGTAAACCCCAGCCGTTGTTAACCGCCCTATTTCGTTTGAAATATTTAGAGTAAACCACAGGTTTCCATCAGGCCCCACCACAATACCACTAGGATTCCTAGAAACAGTGTATTCAGTGAATACGCCATAAGTCGTAAGTCGGCCAATTTTATTTCCTGATTGTTCTGTGAACCACAATGCCCCATCCAATCCCTGTGTGATCGCATAAGGAGCACTATTGATTGTAGGCACTGTATATTCTGTGAACGGCATCGTTATACCCTATCCCTTAGACTATACTTTCCTTTGCTGACACCGACTGTTTAAGTACAAATCCAGACTCAGGCTCTTCCTTAGCCTCCTTTTTATCATTTGGATGTTTTCTAGTGTGTTGATCACTAATATAACCGTCATCATGTTTAGGCACTATGCCCGTTCCTACACAACGGCTGCAATGCCGTTGGGAATCACTGCCCCGACCATTACAATCAGGGCATGTGATTAATACATAATGTTGCCACGGTTCACCTGTTTTATAAGTAATTTCCTCATGCCCCCCGACTTCAAACCGTGTGCAGCCAAAATTAAGCTTTGTTTCTATTTCAAGGATATTACAATGCCCGTTATCTGGACCTGATGATGACCAATTTATAATTTCCGATCCACCCTCATAAACAGTCTTTTTTATTTGTATCCAATTTTTGCACTTTATGCATTTCTGCTCTATAGGTTGCAGCCGTTGTCGCACTCGCATACTTATAACCTCCTATACTTCCTTAATTCCCCTGTCCATTCTGGAGCATATATAGACAATATTTCAATATTTTCAAGGTTACACCATTTCTCAATCAATGGGTATATCTTAATTCCATCATCACCTAATGGGGCAACAACTTTATCTTCACCTATTGTTCCTAAAACCACTGGAAGGTATCGCTTATTTGTATCTAAAAGCCAAAGAATACCATCAGGATTCAATGCCTTCATAAGTGTATCAATAGTCTCATTAATATTAATTATATGCTGGAAAGACCATATTGCTACAACTCCATCTGCTTTGAGGCCATGATCTACTAGATCCTTAAACATAGTTGGTCCAACAGAACCAAAAGATGCATCATTGACATATTGATCGGCATGGTGGCGCATCGTGACTGAAACATCTACCCCTAAAACAGGGTTTGATATTTCCTTAGCCATTCTGCCAATGCCACAACCATAATCGATAACCAAACTCTTTTCACTGCTAAAAGATATACGATCAGTCAGCCATTTTGTTTCTACTTCCCATCTTTGTGTTGGAGTCATACCCCCACCAGGGGTCAAGATTACTTCTTTAGCTTCATTCAAATTGTTACAATAGAAAAACTCTATTGCAGGAAATGGGTCACTTCCTACGATAGTATCTTTGATAGCTTCTAATTGCTGACTAGAGACACATCTTATTGACATCAAAACTCACGCAATCTACGACGACCTATTTCTTCCTCAATGTCGCACTTTTTCAACCATGTTACACATGGTTTCCCCGCACATTCCAAACAAATCAATTTCATGCAACCCCGACATATGTCTACATATTCATGCATTTTACGCATAGTTGGAAATTCAGTCATTCGCTGACAGTGAGAACAGGTCGAGACATGAACTTCATAACGCCCAAACGGGTCAAAATACTCACCTACACCACCTGGTCTAATGCGCAACATAGTTTCTTAACGTTCAATAAAGCTTACAGTTCCTACAGCAGTTTGGCTACCAATAGCAGAGGCTGAACCTGTCAACTCACGTATAGCAATACCAAATCCCGCCGTGGCAGGGATCATGATATTATCACCATCGTCAAGTGCACGCCAACGGTAACTTCCTCTCTGATTAATCCCCCAGTTCTTGAGTGACAAACCAGAGCCAGCGACAGCCATCGCTGAAACCTCAGTATTTACGTTATTTAAATATTGCGTTAATGCGACGACATCAGCATTGTCAAGTGGATTAGCAATTACTGCTGTTCCCACCACAAGGTTGGTAACAGTAAATCGGCTGACATCCCATTGATTCTGAATATCAGTACTGGCCAAGGCCCCAGATTGGCCAAATTCAATTTCATAAATCTGAATGCGCCGTTGGTTTGAAGTCGTCGTATTGACAGATATTACACCTGCACTACGATAAGTAGTTGTAACAGTAGCATTGAGCAAGGGAGTTGCAAAGTTTGCCATTGTAGCTGTCCTTAATTTGGGGTTTATACTATACTAATAGTCGAATTTTACAAGTGGATTCTAGCCACCTACGGTCATAGCATCGTCTTGTAACATTCCTCCAACCTCATTTATCAGTTAATTGGCTTACCTTACTGATCTACGAAAGGCAACTGTAATGGTTAAATTTTCGGTGCCATCCCCAGCTACCACGACTGGTTTGATCCAAGATGTTACTTCTGTAGTCTGCCTGATTGAAGCAGTACCAATATTAATCGTATTCGAGAAAGGATCAGTTAATGGATGATAATTACCGTTGGTAATTGTTGTTGCATCATTACTTCCTTGAATCTGAATAACAGTTCCAGAACCAAAAGAACCCTCACACTGGATAGAATGATCCACAAGGGACGCACTGAGAACGGGCTGGAACGCGTCACCGAACTTGGCCCCTCCCGGACTGCCCCACTGTACGGCTATCGGATCAATGGTGCCGGGCACTATAATTTGTACTGGGACCCAAAGAGTCATTTATTCTCGTATCCTTATGGCAATTGT
>Ga0209131_1002585_pt1 | contig 12277 bp, 12 predicted proteins | sample GraSoi_2013_40cm_FD_185826 | JGI IMG/M metagenome (GOLD analysis project Ga0209131, IMG submission 185826) | Grasslands soil microbial communities from the Angelo Coastal Reserve, California, USA - Sample 9_17_2013_40cm (SPAdes) (version 2) | ecosystem: Environmental > Terrestrial > Soil >...
TGCTCCGGCAGCATCACGCTCTGAATCGCGCGTGCTTCCTCTAACTCCTCTTCGCGAAGCTTCTCTACGCTGAGTTCCAGCAGGGGCACAGTCATTTCGCAACCTATGCAAAGCGGAATTTGCACCGAGGAAGGGGGGTTCGGAGGCAGGTGCAAGTCTAGCAGACGCATCCATGAGCAACCTCAAAAAGTGAGCTGTTGTTTCCTTCCGCACGTCCCGGCACTCCGACGTTGCAGCCGCCGGTCATCGCCCGCACAATTTCACTATGAAGATTTTTGTGTCGCTTTTGGTCACGGTGGGCTTTCTCTGGGGGGTCTATCTGCTTTATTTAAAAAAGATCCCCACGGCGGCGGAAGGCACAGTCTCGACGCAAGCGGTCAGCATCACCGGAGTGCGCATGGACCTGCTGCAAATCGCCAAGGCGGAGCGCAGCAGCATCGGTGTCGACGGCCATTGCATGACGATGGATGAACTGCTGGCCTCCGGCGCCATGAGCATGTCGCGCCCCGAGCGTGATGGTTACTCCTACTCCATCGAGTGCTCCGGGAATGATTTCACCGCGACCGCACGTCACGCTCCCGCTCCTGCGGGCTCACAGTTCCGTTACCCAAATATGGTGATCGACCAATCGATGCAGGTGCGCGAGCTTCCGTAAACCGCCGCTGATCCGCCGCGACCTGCAAGCCTCGTAGCAGCTGCCAGCAAATCTGTAAGTCTTTGGGTGTGAGACGGGCGTGTGCTTCAACCCGCCCATTGTCTCAGGGAGTGCGCTTCTGGTCGGCTACCAACACGCCGGCTTCGGCGTAGTTCGCCGCCGCCACATCATGGAATGCCACGTGAATGTTCTCGCGCTTCGCGCGCCCGTCTTCGATCAAGACTTCCGTAATGCGCTGAGCAATCTTTCGTTTCTGTTCCGGGGTGCGGCCCTCTACCCAGGTAATCTGCACATGCGGCATCGCTTGCCTCCCAATAATTCAATCAGCAGCATTCTATCGCATGGCGCTTTGATTCTCGGGGTCGCGGCCTGCTTTGTAAAAGGGGCCTATTTAAGAGCAGTGGTGACTGAGGGAGATGACGCGGTGTTTTGGTGTTGCGGCGAAATGGCACTTGGCCAGATGACTTCGAGAGCAGTTTCGTGGCGAACGAGCATTTTGGGCCGCTTGCTGACGCGAATGGTCAGCGTGTTTTCGGTTTCGGCGCGAAGCTCGCCCAACCCTTCTTTTTCGGTCTGCAGGCTTTTGTCGGCGCGATAGAGTGCTACCCGAAGTTGATGAGGTCCAGCTGGCAAAAGACGCTCAAGGCGCATTGGGTCGGCAGCCGCGTGGTCGCGCAGACCCGTGGTTAGCAACAGGTCGTGGTCGGCGAAGATGGCGAGAGTACCGTCACCCACCGTCGTGTCGATCTTGATCCGCAGGGCAGCGCGTTCGATAGCCACAGGAACAGGCGCAGCGGCCGGTGTCGGCAGCACCAGCGGAGGCACAGTCACATTCGCATGAGCATCGTGTGTCGTCGGCACGACAACGCGAGCCACGTCGCTGTTGCGATGGGCTTGACTTCCGGAGCGGGGCCCAGTGCGAATTCTCTTCGGCGGAACGAGGCTCTTGGAGGGGATGGGCTCAACCGAAGCAATGAGAGACTCCGTGGCGGCATAGCCAAGCAAGTCTTCCGGCGGTTTGGGCGCAGCGAAAGAGGTGATCGGCGCAGGCGTGGGTGGCAGGTGGAAGTGCGAGACCACCGCGCGGCCTACCGGGACGCTGCCGCCCGCCAGCACAATGACGGACGCAAAGGCCCAAATATCACGTGCCTGCAGGGGGCGTGACCACCAGGAAAGTTTTGCGGGTGGCGCCGAAGCAGGGCTGCGGCGCGCCAATGGGTACAGTGACGCTGCCAACGCGTCTCCGGAGGGGTAACGGTCTTCTGTCTTCTTCGCCAGGCAGCGCATAACAATGTGGTCAAGGCCCGAAGGCAAGGCAGGGTTGCGCTTCGAGGGCGGAACGGGGTCCGTGGTTAGAATTTGCGCGCAGACGGCGGCGACGGAACTTCCGTCAAATGCTGGTACCCCAGTGAGCATCTGGTAGAGAACAATTCCCAGCGAGAACAGGTCGGAGCGGGTGCTGTGGGGCTCACCCATGATTTGCTCAGGCGACAGGTAGGCCGGAGTGCCCATAATACGCCCAGAGCCAGAAACTTGCGTGGCGAAGCGCGCGATGCCGAAGTCGCTGAGCTTTACCTCGCCCTCCTCGGTGATCATGATATTCGCGGGCTTAACGTCGCCATGAATGATGCCGGCGTGGTGGGCGCGGCCGAGGGCCGTGGCGAGATCCGCAGCCCAGGAGCAGGCGCGCGGCCACGGAATCGGCGATTCCGAAAGGAGCTGCTGCAAGGTCCGCCCATTGACATATTCCATAACCAGATAAGCGATGCCGGTGTCTTCGACGCCGACGTCGAACAGATTTACAATCGCGGAATGGGAGAGCTGGCCGACGATTTGGGCTTCACGCAAGAATTGTTTTTGCTGCGGGGCGGCGCCGAACGAGTGAACCAGGGTCTTGATGGCTACGGTTCGGCCAATGATCTTGTCGCGAGCTTTGTCCACGCGACTCGTGGCGCCGAAGCCCAAAGGACCAAGGATCTCGTAACGATCTTTTTGCATGGTTGAGGGCAAACCCGCTACCCGGTTTTTAACACCGGGGTTAGTGGGAATACTGGGGCAAACACCGTATAAAGGGAATGGGACAGGAGTTCAGGTCAGAACCGGTCTTTGGTACTACGTCCTAAGGGCTAAGGTCTTTGCTGTAGGGTGGCGCGGCGACTGCAACTTACTGACGCCAAACGCCTTATTCCGTAGTTGAAATTTGGCGCGACGCACTGTGCGTGGGCGTCAATTTCCGCCAAAGTACTACAAGGGCATCGCCTGGGCCTTTTCCGGCGTAGCCCTACCGCAAAAAATGACCCACCCGCTCTCGCCGGGACGACAACTGTACCTGTGTTTGCGCTCCAGAGCTGCGTCGCGCCAAAGGATGAAGGCGCTCGGCAAGTGTCTCCGCAGAGGCGCAGCGCTCGTTTGGATCCTTGGCCAAGCAGGAGGCAATCAGCTCATTCAACGGCGCCGGCACGGAAGGATTGGCGTGCGAGGGCGGCAACGGTGTGGACGAGAGAATCCGAGAACAAATGCCCTGCAAAGAATCGGCATCGAAGGGCCGGCGTCCGGTCACCAGTTCATACAGGACTACGCCAAGGGAGAAAATGTCCGAACGGGCGTCCTGGGGCTTACCCACGATCTGCTCCGGGCACCAGTAGGCAGGCGAGCCAAGGAGCGGCGTATCTTTGGAATCGCGGCTGGCCAATCGAGCCATGCCGAAGTCGGTCAGCTTTAGGCGATCATCCTCGGCGATAAGAATGTTTGCCGGTTTCACGTCCCCGTGGATTACACCCCTGCGGTGGGCAACGGCGAGTGCAGTGGCAACTTCAGCGACCCAGGCGCACGCCTTCGAGTAGGGAATGCTGCCTTTTTCCAGTAACCTCTCTAGCGACTGGCCCTGGATGTACTCCATGACAAGGTATGGAGTCTGCGACGGCTCATCAATCCCCATATCGTGGAGCGCGATTACGGCGGGATGCGAGATCTGCCCCACCACGCGAGCCTCTTGCACGAAACGGTTGCGAGCCTCGCCGCGGGCGAGTTCGGCGGGAAACAGCTTAATGGCGACGATGCGCGCGATCAACGGGTCGAAGGCGCGGGCAACTCGGCTGTTGGCGCCGACGCCGATCACTTCCAGGATTTCGTAACGACCGACCTTCCGAAGCTCAGAGTGAACTTGCACGGGGACTTCCTTCCAGAAAAATCCTACTCAACAGAGTAGAGGATAGAAGGAATGGTGGCGCAAGGGATGAAGCGGAAGTTTCCAAGAGAGAAGTACGCGGGTACTAGCTGAGTTCGCGAAAGCGTCAGCGCGGGGCGGATGAGGCAGGATGCAGGGGCGCAAATGTGCTGTCAGCGCCGAACGTGGCAGGAAATTTGCGGACGTAGGACTTCATTGCAGGATACAAGTGATAGTGGAAACCGAAAGAATCCATTTCCGCGACGGCTTGGTCCGGCGTCCAGTTTTGTTGCGTCATGCGGTAGGCGGCCACCATGACGCCGGTTCGGTCGCGACCGAAATAACAATGAACGAAAACTTTTTGCGTGGGATCTTGTTGAAATAATTTCAGGAATTCAGCAACCTGCGCGTTGCTTGGCGGAGACCAGCCGCTCACCGGAATATCAATGAAATACATGCCGAGCGATTCGGCTTGCTCCCGCTCCCGATTTACAGGACCGCGATTGCCGCGTAAATCGACAATCGTAGTCACACCAAGTTTTTTCAGCTCTGCAAGACCTTGCGCGGAAGGCTGCGCGCCGCGAAAGAGAACGTCGCTAACTTTTCCGGCGTTGGGCACACCTGCGATTTTCAGTTTTTCCGCGGGTGCACCGAAAGAATTTCTGGCAACGGCTGGAGGCGTGGGCACGCTGGCAGTAATTTGCGCAGACGAAATGCAAGGACCAGCGGCGAAGCAGAGCACCGCGAGAAAAGTTTTGCACAACCGGAGGAAAAGTGATCTGTTCACCATCGCTTGGATGCTCTAGTGTACTCCGCCGGATGGATGAATGTGAGTTCCAGGCTGGAAGTGTGGACATGGAACATGACCACTACAAATAGACATGGTACGAAAACGTCAACGACATTTAGCGTTTTTCCCTTGACAGGAATTTGACAGAAGTTGATACTGCGCTTCGCTGACTGTGGGGAGACGTGGTGGCGCCCGGCCGGTTTTTCTGATTCTGGGGGAATGACCGGCTTAGAAACCACGTTGCCACCGAGCACCAAACAAAAAAGAACGCGACACCTGCGGCGCGAATATGCGCCGTCAACGAGCTGCCGTGAAGCCTTGCGACACGACGAGGCTAAGCTCAGCTTTTTTGCTTTTTGCCATTACGAAGGCGCTGACTCCCGGTTCTCGATTCGTAAGGAGGTTGCACTTTCACGAGAGTGCAGCCTCCTTACGGCTCTAAAAGACGAACCAGCGAGCCGGCCGGAACCCAGCAAGGACCAAGCAGCAGTAGTAAAATAGAGGGGTCGCCTCTGTGTCGAAGGCACCTCAAGAGCGGAGGGACGGATGGCTACAGTGAAGCCCGCACTACACGGCAAATCAATGGAGACGGCAACGCGCACAGACCAGGCCAATGCAGGCAAGGGACTGGTGTTCGAACGCCGCTTCACGGACGGCAAGACCTCCGCATTCGACATGGTGGAGTGGGAGAAGCGCACCGCGCTGATCGGAAACGAAAAGGGAGCGACGATCTTTCGCCAGGAAGGCGTCGAGGTCCCGAAGAACTGGTCGCAAACCGCGACGAATATCGTGACCAGCAAGTATTTCCACGGCAAGCCGGGCACGAGCGAGCGGGAGAATTCCGTGCGGCAGCTCATCAGCCGCGTGGCCAACACGATTGTGCGCTGGGGCGAAGAAGGCGGCTACTTTGCGGACGCGGAATCCCGCGACGCTTTCCGCGACGAACTAACGCACTTGCTGGTCGAGCAGAAGATGGCCTTCAACTCCCCCGTTTGGTTCAACGTCGGCGTGCAGCCCAAGCCGCAGTGCTCGGCGTGCTTCATCAATTCCGTGCAAGACAACATGGAATCGATTATGGGCCTGACGCGCACGGAAGGCATGCTGTTCAAGTGGGGCTCCGGCACGGGCACGAATTTTTCGACTTTGCGCGGCAGCAAAGAAACGCTGTCGGGCGGCGGCATTGCGTCTGGGCCGGTGAGCTTCATGAAGGGCTTCGACGCGTTTGCCGGCGTGATCAAGAGCGGCGGGAAGACCCGGCGCGCGGCGAAGATGGTGATTCTCAACATCGATCACCCGGACATCGTCGAATTTATCGAATGCAAGATGAAGGAAGAGCGCAAGGCGCACGTGCTGATCGGGCAGGGCTACGATTCCGGCATCGACGGCGATGCGTATAGCTCGATTTTCTTCCAGAACGCGAATCACTCCGTGCGCGTGACCGACGAATTCATGCGCGCCGCGGAAGAAGACCGCGATTGGTGGACTCGCAATATCACCGACGGTCAGCCGAACGAAAAACTGCGCGCGCGGGACTTGCTCGCGAAGGTTGCGGATTCCACCTGGCACTGCGGCGATCCGGGCATGCAGTACGACACCACAGTAAATCGCTGGCATACCTGCAAGAACACGGCGCGTATCAACGCTTCGAACCCGTGCAGCGAGTACATGTTCCTGGACGATACAGCGTGCAACCTGGCTTCCCTGAACCTGATGAAGTATCGGACTTCGAACGGTCAATTTGATGTCGAAGGATTCCGGCACGCGGTGGACGTGACCATTACGGCGCAGGAAATCCTGGTCGATAACGCCAGCTATCCCACACCGAAGATTGCCGACAATTCGCATGCGTTCCGCCCGCTGGGCCTGGGTTATGCGAATTTGGGCGCGCTGCTGATGTCGATGGCGCTGCCGTACGACTCCGATGAAGGCCGCGACGTCGCCGGCGCAATTACCGCGCTGATGTGCGGTGAAGCGTATGCGCAGTCTTCACGCATTGCGGAGCGCATGGGCCCATTCCACGGCTACGAGGTGAACCGCGAGCCGATGCTGGATGTGATCCGCATTCACCGCGATGCCATGCGCGGCATTCAGCCGGACCATGTGCTGCCGGAACTATTTCTCGCCGCGCAGGAGTCTTGGGACACCGCGCTGCAGCACGGCGAAAAATTCGGCTACAAGAATTCGCAGGTCACGGTGCTCGCGCCCACTGGAACCATCGGCTTTATGATGGACTGCGACACTACCGGCATCGAGCCGGACCTGGCCCTGGTGAAGCACAAGAAACTCGTCGGCGGCGGCTTGATCAAAATCGTGAACAACACCGTGCCGGAAGCGCTGATGAAGCTGGGCTACTCGCCGGAACAGTGCAGCGAAATCGTTTCGCACATCGACAAGCAAGGAACCGTGGAGGGCGCGCCTCACTTGAAGGCCGAACATCTTCCCGTGTTTGACTGCTCCCTCGCTCCGGCAGGCGGCGGCAGATCGATCACTTGGACTGGTCACGTAAAAATGATGGCGGCGACGCAACCCTTCCTATCCGGCGCAATCTCAAAGACCATCAACATGCCTGAGGAATCGACGATTGACGATATCTCGCAGGCCTACCTTCTTTCCTGGAAGATGGGCCTGAAAGCCGTCGCGATTTACCGCGACAATTCCAAACGCTCGCAGCCTCTCTCTGCCGCAGGGCAGAAGAAGGACGAGAAGAAAGCGGAGCCTGCCGCAGCGGCTTCGCTGCTCGAGCCGCTTCAGCGCGAACTCTTTGGACGGCAGCAGCGCGAGAAGATGCCGGTCGAGCGTGCTTCCGTGACCCACAAGTTCAGCGTCGGCGGACACGAAGGCTACATCACCGCGGGCATGTACGAGGACGGGCGCCCAGGTGAAATTTTCATCAAGATGTCCAAGGAAGGCTCTACGCTGTCGGGCATCATGGACGGCTTGGCACTCACGATTTCGCTCGGATTGCAGTACGGCGTGCCGCTGAAAGTTTTCGTCGACAAGTTGCTGAATACGCGATTCGAACCTTCCGGAATCACCGCGAATCCGAACATACGTTTTGTTTCGTCGGTGCTGGACTACATCGCGCGCTGGCTCGGCGGACGCTTCATCTCTTCCGATTATCTAAAGCTGAATGGCGAACAGGCGGCTGTGGCGCACGCTCATGCACCTGCGTCACCGGCGGCAGCTCCGGCGTCCGCCCCAGCTCCCGCCATGACCGAAGCGATGCGCTTGGCGCCGCCGCTCACCAATCCGCAATCCTCCAAACCTCGCGATCAGCACGAGGGTGCGCCCACGTGCTCCGAATGCGGCATGCTGATGGTGCCCAACGGCGCATGCTACAAATGCGAGAACTGCGGCAGCACCTCCGGTTGCAGTTAAACGCCGCCGGGACGAAACCGGTTTTACCTCTCGCGACCATTTTGCGTTTGCGAGCATAGACGAAGAACAGTGGACATGAGCCCGAGGGAGGGGCCCTCGATTAGATGAGTGCTATGCGAACCGGTTCGGCACTTGCCGCTGCAAATGTCCCTCCGCCAAGACCAAAAACGCATGGCTTTTTGCGAATCGCCCGCCACGGCACAGGGCCCGGCGCCATGTACGTAGTCACATATCACCGGCTCGACCAAATGGAAGGCTCGCGTCCGTGCCCGGTCGCGGCGGAAAGTGCGCAAGCGCTGATCGAATTGATGGAGCGCATAGGCGTCGACTTCCGCCTACGCGAAGTCCGCGGCGCCCTCGAAGATGTCCTGCGCTTCGGCTCCGCGAATATCCCGGACCTCTGGCTAAGCGACGAAGAGATGATCGAAAAAGGCTTAGTGGAAAGCTGAGCTTTCCCGCCTTTCGTATCCCGCTTTTCCGCAGTAGCTCGGTTTCCGATTTCCCCGTCAATCGAGCACGCCCAAGTCACAACTAACACGTTGCGTTGTTGTACCAACGCAGGACTCGGAGAGCGCGCAGTGTGTTCCAGCGGCTGGCCCCGCCGACACCGGTCTCCGTCTGCAATGGAATATGTTCGGGATGAAGGACGTTCAGCGGCCAGCGCCCGTTCTGGTGGCGGCGCTCAATCACGACGTCTATGGCGTCATCGACGCGGCTGTCGGGTTTGATTCCTGCATTTCGCAGATAATCGAGTCCGCGCAAGACGTCGTAGTGCCAAAACGTCGGGAACGCGAAGCGCAGCCAGCGTTTGTCGATGACTTTGCCAGTTCGAAGCGAGCGAAACATGCGGCGCTCGAGCAGATAGTTTTCGGCCCGCTTGCGGGCCTTAGTGACGGCCGCCGATTTGCGCCCTGCTCGTTCGTATTCGAGCAGTCCTTCGAGCACGCAGATGGTGGTATGGAACGAAGAGCGCCGGCTTTTGGGTGCTTCGCAGTTCCAGCCGCCATCTTCGAGCTGCTCGCCCAGGAGCCGATTGGCCAATGCGTCGTTCGGTTCCTTGAAATACGAACCGATGCCGAGGATTCTGCCGTTGATGCAGGGCTCGGTTTCGCCTTCAAGATAAGGCCGGTTGTTGAGCCGCTTAAACACGAGCCGCTTGTTGACGCGGTCGATCATTTTGCGAGCCTCCTTGCTGGCGGGGTCGAGACCGAGGTCCATCAAGACGGCGAGAGTGTAGAGGGTAATGAGCAAGCCTCGGTCCTCCTTCGGCAAATCGTCTCTCCACCCGCGGGGGCTCCCGCCCCAGTTGCCAGCAGGAGATTGCAAGGCGAGAAGTTGGGCTCCCCAGCCTTCGGCTGCGACGCGCGACCGCTCGGCTGCAACCGCGTTGGGGGCTTCACCGGTGAGGTCCCTCATGACCTGCCAACGGATGGCCGGGTCAGAATTGAGGAGCCATTTGATGTGCGCGGGTCGGGGTGCGTGATCGTGTAGGCGCATTGGTCGGTTATAGCACGCGGTGTGTAATTTTGACCCGTGCGCCGAGCGGCGTTCACCTTGTCTCCTGTGGCAGAAGGGGACAAAAAGCCTTCTGGGCGGATGGTCGGCAATGCGGAAATAATGATCTTTCTGGTGGTGAGTTCCGGGTGGCCTGTCACTTGGGATAAATGCATTTTGAGCGGCAGGCAGCAGAGGAAAAGGAGGCGGAAAGATTGGCAAAAAAGAGGCTTGACATATTCCTATATGGGAATATATTGAGGCATGGCAAGAGCGGCGACAACCTCGGACGCGTTCAATGCTGTGGCGGAACCGCGGCGGCGGGACATCCTGAACTATCTAGCGATGCGGGAGAGGTCCGTCACCGAGATTGTGGACGCAATGGAGATGGAGCAGCCGTCGGTTTCGAAGCACCTGAAAGTTTTGAAAGGTGTCGGCCTGGTGGAGGTCCGGAGGCAGGGTCGGCAGATGCTTTACAAGGTGAATCCTATGGCGATCCGGCCGCTACACGAGTGGGCGAGCACGTTCGAGCGGCTGTGGGAACACCAGCTGCTGCGAATCAAGGAACGGGCTGAGGCTAACAATGCACAGAAACAATAGTCTTGTGGAATTTCAAACGAGGAGGAAATCGTGAGTTCACCCGCACTATCGCTGGAAGCGACAACGATCCATATAGCGGAGGAGATTGAAGTGCGCGCGTCGATCGAGGTGACGTTTGCCGCGCTGCTGGATCAGCTTGGACCGTACAACGAGACTCAAGTGGACAGGCCAATGCCGATGAAGCTGGAAGCATGGCCAGGCGGCAGATGGTATCGCGACCTGGGAGACAACAACGGCCACTATTGGGGAACGGTGCAGGCGATCAAGAAGCCGACGTTGCTGGAAATTTGCGGGCCACTGTTTATGTCCAATCCGGTGATAACGAATCTTCAATATCGGCTGAAGGAATCGGGCGGCGTGACGATCGTTACATTTCGGCATCAGTCGTTTGGTCTGGTGCTGGAGGAGTACAGAAACGCAAAGAATGGCTGGGCACACTTGCACGAGCGTCTGCGGCAGCGAGCGGAAGCGCCGCAGCCTCACTGAGGCACGGACGATTTAGAAGCTCAGAGGAGGGAAATATGTGCCCAGCATGCATCGCAAGCGCAGCAATGATGGCCGCCGGAGCGGGATCCACGGGAGGAATTCTGGCGGTGTGCATCGGCAAATTCAGAAAATTGTTCAGGGCGAGTGGTCTCGGCCTGTTTCAGAAAATCAAGGAGAAATAAAATGGCAACAAGCAAGCAAAGTGGCATGGAGCACCCGAAAGAGCAGCTCGCGATGAAAACTCCGCCCGTCGTCTCGCCGCAGGAATGGGAGGCTGCGCGCCAGCAGCTCCTCGTGAAGGAGAAGGCCTTGACCCGCTCCCGTGACGCGCTGGCCGCCGAGCGTCGGCGGATGCCGTGGCTGGCGGTGGAGAAGAAGTACGAGTTTGACGGGCCTAAGGGCAAGGCGAGCCTGCTCGACTTGTTCGACGGCCGCCGTCAGCTGATCGTCTACCGCGCCTTCTTCGAGCCCGGCGTGTTCGGCTGGCCCGAGCATGCCTGCCGCGGCTGCTCCTTGGGCGCCGACCAAGTCGCCCACCTCGCCCATGTGAACGCCCGCGACACCACCCTCGCGTTCGCCTCGCGTGCGCTGCAGGCTGACATTGAGCGGCTGAAGGCACGAATGGGCTGGACGATGCCGTGGTACACCATCACGGACAGCTTCGACACCGACTTCGGCGTGGACGAGTGGCACGGCACGAACGCGTTCTTCCGCAACGGCGAGCGCGTGTTTCGCACCTACTTCATCAACAACCGCGGCGACGAGGCGATGGGGAGCACTTGGAGCTACCTTGACATAACTGCGCTCGGGCGCCAGGAGGAGTGGGAGGACTCGCCGGAGGGCTACCCCCAGACTCCACCGTACAGGTGGTGGAACTGGCACGACGAATACGCCGCCGGCACCTCGGTCGACCCTAGGTGGAACAAAGTGGTGGAGAACGCAAAGGTCATATTGAACCTCAACGACTAGTACGGTGGCGTACGCGATCGCTCACGTCGCAGGCGTGCTGGCGGAGGAGACCCTGCTTCCGTTGGTGAGCAGGGTAGGCTTCCGGACGAGTGGTCGACAACTCGGAATCTAACCGTATGCCTTGTATTCTTCTTCTGAAGCCGGGTTCATCTGGCTGTGCGGCCCGGTAATCGGATACTGACCCTACTGGCTTCCGCTCTCCAATCTAGCTCTGCGCACGAAAACTCGGCCATCTGCACCTCAACTGTTCCTACGCACGGTTGTCTGTATATTACCGATCTAGTATTTTTGTCCCGAAGGTCGTGCAAATCTGTTTTGCTCCCGGCTAGCTTTCTTGCCTCTACGTTAGCCCTCGCTACGCACTGAGCACTTTCGCCCTTCCTCTTCTTGTTTGAGGACGGCAACTTCTTGAGGACGACAACGCAATGCACAACAACAGATCCCCAGTTCCGCGCTTCTACTGCCCCAGTGTTTTCAAGCTCTTACAAACCCCTTTTTCCGCAAACCTTTTCTTTTCACATCCATGCAAAACCCTAGGGGTGTGGTCTTCTACCGGACCGGCGTCTGTGCCCTCTCGCCTCGTTTTTGTTCCGGCTTGTGTTTTCAGCAAGTTGCAGCCTCTTTTTTTCTCTTTGGCCTCTTTTTGCGCACGGGTGCCTTTGTTTTCAGAGGCTTGCAGCCTCTTTTGCGAAAACACCCGGGGTATGGGGGGGTCAGCGAGGGCGCGGACGCAACGGTG
>Ga0209131_1002588_pt1 | contig 12271 bp, 14 predicted proteins | sample GraSoi_2013_40cm_FD_185826 | JGI IMG/M metagenome (GOLD analysis project Ga0209131, IMG submission 185826) | Grasslands soil microbial communities from the Angelo Coastal Reserve, California, USA - Sample 9_17_2013_40cm (SPAdes) (version 2) | ecosystem: Environmental > Terrestrial > Soil >...
CTGCGTCCGTTAATGGGATGGACCGGCCGTGCTTCTGAGGGTAGCCCGAGAAAGAGGGGCGATTCGAAGCACAAGGAGCCATCCGATGAGCACGAATGCAGCGAAGCAAAATGTCACCACGATCGGCGGCACTGTTACTGTAACAGTGCCGCAATTTCCAAACCCTAGACAATTGAATATCGTCCGTCGAAATTAGCAGCCTTTGCGGTTAGCATGGCGCCGTACGTGCCACCACGAGCGATCCCGCGATGCCGATGCCGTTCAACCGATGGATGCTCCTCCTCATAACCACGGGGTGGCATGCGCGCGCGCGTCTGCATCCTCTTCTGCTGGCGTGTGCGTTTCTCGCCTTTGCCGGCACCCACGTAGTGTACGCCGCGGACGGGGTCACGCCCGGTCCGGCGGCGACGCCCGAGGCCGCGGTGCGCCTGTTCTACCCTTGGTATCTCGGCGAGATGATGAAGGGCCGCGTGCCGCTCACCGAGGAGCGCATGCGGGACTACGTCGCCGAGGACACGCTGCGCGACATCGCGTTCATGATGAACCGCCCGAATGGCGGCAAGCGGGGGCTGCAAGAGGACTACTTCCTCCAGGCGAAGGACTATTTCGACGATTTCGGCGACCACATCGCGGTGTCGGAGGTGACCATCGACGGCGATACTGCATCGGCGCTCGTCGCGCTCGGCGACCCCGCGCAGGGGACGCACCGTCTGGCACTCACGCTCGTGCGCGAGGACGGTGGCTGGAAAATCTCTCGGGTGAACAAGGCGGCAGCTTCAAAATAGCGACAGCTAATCCATTCTGCCGAGTGCAGTGCGCGGCCGGGCGGGCGCCTAACGCCGGAAAAGGCCTATGTCGCCAAGACCGGACATAAGGCACGCGCTGCGCACGCCGTCATAGACCTAGATGCCGCTCTGAAACGCAATGAAAAGTGACTGAATTATTCCTCAGTTCTGTTCAGCGCCCGTCTTTCGACGCGATTTGCACGAAGAAGCCGTCAGGATCCCTGAGATTGACCGTCGAGCCGCCGGTATTGGCCTGATACGAATCTCTCGCTTTGGCATCCGGAAGCTCGCTGTTGATCTTGTCAGCGAGGCGCTTGGCAGCAACCCGATCCATATGGTCGACTGCCACTGCGAAATGTGTGATCACGCCCTTCTGTGCTGCCACGGAATCGATGCTGATGTACCCGTCAGGCAAATCCATATGGATACCCGTACCGGCGTCCGTGGCCGGCCAGCCTCTTGTGACCCCGAAAAGTCGTTCATAAAAAGCGAAGGAACGCGGAACATCGCTGACCGTTAGCGCCACGTGGTTGACGCTCAAGCCGCGCACAATCGGAGTGGAAGCCGGGGCGGCATCCTGCGCCAGGGCCCTCTCTGGCAAGATCAATACGGCCAGCGCTTGGACAAGATGCCGTCGCGTCATACCGCCGCGTTCATACTGATCGAATAATGAGTCAATCATGGAACCCATTGGCGTTTCCTCCTTCGCATTCAATCAAAACAAAAAGAGCAGCCCTGCGCCGCGGCGAAGTCATGCGAGCTGCGCCCATCGACATTCAAAAGTCTGGCGTGTCGTCCGTGGGGATCGCAGCGTCACGGTTGGCGTAATATTCATGGGTGTTCTCTGCGCACACATTCTCGACCCAGAGGTCGTCGGCCTTGCTATAGGTCGCCGTGCCGGACCATGGCGTGTTGAAGACGTTGGGGTCTTCCACGGTGAACTCAATCTGCAAGCCCTTGCCCTGATAGTTCTCGTCAATGCCGGCGGCCTGGGGCGTGGCCAGCGAGGTCAGCCCACCGACCGGCGTGACATTGCGCTCGCGCGCCGCCTTCGTCTCCTCGTAACTGATCAGCCGATAACGCTCGACCACGTGCAGATCCTTGCTGTAGGGGCTTCCGGCCCGATCGATGACGTTGATTGCACCCACCTTCATCCCGATCGTGTCGACGACCAGCGTATCGCCTTCGTAATGGCCAATGGAATCGCCGTGCCAGGTGGGCGTGAGGTTTGCGAGATGCGTGCCTCCGATCCGAACCCGGCGGACCTCATGGTCCTGCATATAGATCAGGAGGACCTCGTCCTTTTTCTGCACAAGCTGCATCTCACGAACGCGGAAGATCAGGGGCGGCACCATCGGCCAGCAAGTTTCGGACGGAGTGGGATAGGGCTTGCCCGCCTGCACGCTTTCATAGCGCTGCTTCACGATCGCCGCGGCCGCAGGTTTGAGAAGGGGGCTGGTATAGGCTGGCGGCGCTTTGCTCCCGCGGGGCGGATCGCGTAAAGGTCCCGGCCCCGACGCAGGCGGCTCCAGCTCGAAGGTCGTGCGCGCCCAGGCGCCGGACAGATCGGGGGCAGACGCCGCCGCGGCGGCGCTCGCCGCAGACACGAGCATCGAGCAGCAAAGCAAACTTGCAACCAAGCCACTACGCGTCATGAACGCCTCCAGTGTTTAGAATTCCGGTTTGTCCGCCGTCGCGCAGATGTGCATGCGATTTTGCTGTTACGTTTGGCCTATAATTATAACTTACAATTTCAAACTACGATGCAACAGGTGCGGTAGTCCGAGAACGGTCAGAATCGGTCACTCAAGGCGGCGGTCACGAGTGTCCGATCTCGCTGAAAGCGGACGTTCAGCGCGGTATGCCGCAATGGCTGAGTTTCGCGCCAGAAGCGGTCATTCAGATAGTGTCTTAGCCGAGACTAGTGCCGAACGGTCAGCCAGCAAGCGATACGAGCCAGTTCGCGACGCCATGCCAGATGGCCGTCCTGCCAATCGGTGCTTCGAGCGCTTCCAGCAGCACAATCGAGCCGCCGCCAAAAAGATAAACAATGTGCGGCCGTCCACGCGTGCGCCAATCGTAGACGATTGGAATGAGAAGATAGAGATCGACAATGTACTCCCAAGGCATGATTCCGCTCAGCGGCGGCGGCGGCTCAGGCAGCCCGACAGGCACGGGCATTTGGCCGTTGAACGCAACGAAGTAGATAAAGAGGCGGGCGATCGGTGCGTCCAATAAGGAGATCGTGGCGACAAGCATCAGACGCTTGTGCCACTCCGGCCGGTGGATGTTCATGATCGCGAGCGTAATGAGAATCGCGAATAAGGTGATGTGCCAGACAGGCAGGATCGAGAAGGACAAAGCGAGGTCAAGGCCACCGACCGCGGCGGAGCGTTGAACCTCGTTGATCACGACCATGTATCCGAACACCGTCATCACGGAAGCTAGCGCAATTCCGAAAAGACCCGCTGCGCGGTGGTTCGCGATACGGCCTGACGCGGCAAACCAGTTTTGTAGAACGAAGAACAGCACCCAGGTGGAGAAGAGAAGCCCATGGATGGCGAGAATCGGACTTGCTACGTAGGCGCCCCGCGTCATCGGCAGCCAGAATGTCGGCATGAAGCCGACAAAGGCCGTCGCCGCGCACAATAGTGACATATAGAAATAGATATGAGGCCTGGTCGAAACGCGCGCGCCCAAGGCCACGCCGGTTGCTACCGTCATCACTCCCCCCGATGGCAATTCTTTTCGAACCTAATCCGGTGCCAAAAGCCGAGCAAGGGACAAGCCCAGGTCGCCGCACGTTGCCGAAAGCAGATGGGGTGGATGGCTCCCGCTCCCGGCATCAGAGTGCCAATTTGTGGAAGCGATCAAGCAACCACGAGCGAAGGGAGCCACCCGCCATGGAAATTACCACCATCGGCCTTGATCTGGCCAAGAACGTTTATCAGGTCCACGCCATCAACGGCTCGGGAGAAGTTGCTGTGCGCAAGGCGCTGCGCCGGGCGCAGGTGCTGCGGTTTTTTGAACGACTTGCTCCATGTCTGGTGGGCATCGAGGCGTGCGGGACGAGCCACCATTGGGCTCGGGAGATCAGAAGGCTTGGTCATGAGGTACGTCTGATGCCCCCGGCCTATGTGAAGCCTTACGTCAAGCGTGGGAAGACCGACGCGAGCGATTCCGAGGCGATCTGCGAGGCGGTATAGCGCCCGACGATGCGGTACGTCGCGATCAAGTCATGTGAGCAGCAGGCGGCGCTGACGATGCGCAATGCAGCGCGAAAATCAATGCTCAGTTTCTCACGCTCAAACCATCGCCGTGATCATGAGCAGGCGTAAAGCACCCCCGGCGGACAAGTTTTCGCGGCAGCGGATCCCCGACTTTGACAAATTTTCTCAACTTAATGGGATTTGGGAAAGAAGATAACCAAGCATCTTCTTTAGTCTCTGAGCTTAGGCATCCGACACATAGAGAGGATTGTGCCCATGAAGAGGTCCTTGGTGGCATTTTGCGTTACGGCAGGATTGGTTGCGTCCGCAACCATGGTCCTCTGCGAAAGTGCGCACGCCGGTTCGACGGCTGAAGACATCAACAAGGATGCCGATCAGGCCCTTCAATCACTTTTGCGGACAAACCCCGTCGCAACCGGGATCGCGAAGCAATCGCGCGCCGTGCTGGTGTTTCCAAATATCGTGAAGGCCGGTCTAATTTTTGGTGGCGCATATGGCGAAGGTGAGCTCAAGGAAGGTGGACGAGTTGTGAGCTACTACAGTTCGTTTTCCGGGTCGTGGGGTCTGCAAGCTGGTGCCCAATCCTATGGCTATGCCGTATTCTTGATGAACCAGAAGGGAATTGATTACCTCGATCACTCGGAAGGCTGGGAAATTGGCGTTGGGCCGACTGTAGTGCTCGTCAATGAAGGCGTTGCGAAAAACTTTTCCACGACCACGTTGAAGGACGACGCCTATGCCTTCATTTTCGATCAGAAGGGACTCATGGCGGGCATCAACATCGAAGGGACAAAGGTCTCCAAGATCAAACGTTGAGTGCCGCGCCTAAACCGGAACCAGCTACGCGTGGCGGGGGACGGGCGCCTAATGGCACCTGAGCGAACCGTCATGCAATTCGAGGGGAACGCATGCACACGATTTTGAAAACCACTGCAACGGTGATGATGCTTACTTGCACGGCCGGAAACGTTTGGGCTGCCACTCAATCTTCTGCGTGTGCGAGCACTGCGGACATCTATGCTGTACGAACAGCCGCTGTCCAACAGAGGCTCATGGTAGCGGCGCTTACATGTCACGCGGCGTCGCTGTACAACAAGTTTGTCCTGAGCTACCAAGGCGAGCTTCAAGCTTCCGACCATCAGCTCCAGAGTTTTTTCCGGCGTCTGTACGGCCAGTCCGGTGAGGCCAATTATCATTCGTTCAAGACCCGTCTCGCTAACACGTCGTCGATGCAAAGCATCAAAGAATCTAGCTACTGCACCAATGCGGAGGCAACTTTTAATGTCGCACTCAGTGGCAGCAAGAAGTCGTTAGCCGCATTTGTTTCAGGTCAGTCAAGCCAAGCGGAAAAGGGGTTTTCGCCGTGTGACGTGATTACAGCGAGCGCGAAAACGGGCCCGCGCACCCAATAGAGCGGTAGAGGGGACCTAACTTCGTTGGACTGCTATTGGCGATTCTCGGTCGTTTGCTTGCTCGGTGCCGAACGTCTTGTGTGGATGGCTCCCGCATTGCAAGGGTTGATTTGATGTTTTTGCGTTTTGGTCGGGTGCAGTCTTGTGTCCGGCCTGTTGATGCAGTCGTACATGACCGCTGGCCCTGATGGTATCCGCGGATAAGGTCCCATTCTGCTTATCGGGCTGTGACGCCCTGGACGTTCGGCGGGTTATCCTCATCCCCGGTCTGACCGGTTCGCCATCACATCGCATCGTCCTCGCAACCTCTGAAGCTGGTTTTGGTTCGCCTGGTTTTCCCTGTTGGGTGAATGCTGCTTAAGCGACTACTGCGCCGGCGGGTTGAGGCGCGCGGTAAGTCCCACCCCGCGTCATGATCGCCCAGATTACCCGCGCCGTCTTGTTGGCGAGCGCGACCGTGACCACACGGACCGGCTTTCGCGACAGCAGATGGGCCAGCCTCGCATCGAGGGCATCGGGCTTGTACTTCGCGCGCCGAACGAGCGAGGTCATGCCGACGACCAGCAACCGGCGCAGATATTTGTCGCCCATCTTCGAGATCCCCCCAGCCGTTCCTTGCCGCCGCTCGAATGCTGCAGCGGCGTGAGGCCCGGCCAGGCGGCAAACTGTCGTCCGGAGCGGAACTGGTGTGGATCGGTGACGGACGCGGCGAACGCTGTGGCACAGATGGTGCCCACCCCCGGGATCGTTGCAAGCCGCCGGGCGATGTCGCTGGAGCGATGCCAAGCGAGGAGCTCACGTTCGATCTCCCGTAGCCGCGCCTGCAGATCGAGTATCTGCCCGGCCAGGCTCGCGATCATCTTTGCCGCCAGCGCCGGTATGCCGAGCATTTCGCCCGCCACAATGCGCTCGGCGAGACTCAGCGCGTGCGTAATCCCACGCCGTATCTCAATACCAAACTCCGCCAGCAGACCACGGATCATATTGACGAGCTGCGTGCGCTGCTTGACGAAGAGGTCCCGCGTCCGATGTACCGTCAGCGCCGCCTGCTGCTCACATGACTTGATCGCGACGTACCGCATCGTCGGGCGCGATACCGCCTCGCAGATCGCCTCGGAATCGCTCGCGTCGGTCTTCCCACGCTTGACGTAAGGCTTCACATAGGCCGGGGGCATCAGACGTACCTCATGACCAAGCCTTCTGATCTCCCGAGCCCAATGGTGGCTCGTCCCGCACGCCTCGATGCCCACCAGACATGGAGCAAGTCGTTCAAAAAACCGCAGCACCTGCGCCCGGCGCAGCGCCTTGCGCACAGCAACTTCTCCCGAGCCGTTGATGGCGTGGACCTGATAAACGTTCTTGGCCAGATCAAGGCCGATGGTGGTAATTTCCATGGCGGGTGGCTCCCTTCGCTCGTGGTTGCTTGATCGCTTCCACAAATTGGCACTCTGATGCCGGGAGCGGGAGCCATCCACCCCATCTGCTTTTGAGGGGATTCCAGACAGTCAGCACTGACTTTCTGAACGTCCACTAATGAAAAACGGACATTAGCCCGTCCGACCGCAGGAGTAGTCGTTCATTCCGCTGGCTTCAATGCGGGATAACGCACGACGCCCTTTTCTGGCGAGGTTTGGCGTGATTTCACCAAGGCGTAAATCGTCGGAATCACCAGAAGCGTGAGCAGCGTGGATGAAATCATTCCGCCAACCATGGGCACGGCAATGCGCCGCATCACTTCCGAACCGGTTCCCACGCTCCACAAAATTGGCAACAGCCCCGCCATGATGGCGCAGACCGTCATCATCTTCGGCCTAACGCGCTCGACAGCTTGGCGCGAGTCCCGTTTTCCACGCAGATGGCAATTATGAGCTTGGGGACCTTCTGCCTAGCATTTTGTCTCGCATGAAGTCACTTTGCGGCAAGGCCGCGGACGCAGCCCAGTCCTGGGGTAACTCAGGTGCAAAAGACGCGGCGACAGCGCGAAAGACGCTGCTCTCCGAATCGAATGCCGCAAGTAGCGTCGAGCAGTGGGCGGTGAACAAAGCCGTTCACTACAATGAGTAGGCCAATTTCGGGAGGAAAGACTTTGGGCCCGTCGTCCCGGCATTCAAGGAGATGCTCGATTGTTTTCGGTGCTCCGAGTGTGTCAGTCGTGGCTCTACGTGACTCCCTCGCGAGGAAGCCCTGAAGCATTGCGCTGCCCATGCAGCGCAATCAATATGAACCTCAAGTCAAAACCGAAGTGAATACACCGCAAGGGCTGTTCAATTGGTGATCGACCCAGCACTTCTTCGGGCGCGAGCGCCCTTCCATCCACTCGGCAGTTGGGGTCCAAGGCAGGATACCCGGCGCACCGTCAACCCTGTTCGCACTTTCATACTGCCCGGTGCACCGCACGCAGACCTTCTGGATACGCAAACGCTGTGTCTCGAAGCAGGTCAAGCGGCTTGGCTCTGAAAAACCACCATGAATGACTGGCGGCAATCAGCAGGGACGAGGCCTCAGACCTATTTCGCAGCCCGCGCCGCTGCTTCCTTATCAGCCAACAGGGCTAGGCGTTCCCACTCTTCCGCCATGATCAAGTAGGAAATGTATTCCGAATCATTGGCTTCGCTTGCGTCCCCTCGAGCCTTCTCTGCTAGCGCACGGTAATGCTGCGCCCTTGCGGCTGGGGGCAGTGCTGTAATTTCCGACAAGTTCATATTTGACGCTCGCGAAGGAGGGCGTCCGGCAGACGTTACCAAATAAGGGTTGCAAAATGAAGGTGGCTTCATAATCCCACAAGCTTTCGGCCCTAACTCCTCGCGCGCTCTGCTCAAACAACAGGAAGGCCCCGATCGAGGGCCTTCCAGTCGTCATCGATAATGTCCTTTGCCGAAGTAACCCGACGCATTTCCCGTGTAGCCATCCAGCCTACAACTTATCATTTTTCGAAGGCGAGAATGGTGCTGATGTCCCCGCGAGGATCGACACCTTTGGCGGTGAAGGTCACGGTCATGCGCGGGTCGGGCAAACCCGATTGGCAGCGGAACCCGCAATAGTCCGTGGATCGCACATTATCGCCGATCTGCACGAGTTTCATGCCTGGCATGCTGGGGTAGTCAACCGTGCTAACGCCGTTGTGGGTTGCATTGTAGGTGGCTTCGTCCATCGCCAGGTAGATTCTCCCGTGGGAGACGATAAGCAATGTGCGTGCCGTCGGGTTCCCCTTCTCATCGACAGCCTGGGTGGTTGCCTTCCCATTATCCCGATCGAGTACGAGGGTGTTGGAGCCGGAGCTGAACTTTGATTTTTCGAAGTTGACCTTCCAGACTTCGGCAGCATGGGCAGGCAATGACAGAGCCGCGCTGAATAGAGCGGCCAGCGCAATTGCCGCATATCGTGTTTCGAAACGAGTGGTGAATTTGCAGGTCATAATACTTCTCCCTTGGTTTAGAACAATGCGTAACCTTTCAGATTACGGGTCGAAGCATATGGAACCGGTCGGATCGGGTCGGTGAGGAGCACCACAGACAAACCGTGAGTTTCGCCACAGAGACATGGTTTGATTGGCGCGCGCCGAAATACGTGTCGACTGCGGCGTCCGGCACGCGGCCTTTGGTTTAAGAGGCTGAGGGAGAATGAAATCCTGCGGCGCGCTTCTACGCCGACCGTCTATCGATGCGTCGCCTGATCCAATCGTGCCAAGTCGGTAATCACCAATTTTCCTCTCCCGTGGCGGATAATTTTTGCTTTTGATAACACCTGCATCTCTCGCGTGACCGCCTCGCGGTGGGTTCCGATGTGTTTGGCCAGCTCGGCATGGGTCGGGGCGGGACTCACTTCAATACCTCCACTGCACGGCTCGCCTTTCTGAGCCAATCGCAGCAATTCGCAGTGGATCCGGGTTTGAACATTGAGTGCGCTGAGTTCGAAAACCTGTTCGGTCAGGCGGCGCATGCCTGAAGCCAACCGGCGCGCGAGCCAGATCCCCGCGGCGGGCGAACTTTCAAAACACTTCATGAAATCACTGGCGCGCATCGCGGCAACCTTGAGCTCTGACAACGCTACGATGCTTGCCGAGCGAGGCTCACCGTCCAGAACGGCGATTTCCCCAAACATGTCGCCCGGGCCGATATAGTTAACGCAAACCTCGCGTCCGCTGGAGGAATATAGAAGCACCTCCGCCCGCCCTTCGAGCAAAAAGAAAACATCCGTCGAGCGAGAACCTCTCTCCACCAAGGTCCGGCCTTTGGGCGCCCGGATGACGCGCAAACGACGTGTGATCTCCGTTCGGAGCGGATCAGGCACATGCTTTAGGAGCTGGAACTGCGTGCTTTGTGAAGATCCGTCGCTCATCCGCGCCTCTCTGATAGTCAAGCGAAACGGGCATACGCGCGCGATGGTAGCGCGTACCACAGGTTACACGAATTGCGATGGTTTGGTTGATTTGTGGCGAAACTCACAATTGCGCGGTGGCATTCCACACCGACGTGATCCATCCCAATCGATAGGCTCCGAAATGTGACTTGAATGAACGGGTCGCACGGCTCCTCACCCCCGATTAGAGGTGGGACACCGACAGGAGAGACAGATGGCAAACAAGGCAAATGACGCATTCTTCATGGCAGCGATCCATGTGCTTTTTCTTCTCGGCTTCTACGAGATGGCTCGCTCCCTGGTCATTCAGTGGGTTTGACGTCCCATGAAGAAGCGCTTGAGGCATGACTTGCGGCGAGGCCAGCAGACGGTCTCGCCGCACCGCTTCTCACTCAGCCACTGGTAGTGCCAAAACATGTCGACAATTTTCGAGAACAAGCTATGGTTAACAACCTCCACGGGGGGGCATATGCGCAAAATACCAGAAATTGCGTCGCTCGGTTGCGGCTTGCTGCGGTCGTGCGTGGCGGTACCAGTGTTGTGGCTGACGCTTTGCGGCTCGGCAGGGGCTACTGGGTTCTTCATCAACCAGCAGAGTGTTCTGGGCATGGGCCGCGTCGATGCCGGCAACACGGCGGCGGCCGACGAACTCGGCACGATCTTCTTCAATCCCGCAGGGCTCATCCAGTTCTGGAAGGATTCGCCTGGGGCGGATTTCCGCTCGTCTTTCGGCGTAAATCTAATCATTCCGCAGGGCGAGATACGCAATACCGGATCCACGGCGGCCTCTCCCGGGACGCTCGGCAATTTCGCTCCCTATACCGGCGGCGACGCGAAGAACCCCGTCAATCCGCAGCCTGTCCCGAACGTGTACGTCGCGAAAAAACTGGCGGACGGCCGAGCGGCTATCGGCGCCGGAATCAACGCTCCCTTCGGTCTTGCAACCTACTCGAGCGCCGACTGGTTCGGGCGTTATGATGCCATAAAGGCGCGGCTAACCACGGTGAATTTAAGCTTGGTCGGCGCCTATCAGGTCGACTCGAATCTCTCGATAGGCGGCGGGATTGATGCGCAATACGCCGAGACGAAGCTTGTCAATGCGATCCCCAATCCGCTCGCGCCCGGCGGTCCGTCGGCGGCCACGGACGGCCGGGCGGAAACGATTGGGCGTGCGTGGACGCCCGGCTTCAACGCGGGCCTGCTCTACACCTTCGACTCCGATACGCGCGTCGGGCTCCACTATCGTTCGGGGATGACGCACAAGATCAAAGGGTCGACGACAATCGGTGGGCTCACGGGTCCGCTCACCGCCTTCGGTGGAATCCTGGGTGCGCATGCTGATGTCGATTTGCCAGCGATCGCGACGATCGGTGCCTGGCACAAGATCGATCAGCTGGTGCTGCTCGCCGAACTCGAGTGGGACGGCTGGGGCAGTTTCAAGGAGGTGCGTATCCGGTTCGACGGTGGACAGCCGGACGTGGTGCGGCCGGCCCACTATCGCGATGCATATGCCGTCGCGATCGGCGCCGAATATTCCTTGCCGAATTCGCGGGTGACCGCGAGGGGCGGTATCCATTACGACACAACGCCGACGGTCGATGCCTACCGCGATACCACCGTTCCCGATTCAGAGCGGGTGTGGCTGGGACTCGGGACGACCTATCGCTGGTCGGACAACGTGAATCTGGACTTCGCGTTCAACCATACCTTCTTCAACAACGCCAGTATCGGGATAACGCGCAGTTTCTTCAACGGGACGCCACTGGCCACCGCCGTGCGGATCAACGGATCGGCCAAGACAGCCGTCAATACGGTGTCATTCAACGTGCGCTACGCGTTCTGAGGGTGCGCGCGGACCATTGGGACGGGATATTTTGCGCTGGTGCCTCTGGTTCACGCGAATTGTTTCGGACCGTGAGTTACGCCATCGGGTTATCGTCCGCCCCGTGGGAGTAGTCGGAAGCAGTTGAACATCAATATTTTTTCCATATCACTTCCTATAGACTGTTGGACTGGCCGCGCGGCATGGACAACACAACGAGGGAACTGGATCGTATCGGCACGGCCTCGTTGCTGCACGGACGGGCACGCGAACAACAGGTGCTGTTCGAGCACGCGCGATCATCACAAGCCGGGCGCCGTAATTACCTCTTGGTATCCGGACCTCCTGGGGTCGGAAAGTCGGTATTCGCGGAATCCGCTCGGGCTTGGTTCGGCGGTTCCCACCCTGGCCTGGTAATACGAGGCAAGTACGAGCAGTTTCAGCAGGACATTCCATACACGGCCTTCGTCGCAGCCTTCCGTCAGCTCGTGGATCACATTCTGACGGAGCCCGATGCCGTCGTGTTCAAAAAATTGAAGGTGGACATCGGGCAGGCTCTCGGCAAGAACGGCAAGGCTATCGTCGATGTCGTTCCCGACCTTCAACTGATTATCGGTTCGCAGCCGCCGATTGAGCAGCTCGCGCCAAGCGAAGAGCGAAATC
>Ga0209131_1002589_pt1 | contig 12267 bp, 8 predicted proteins | sample GraSoi_2013_40cm_FD_185826 | JGI IMG/M metagenome (GOLD analysis project Ga0209131, IMG submission 185826) | Grasslands soil microbial communities from the Angelo Coastal Reserve, California, USA - Sample 9_17_2013_40cm (SPAdes) (version 2) | ecosystem: Environmental > Terrestrial > Soil >...
TCCGCCATCTGAAGGATCATCCGCGTTTCCACTACACCATTGAGAGCGTTCATAACCAGCCGGTCACGGCTGAGCTGGTCGATCAATGCGACGTCATCTTTCACCTGGCGGCTGCCGTCGGAGTAAGGCTGATCGTAGAAAGTCCCGTGCGCACCATCGAGACAAACGTGCGCGGCACCGAAACAATTTTGGCGCTGGCCAACAAAAAGAAGAAGAGAGTTTTGATCGCCTCGACTTCCGAAGTTTACGGTCTCAGCACCGAAGTCCCGTTTCGCGAAGATGGCAATCTGGTGATGGGCGCGACCACGAAAGGCCGCTGGAGCTACGCCTGTTCAAAAGCCATTGATGAGTTTCTCGCCCTCGCCTATTGGCGCGAGAAAAAGTTGCCCACCGTGGTGGTGCGGCTCTTCAATACGGTGGGCCCGCGCCAGACCGGACAGTACGGGATGGTGATCCCGACGTTTGTAAAGCAGGCGCTGGCCGGGCGGCCGATCACGGTATACGGCAGCGGCAAGCAAACACGCTGCTTCTGTTATGTCGGTGATGTGGTGGGCGCGCTAATGAAATTAATGGACGATGAAAAGGCAGTGGGCGAAGTATTCAACATCGGCTCGAATCACGAGATCTCAATCATCGATTTGGCGAAGAAAGTTAAAGCGCTGACCAGCTCTGATTCCGACGTCGTGCTGATTCCTTACGACGAAGCTTACGAAGAAGGCTTTGAAGACATGCCGCGGCGCGTTCCCGACATCTCGAAAGTGAACGCACAGGTTGGCTTTCAGCCTGCCCTGGACCTCGATGGAATTCTCAAGACAGTCATCGAATTTCACAGTGGGCGCATGTCTGCTGGTCACGCATGAACCTGGGTACAGAACCGCGAGCGGTAGCGAGCGGGATCAGGACTCAACTTGCACGAAGGGCTCTGACAAGATAACAACTTTCTAAGCTTGAGTCTTTATCCCGCTCGCTACCGCTCGCGGTTCCGTAACATTCAGCCGTCCGCTTCTCGGACTTGTTCGATCGCCCGACCGAACCCCACCGATGAATCGCTGGGCTACTTTCACTTCGTCCGCCGAGCGGACGAGAATGCATTCCTACTTTTTGGGCAAAGCAGTTCGGACCGGGTTGCTGCGGGATGGTAATTAAATCTTCCACATCACGCTGCGTCTTCTGACTTTGACCGGGGATCTTACCGCCAGTAGATCTCGATGCCGGCTGTTTATTAAAGCGATCAGGCTTTGGTGATGTCTAAAGCCCAGGAGCCGAGCCGCTTGGCTAACCACTCCTCCTGAGTCGTTGAGCGCGCGTTGAATTAATCTTTTCTCTGCTTGGAGTATTTCCTTTTTCAGCGAAAACCCGTCCCAGGTGTGGTCCTTCAATTGTTCGTCGTTCGTCGAGGAGGCAAGTGAACTAATGACCTTATTGGCGCACGAGATTAGGCGTTTGCCGGTCGACGGATCCTGGGACTTTCCCAATAGTTGCGCGGCCGACTGATAAACCGAAACGAGTTCGCTGGTTGGAGTCCGCGACGAAAGCTCTTCCAAAATGCTCAACCCGGCACGCCCGGCGCCTTCCGGATCTCCTGAGTCGCGGGCAACTTCAATTGCCCGCTCGAGTGCGGCGCGTGACTGCACAGCTTTTTCTCTGCGCGCCAGCACGACGCCCAGAGTGGTAAGGGCTTCGGCGAGTATCGATTGTTCCCCTCCGCTTTCCAGCGCGCTGACAGATTGGCGCGCGAACGCTTCGGCCTCAACCAAACGTGCCTCTTCCAGCAATGCCCGGGCGCGCGTGTCGTCAGACTGCGCGACGCACTTAACATCTTTGAGTTCGAGCCACAGCTTGCGCGCGGAATCGAGATGAGCGTGCGCGTCCGCGAACCGCTTGATTCTGAGCAATAAGTAAGCGAGGTTGTTCTCGACACTGGCCCGAAAGCGAAGATGTCCAGCTTGCTCAAAATGAAAACTCGCTGCCGCGTATTCTACCAGGGCCCGATCAAGGCGGGCCTCGCTCTCTTCTCCCAGACCCAGGCGAGTGAACAAGCCCGCGAGCTCATTATGAAATGTTCCTTTGATAGCGTGATTGTCAATTCTTTCGACTATCGGCGCGGCTTCATCATAAGCCCTTAAGGAGTCGCCATACCTCCCGGCTGCCTTTTCCACCATCCCCTGACGGATCAGTGTGATTACTCGTGTCTCTTGGTCGCCCCCGGTTAAGCAATCAAGCGCGTCCTTCAGAATCAAGCGCGCCTCGTCAAATGCTCCCTGGCGCCAGTAACAAAGCGCGAGGTCGCTGCGTGCTCCCGCGACCCGCGCGGTTTCTCCCAATTCCTCGAAAATCTTAATGCTGCGGCTGATTAGATCCTTTGCTCTCTCCTGCGCGTCACCGACCTGGCTGGCGCTACCCGCCCATCCAGTCAGCGCTCCGGCCCTGAGCAATAATTCGGCCCTCGCGGACAGATCAAGATCATTCAGTGCCACCGAACGGCGTGGGTCAGGCCAAAAGTCGCCCAGGGCTTCGCAAGCGGCTTCATACTCGCCGGCTCTTTCGAGTTGTCTGGCCTTCTGGCAACAAAGCATGGCTAGCTGTGAGCGCGAGAAGGTAGGATCGCCACCTTCGCTGATCGTTAACGTGGTCGACTTTTTGTAGTCCATTCTCTCCGAATCCATTTCGCTGTCAGTCCGGAACTGACTCGTTTGAGTTTTGAAACTGTGCAGCATGTAGATTAACTCGACTTCAGTCGAATGCAAGAACTTTCGTCGCACGCTGCTAATGGCTTATATCGCATATGTTGGTGGGCCTTGCAAAAGATGAGCTTCGGCCGGGCCGGCAGCTGAAGGCCATTGGCCCCGGCATTTCGAGTCTTACCCAAGGAGGCGCAACCGATTTCTTCCGCCGAGGTTTTGTCCCACTTTGGGGAGGAGGTCGGTACCTGGAGCGGCAGCGACCGAGTAACCGTCCCAGCAATCTCGATATTCGCTGTAAGCTGCGACCCGGTCGTTACCGCTTCCGGGGACTGATCCCAAGACTGTCGTTCCTCAACTTAGACACCACCCCAAAGTCTATTGACTTGCCTTTAATGCTCTAATCGAATAGCTTTTTATCTCGTCGTCCTAAACCCTTTAGACATGATCTCTTTCAGTGCTTCTAACCTGATTCCGCCCGCAGTGTCGCTGGTGCTTGCGCTGGCACTAACGCCCGTGGTCCGTTCATTGGCGCGCCGCTGGGGATTTGTCGCGAAGCCGAAGGTCGACCGCTGGCACAAGAACCCCACGGCCATGATGGGCGGAGTGGGAATCTGGTTGACGGTAGTGGGCACGTACTTAGTTCTGGTTCCACATACTGAGCAAGGCTGGGTAGTGGTGGGCGCCGCTTCGTTTCTCTTCTTTGTCGGATTGATCGATGATTGGCTGCACGTTAAGCCTTACCAAAAACTGATCGGGCAGATTATCGGCGCGGCCATCGTCGTTAATTACGGTCTGGTTCTTCCATGGACCCGTTCGCTGCCAATGAATATGCTGATCACCATTTTCTGGTTGATTGGCATTACCAATGCGATCAACCTCCTCGATAACATGGACGGTTTGGCCACTGGGATTGCGGCCATTGCTTCGTGCTTTCTCACCTACAACTTTTTGACCGGGAACCAAATGACCGAGGCGGTGATGATGGCCGTGTTCGCGGCGGCCTTGCTGGGTTTCCTGGTTTACAACTCGACCCCAGCATCGATCTTCATGGGTGACAGCGGATCGATGTTCATCGGGTTCTTTCTCGCCGGTGCGGCCCTGGTTAATGTATCAGGTGGGCGCTCGCGCAGTTTTGTTCCGGTGCTGGCGGTGCCCATCCTCGTTTTGTTCATTCCAATTTTCGACACAACGTTTGTGACGATTTTGAGAAAGCTGTCCGGGCGCGCCGCTTCGCAGGGCGGGCGCGATCATACTTCGCACCGGCTAGTGGCTCTGGGCATGTCCGAACGGCGCGCAGTCTGGATGCTTTACGGACTGGCTGGGCTCTCGGGCTTTCTGGCGATCATGGTGAGCCACGTAAAACCTGACGTGAGTCTGGCCCTGCTGGCCGGGTTTACGCTCGTGCTGACGCTGCTGGGTGTTTATCTGGCCGGAGTAAAAGGATACGACGAAGAAGCTGATGTGCGCGCGGCGAGCGACAAACCCCTCTTCGCTTTTTTGGTCGACTTTTCTTACAAGCGCCGCATCTTCGAAGTCCTGCTCGACGTAGTGCTGATCGTGCTGGCTTACTGGTCGGCGTATGCGATCAAGTTCGAGCCTTTTTCGAACAGTCCCGCATGGAAACTTTTCCTGCGCACGTTGCCGGTGCTGGTGGTGGTGCGTTTGGCGGCGTTTCTTCTTTTTGGCGTCTATCGCGGCATCTGGCGATATACGAGCATCGACGATCTGATGGCCTTCGCGAAGGCGGTGGCGGCCGGATCGCTTGTCAGCCTGGCGATCGTGCTGTTCAAGTTTCGTTTTGCAGGCTTCTCGCGAGCTATCTTCGTCATTGACGCGCTGGTAATGTTAATGCTCCTCGCCGGCAGCCGGGTGGCGTTTCGATTCTTTCGCCAGGTCCTGCCGGCGGTCGGCGGCGGCAAGAGCCGGCGCGCATTGATTTATGGAGCCGGCGATGCGGGCGAATTGCTGTTGCGGGAACTGCTGAACAATCGCGACTTGAGTTATGCTCCGGTTGGCTTCATCGATGATGATCCAAAGAAGCAAGGAAAGGTGATCCACGGCTTTCGCGTTTTTGGGGGAAACGGAATGCTGGGAAAGATCGTAGGCGATCAGCAGATCGAGCAATTGTTAATCTCAACCCCGCGCATTTCTGAGGAGCGGCTTGCCGAGATTGCTCGCGAATGCGAGGTCCATGGCATTGAACTGAAACGCATGTCTATCAGGATCGAGCGTGTGGGCGACATTCCCCGGACGTCAATTGCGCGCTCGGCGACAGACGGCGACGCTGAGGCTTAATCCAGCCTGTGTCAAATTCGACGACTCCATCAGTCCTGACAATCCGCCTGGGATCGGGCACCCGCTGGTTGCTTTTATTGCCGGCGTTGCTGGCGATCCTGGGTTCCTGGTTTGCGGTACGGTGGTACGTTGGCAATACCATTGCCGAGTATGCGCCAGACGTTACTGAGGGCGGGATCGATCTAGCTCGGATGGCGGTGCGCTGGGCGCCGGGAGATCCGCTGACGCATTGGCGGCTGGGGACACTGGAAGAGAAAGTGTTCAGCGCACAGAATATGACCACCGCCGTTAGCGAATACCAGGAGGCGGTGAGACTTTCTCCGAACGATTATCGTTTTTGGACCGAACTCGGGCGCGCGCTCGAAGCCGGCGGCGACCGGGACAGCAGTGAAAAGGCCCTGCGACGTGCGGTTGAATTGGCCCCCGCTTATTCTCAGCCACGTTGGTATTTTGGTAATTTGCTCTTGCGCGAGGGAAAGTTTGACGAAGCCTTCCAGCAGCTCGGGCACGCCGCCGAATCCGACGATCAAATGCGTCTCCAGGTATTTGATTTGGCGATGCAGATTTTCAGCGGAGACGTAAATGAAATTGCCAGGGTCGCCTGTGGGTCGCCCGCCGCCCGGTTGCAGTTTGCCATCTACCTGGTGAACGCGAAGAGAGTCGATGACGCTATGCGTCTGTGGGGCTCTATCAGCCCGGCAGATCGCCAGGCGCAAAAGGATCTCAGCAGGCAACTGGAAAGAGATCTGACACAGGCGAGGCAATTTCATGCGCTCCTGACCGTGATGCACGAGATTGAGCCGGAAACAAGCCTGCCGGCGCCAGAGCAATTCTTTAACGGAGGATTTGAAAGCGATCTTAAAGTTCCCAGCGCGAACACTTTCGATTGGATGATCGAGGCCCGCGCATCTGCCCAGGCGTCCCCGGATTCGCATGCGCATAGCGGGCAAAAGAGTCTGCGGATCATTCTCAGGGCGCCGAGGAATCTCGATAAGATTCCGGTTTCGCAGAACGTAGTGGTTGAGCCGGGAACTCAGTATCGATTTGAATGCTACGCGCGCACCGAGGATCTAATCGGTGGCAGCACGCCGGCGCTGGTCATCCTCGACGCAGTGGACGGAGCCATGCTGGCCGCTTCAACTCCCTTGCCATCTGGAACGAATGACTGGCAACGTGTTACTTTCGATTTCACCACCAAGCCGCAGCACGATGGCATAACTCTTGGATTTTATCGCGCGCCTTGCAGTACCGAGGCGCAGATCTGTCCAATTTTCGGCACAGTCTGGTATGACGACTTCAACCTCCAACGCATCAGCGGTTCCGGTTCTCCGCGCTCAGACGCCGGCCGTAACAAGGGTTAAGCCTGGCACGCCAGAGCGGGTGAAACGCCGGCACACGCTTGCCAGCCGGCTGGCCTATCTGACGATCTGTGTCGCGGTGGTGCTCACTGCACTGGCCTACGGCACAGTACATTACTGGGCGCTTGCGACTTTTGCGTTGAGCGCGGCGGGACTGATTTGTCTCTGGTGCGTTGATGGTCTCGTGCTGCGTTCCGTGCAACTCAGTCGTAATGCATTGCAGTGGCCGCTGGTGGGATTGGTCGTGCTCGGTCTCATTCAACTCTTGCCGTTCCGCACTGCTGACAACGCTGGTCTGCCGCTGTCTCCAGCTCGCGCATTATCGCTGGATCCATATGCGACTCGTCTGGTGCTGGCGCAGGTTATCGCCTTACTAATCTACTTTGTTGCCACTCTGATTTTTACCGACACACCGCGCCGCTTGCGTACGATGGTTAGAACTATCACGATTTTCGGTTTCCTGTTGGCTATGTTTGGTCTGACCCAATCCTTCACCACCGACGGCACGCGAGTGTATTGGTTTCGTCAATTGTCACAGAGCACGGCCTTCGGGCCGTTCATTAATCGTCATCACTTTGCCGGCTATATGGAGCTGGCAATCGCACTGCCGCTCGGCTTGCTCTTCTCGGGCGCGATCGAAAGTTACAAGCGCCCACTTTACGCATTTGTGGTCATGATGATGGGGGTGGCCCTAATCCTGACAAATTCGCGGGGTGGAATTATCAGTTTGGCGGCCGAGATTTTGTTTCTCGCGGTCGTCGCCACTCCGGGCCTGCGCCGCGGAGAACGCCTGCCGCGCGCTCAACGTATCCGTTCGGCTTTGCTGCGCGCCGGTCTCGCTTTTGGACTGATCGCAGTTCTAATTGGAGGCACGATCGCTGTGGGCGGCTCAGATGTCTTCACTCGTTTGGTCGGCACGCCCAACGCGGCCGATCCCACCACGGGCCGCGCGCATTTTTGGAGCGTGACGCTCGACGTGATTAAGGCTTATCCGTTGGTGGGATCGGGGTTGGGATCGTTCAGTGTGATCTACACCCGCTACGATTCGCAGAACGGGGTCTTTCGTCTGGAGCAGGCACACAACGACTACCTGCAGACACTTGCCGACGGAGGCCTACTGGGCGGCATTCTCGGGATCGCTTTTCTGGTAATTCTTTTTGGCCAGGGATTCGCCCGTCGCGAAACGGACGACAAGTTCCGGCGCGGCGTGGCCACGGGAGCACTGGCCGGTTGCTTCGCGGTGCTGATCCACAGTTTTTTCGACTTTACTTTGCACACCACTTCGAACGCTTTGCTGTTTTTGATCCTGGCCGCGCTGGCAACCCTGGACAGTCGCGTCGACGAGGGCGGACATCATCGCGGCCCCCGCCGCCGGCGCCATTCCAGAAGTGCTGAATTAGAATCCGGCGTCCTGCCTGCTCCGGCGCTGGAAGAGGCAAAAACAGCCTGAATGGCGCCTGCCGCCTCATGAAATTAGGCCCTGTTTGGTTGTATCTTCACCTGCGGAGGATGTAGTCTGTGTCCCGCTCTTTCCCGATCTGGTAACTTAAGATTGTAGCCCTGGCCTATCGAAGGAGATCGTTTTCCAAGTGTCTTCGGCAGCACTCGCCAAGGTCTCATCCGGCCAAGAAGAATCAACCATCCCGTCTACGTTGGCGGGAGTCTGTCTGGCGGCCATCGCCCGGCATAACAAGCCTGATGCAGTCAGCGAGAGACGCGAGGGCCAGTGGGTAAGCATCTCAGCCGCGGACTTTGTGCGGCGCGTTCGTCACATCGCGCTCGGCTTGGCAGAGCTTGGTATCCGGCCCAAAGATCGCGTCGCGATCATCTCAGAGAATCGACCCGAATGGTCCATCGCGGATCTGGCCATCCTCAGCCTGGGCGCCGTCACCGTTCCCATTTACACAACCCAATCGATCGATCAGATTCAATTCATCCTGGAAGACTCCGGCACTCGGGCGCTACTGATTTCCGGCGGCCGGGTCCTGAAACACGCGCGCAAAGGATTCGAAGGCGTGCCGCACCTCGAGCACGTGGTCGTATTCGATCCTAAAGCTGCTGCTGGTCTTGATCGAGCGACAACCCTGGAGAGTGTCGAGGCGCGGGGCGCGGCGATCGAACTCGCGGACGCTGCCGCTTTTGATAAGTTGCTGGCTCGCGGCCGCAGTGAAGATCTGGCGACGATCATCTACACGTCCGGCACGACCGGCGAGCCCAAGGGCGTCATGCTGACGCACGGTAACTTTGTTTCCAACGTGCTTTCGATCACCGGCGGTCTGCCGATCATGCCGACGGACGTTTCGCTTTCAGTGTTGCCCTTGTCGCACATTTTCGAGCGCACGGTTTTTTATGTCTTCTGCTATATGGGCGTCTCGGTTAATTACGCCGCATCGATCGAACAGGTGGGCGAGTACTTGCGCGAGGTGCGCCCCACGATTATGACCGCCGTGCCGCGACTGTTCGAAAAGGTCTATCATCGCATTATTAAGAAAGGCATGTCGGCCGGCGGCCTAAAAAGCAAAATCTTCGCGCAGTCGCTCGTGATCGGACAGCGCTATGCCGAATTGAAAGACCAGGGAAGGCGCATACCGGTAGGGCTGAAATTGCAGCACGCAGTAGCCGATCGGCTGGTGTTCACCAAATGGCGCGAAGGCATCGGTGGCCGCTTGCGTTACTTTGTTTCCGGCGGCGCCCCGCTGTCTCCCGCGCTTTCGTATTCGTTTCTGGGCGCGGGCATTAACATTTTGCAGGGTTACGGCATGACTGAAACCTGCGTTGTGGCGGCCAATCGTCCCGATGATAATCGCGTGGGTTCGATCGGAAAACCATTCGACGGAATCGACGTCGTGATTGCCGAAGATGGCGAGATGCTAATCCGCGGACCCAACGTGATGCGTGGTTACTATGGTCATCCCGAATCAACGCTGGCCGTAATGAATGACGGTTGGTTCGCGACCGGAGACGTCGGCCGCATCGATGAAGACGGTCATCTGTTCCTGACCGATCGCAAGAAGGATCTCTTCAAGCTCTCGAACGGCAAGTATATCGCACCCCAGCAGATCGAGAGTCTTCTGAAACAGAGCGAGTTCATTAATCAGGTGGTTGTCGTTGGCGCCAGCCGCAAATATCCGGTGGCCCTGATTGTGCCCGATTGGGAAGCTTTGCAGACTTCTTTACGCGCCGCGGGAGAAACCGTCGCGGCGACTCATGCCGAGTTGAGCGCGCAAACCAGCGCGGTCAAGATGGTCCAGAAAGACGTGACGACGATCACGGCTCACCTGGCCGATCATGAGCGCGTCCGCCGCGTCGCCCTCCTGCCGGAAGAGTTCTCTATCGACAGCGGCGAGATGACGCCGACCTTGAAAGTGAAGCGCAACATCATCGACGCTCGGTATGGGAAAGTGATTGATGAGTTGTATCGATCGGGTTGAGAGTCATGCCGTTGTTGATTCGCTTTACTTACCGCGATCAGGAGGGACGAGCACGAATGCGGGCTTCCACTTCGGCCCATGAACTGCCGGCATCAGGATCTCTCTCGTAGGCGGCCAGACGGGCTTCGAGGAGAGCTTTCTCTGTATCAGTGAGCGGCTCTTCGCCATCCAGCCATGAATTTCCGTCGAGCTCAGCAAGCTTCAGACGGATTTCATTTCGCTCTTCAATAGTCAGCCTTGGCAGCTGTTCGAGAACTCAACCTTGCTCATGGGAGAATGATACTCAGCAATGAGACGTCGATCAACGGTAACGGATTTTGCATCACCGATCGCTCGCATTGGTGTCAGCCTGATTCATCTGCTGGGCTCTTAGGAACTCCGCCAGCATTTGCTCATAGCAACCCTGACACATCGCCAGCGCCAGTTCCTTGCCGTCGAGGTGGATGATCTCTCCACACCAACTGCACTTGACCGTCAATCCGTTTCTTTGCGCGATCTCTTCTTCATCAGACGGAGCGTCTTCGATCATTAGATATGTCATGACGTTTGTTCCTCGATCCTGCGGTCGACTGCTAAGCTGCCCGCTTGCCTTTCGTTTCGAGAAAGACCAAACGCATCAGCCAGGCGGGCATTGACCAGGTGCGGCCGTCAAGGTCGCGCTCAACCATCACCCTTTTGTCGTCGTTGAGACAGACACTGACCACCGTGATGTTTGCGTTACCATCCACATACGAACGGCCAATCAGATCGGCGCTCGGATTATTGCTTCGTCTTGGTTTCCTGGCGCGAAACGAGAAAGCGATTTGTTCTAACTGCATGAAAACCTCCTGGATCGCAGGCACTTTCATTGAGTGCGTCGTCAATAATAACTGCCGGGAATCTAGGAGTCTTATAGCTCAAGCGTGTTAAGCGAAGGTGAACGAGAAGATAAATCGAAGTTAATTCTGGGGAGCGGTGGCCCGCGCACGTTACCTGGCCAGATGAGCTACAGGGCAGTAGCCCGACCGTAAGGGAGGGCGTTGAGCCTGGCCAAAGAGACGCCCTCCCTCACGGTCGGGCTACTGCCCCGACCATCATGAGCGACCGTTAGAATAGTCCAGCACACCAGTCTGCATAGTCATCTTCCACTCGTTGCCGATCTTTGAGTAGACCTTGCAGACGCGGCCTTGCCAGTGATTTTCGTTACCGGCCTCATCGATCCAGAGTGTGTCGATATCAACGACTGCGAATGCTCCGTCACCTTCCTTCGAGATTTCGATCTTCTTGATCGCCCGGTCGTTGTGCGCCAGGCTATGGGTGTCGAACAGTTTCTGCCAGCCGCTCCGCCACCTTTCATAATCGTATCTGCCCCATTCGATCACCCAATCCATCGGATCGTGCGACTGGGGCGTGCGCGGCCATGGCCAGACCATGTCCTGATGAAACAGGGTCATCAAGAGTGTGACATCCTGTGTATTCCACGCGCGTGTCTCGCGATCGACTATCTCTTCGATCTGTTTTCTGATCTCGTCCATTTCGTCCGCCATCTAAACCATAAAAAAACGAAGGCGCAGGGACGAAATGCCTCTGCGCCTTTGCTTCCTTGTCAGCCCAGACTGAATCGCAGTTAGAAAGTAAACTTAACCGCTAACTGCAATTGCCTCGGGTCGCCCACGCCTTGCCGCAGAAAGCCATCAAAGTTGAATAGCCCCGGTGTGCTGAGCGGGTTGATATTGTTCTTGTTGTTGAAGGAATTAAACATCTCGACGATCGGAATCAGCGCATATCGCTCGCCAAATTTGAAAGGCCGCTGAAGGCGCCAATCGAACGAAAAGTACTGGTTGTCCTTGCGCAAAGTATTCCTTGCGGGACTGGCCGCAGTTCGATTGCCCGAGATGGGTTGCGCGCTGCGCGCCTGAACGCGGAAGTCTCCCTCCAGACCCCAGCCCAGCTGCACGAACGAAAAGAAATTGAACTTGTGCCGGATGTCTCGATCCGAAACCGAATAGTCCAGACTCAGGTTGAGAAATGTCAGGGAGCGATCAGTGAATGGATCGCGTTCGTTCGAATCATCATCCTGATCCTTCGACAGCACATAGTTCCATTCGAACTGATATCTCCTGCTCATGCGTTTGCGCATGCCTACTGTGAAGCCGTTGTAAAGCGATTTACCTACGGCACTGGTGACGAAGACATCACCCAGGGTTGGGAACAGAGGAGTCGCAGGCATCAGCACGCCCGTCCGGTTGAAATTCAGGAAACGGGTCAGATGTACGCCCTTCGAATGTGTGAAGTCAAAGTACAATGAGAGATCGCGAGCGATCTCCTGCTCGAACTGTACGTTCAGCGTATAGATGCGCGGGTTGGCGTAATTCTTACTGAACACGCGCACCGAAGCTCCGAAAGGAATGCCTCCCGACGGTGGTACGGACTCTGTGTTGGGCCAGGTAGGCGGCCTGCTGGCCGCGCCAAAGCAGGTAAAAGCAAAGGTAGAGTTGCAGAAGATGCCGAATTGCTGAA
>Ga0209131_1002590_pt1 | contig 12265 bp, 8 predicted proteins | sample GraSoi_2013_40cm_FD_185826 | JGI IMG/M metagenome (GOLD analysis project Ga0209131, IMG submission 185826) | Grasslands soil microbial communities from the Angelo Coastal Reserve, California, USA - Sample 9_17_2013_40cm (SPAdes) (version 2) | ecosystem: Environmental > Terrestrial > Soil >...
CAGAAAAAACAACGCGCGAAACCCAGGCGCGCATCGAACAAACATTGCGGCTCGATCACGAGACATTTATCAATGCCTCGTTCTTTCTGCAAGGCAAGGCAGATCAGTTCACACAAAAGAAGGCAAGTGAACGCAAGGCGGTGTTAAGCACGATTCTCGGCCTGGAGATTTGGGATACATATAAGGAACGTACCTCGGAAAAAAGAAAACTTCTCGAAGGCGAAGTGATCGAGATCGAAGGGCGTACAGCCGAGATCGAAGCTGAACTTTTAGAGGAGGCTGCCCGCAAGAGTCGGCTTGCAGAACTTGAAAGCACGCTGAAACAGTTATCGGCTGCGCGTGCCGCGCAAGAGTCGGCATTGGAAAATATCCGGAAAAATGCCGCGTTGCTCGATGGTCAGCGCGAGCTTGTCAGCACATTATCCATCTCACTGGAACGTTCACGGGCAACGCTTATATTGTTGCTAGCCCGTCTAGTTGAGAAGGAAAAGGATCGTGCCTCTTATGAAAACCTGGTGAGTCGCGCGAAAGAAATTGAATCCGCTTATAAAGCCTGGCAAACGACTCGCAAAGAACTTGAAGCATGGGATGAGACGGCCATACAGTTCCGCGAATATGACGAAAAGCGACAGCCGCTGAAACGTGAGATCGATTCAGAAAAGGCCCGTCTGACAGAGGAAAGACGTTCTTTATTAAGTGAAGAAGATGCGATCAACGCCCAGCAGGTGGCAATTAGTGATCTACAAGTTGAAATTAAGCAGGTGGGAAAATCATTGGAAGATGCCGAGGCAAAGGTCCAAGAACGGCTTGAGCTGGAAATCCAGAGAGGTGCCGCACGAGAAAAACAAGCCGAGCTAAGAGCAGAAAACGATGGGCTCAAGGCGAGCATGAACGAATTAAAAGATCGGATCGAGGAATTAAAATCTGCCGAAGGTGCGGAATGCCCTTTGTGCGGTCAGCCGTTGACAAAACAACATCGCAAGACGACCCTGAAACAATTGGAAGAGGAAGGCAAGGGTAAAGGAGATCGCTTCCGCGCGAATAAAAAAGAGGCCGATGATATAGAAGGTCAAATCAAGGAATTCGAAAGCCGGCTCGGAAAACTTGCCGGTGCCGAGAATGAACGTTTGAAACATTCGAACACGATCTCGCAACTGACAGAACGAATCGAAACCCTGCGGTCCATTGCACTGGAATGGGAGAAAACAGGCAGGAAGCGCCTGAATGATGTAACCAAAGAACTCGATAAGGAAATTTTTGCAGCAGATGCCCGCAAACAACTCGCCAAATTGGATAAGGAACTGGCCAAACTGGGTTATGACGCGTCGGCACACGATCTAAAAAGAAAAGAAGAGCTTGAATTGCGTGAGATCGATGAAGATTTTCACAGACTCGACAAAGCTCGTGAACTGAAAAAGCAGATTGAAAGCGAAATCAAAAATCTGGAGGATGAAAGCGCACGCAAGCAAGAGGAAATCGAAGAGCAGGAAACAGCTTACAACAAAGCCGCACTGGCCCTGGCAGAGTCTGAAGCACACTCTCCAGATATTCACGAAGCGGAAAGTAAACTGTTCGCTTTGCGCGAGGACGAGAATAGAACCCGTGATGAGGCTGGGGCGGCGCGGCAAAAAGTGGATGTGCTTTCCACGCTACGCGCGCGCAAAGTGGAATATGAAAGCCAGCGCGAAGAGCTCAACCAGCAGATCGCACGCCACAGAACATTGGAGCGTGCCTTCGGCAAGGATGGCGTACCTGCCCTTCTGATCGAACAGGCCCTCCCTCAGATCGAAACGAAAGCAAATGACCTGCTCGAACGATTAAGCAATGGACAAATGTCCATTCGCTTCGTCACACAAGCTGAATATAAAGATAAAAAACGCGACGACCTGAAGGAAACACTTGATATTCAAATCAGCGACTCGGCCGGCACGCGCGGATATGAAATGTATTCCGGCGGTGAAGCGTTCCGCGTTAATTTTGCCATTCGGCTTGCACTGTCTGAGATCCTTGCTCAGCGCAAAGGAGCGCGACTGCAAACTCTCGTCATTGATGAAGGTTTCGGCTCACAAGACGCACAGGGCAGGCAAAAATTGATCGAAGCCATCAACCTGGTCAAAAACGATTTTGCGAAAATACTCGTCATCACTCATCTCGACGAACTTAAAGACGCATTTCCAAACCGCATTGAGGTGGAAAAGACCGAACGCGGTTCCACCGTGAAAGTTATTTAGATAAACTTTTGGCCCTCATGCCATATTTCATCGCGTCAACGATTATCTTTGTGATTGGGCTCGTTGTCACATATTGGGTTCACAATCAATATCATCTTGATATTGTCGTATCTCCAGCGTCGCCTCCGATGCCTGCACCTCTTATCTCAATATGCATCCCCGCGCGAAATGAAGAGGATAATATCCAGAATTGCGTTGAGTCTGCGCTCACACAGGATTACCCAAATCTCGAAGTGATCGTTCTGGATGATCGCTCCGCAGATTCGACTGCGGAGATCCTTCATCAACTTGCAGATTACAATGACAAACTCAAAATAATCAACGGCTCAGACCTGCCCGACGGCTGGGCCGGAAAACCTCACGCGTTGCACCAAGCTACGGCAGTCGCGCGCGGCGAATGGCTGTGTTTCGTGGATGCAGACACATTCCTGGCCTCGCAGGCCATTTCATCCTGTTACGCAAAAGCAATCGAATGCAACGCTGACCTATTCACTACTTTGCATCAACAGATCACGGAAACCTTCTGGGAAAAAGTGCTTATGCCGCTGATTATGACCGCGCTCTCTGTAGCGTTTTCTCCGCGCAAAGTGAACGACCCAAGCCGCCGAGAAGCAGTTGCAAATGGGCAGTTTATTATGGTCAGGCGTACGGTGTATGAATCCATTGGCGGGCATGAGCGCGTCAAAGATCAGATCGTGGAAGACAAAGCCATCTCGGAACAAGTGAAATGGAATGGCTATCGTTTGATCATTGCGGACGGCAAACACTTCATCCGCACTCGTATGTATATTTCGCTCTCCACGATGTGGGAGGGTTGGACAAAAAACATATACCTTGGATTACGCGATCACCTACTTACGTTGCTGCTGGGCGCCTTTGGTGCAGCTCTGGCTTTGATCGCCGCATTCTTCGTTCCAATTTGGCCCATGCTAGGAATGGTGTGGTATTTCAATGATGGAAGCTGGCTTGCAATTAGCGTGGTAATTCAATCAATGATTATCTGGGTGGCTTTATTGTCTGCACGCGTCATTGTAGCGCGCAGGATGAACATCAACCCCTGGTATGCATTGACCACACCCCTGGGAGCCGCTATATTCGCGGCCATGATGTTTGTCTCTGCATGGAAAGTAATCTCCGGCCGGGGAGTGACATGGCGCGGAAGAACTTATCATTCCGAAAAAAGCCCGGGAACCAATTGATATAATGCCTTAATCACGTAGAAGGAAAAATGTTATGAAGAAAATTTGGACGTTGTTTCTATTAGGCATCTTATTCCTAAGTGCATGTGGCAGCGCTACAGAAGATGCGAGTGGAGTTGAGACACATGAACCATGGGCACGTGCTGCGGCTCAGGGTGAGAACGGCGCAGTATATCTAATCCTGCATAATCATACCCAGCAAATCGATAAGTTAACTGGGGCTTCCACAGATGCCGCCGAATCAGTGGAAATACATGAAAGCAAAATCGATGCAAATGGGGTGGTAACCATGGAGATTCATTCCTCGATTCCATTGGCACCTGATGATGAAATTGAGTTTAAACCCGGCGGGCTTCACTTTATGCTCGTCAAACTCAAGCGCGAGCTGAAGGTTGGCGATGAAATTACATTTACCCTTCACTTTAAGCAACACGAAGATATTACCCTCACGGTCCCAGTGATGGATGCCTCACAAATGGGCGGCGCGGGCATGGACACAATGCCGTAAAGTTTTTCAGAAAACTGAAATAACAAAATAAAAACGACCTGGCCAGGTCGTTTTTATTTTGTTTAGACTTCACCAAGCAATACTTGATCTGTACCGCGATCAACTTCCCACGGATAGACAATGAAGGCATCTGTAACCGCCGCATAGTAATCCGGTCTTACACTACCAAAGAGGTTGCGATACGGATTGAAATGCAGGACACAAGTTTCAGGAAAACCGCCGGCTGCAGACACACGATTCTTCACCGCGGTGATCGTGCGCCCAGAACCCCAAACGTCATCCACAATTAAGGTAGGACGGCCGCGTAACTTATCCTCTGCCGGAAATTGAATAAACTCCGGCCATGCCATCAGCGTCGATTTTTCGCTCTCCAGCTTCGCAGGGAAATCTACTGCCGCGGTGAGGATGTGTGTAATGTCCATGGCCTCGGCAAGCAAGCCACCGGGCACCATCCCGCCGCGCGTGATCAACACCATCGCGGTAAACTCACGACGGAACTGCGGGACAAGATGGTCAATTAATTTATCCAACTCCTCCCAAGTGATCATTTCGCGGCGCGGTTCGACAGGCATGAAGATTTTGTTCTCCGCATCAGGATGGCGCTAAAGCAGCCGCAAGTGGAGCAGGCGCGGCCACCTGAATGGAACTTCCTTTGGCGTGAGCCTTCTCCAGTTCACGCGCCCAGATATACAGACAGGTATGATAGGCTGTACTTGTATAAGAACCAAACACACTTGCCACCATCACAAACGTAAAAAAGATAAATACACCGACAGCGATCCCAACGACCGAAACAGTTGTATCGCCGCCGGAGACATAAGCCAAACCGCCACCAATGGCAAACGCGATCACAAACCCGATTAAGCCAAACAGGAAGCCGATCAAGCCGGTGACCCAGCGTACACCTACAGTGCTGATACCGATCAGCAGCACATTATCCTTGGTGATCTTCCAGATGCGATCAAGTGCCGCCTTGAGATTCAAATCATCAATCACCATGGCTGGCAGGATCAGCGCGGCTGCTTCGGTCCATAAGACCTGTAACAAACCTGTTGCTTCACGCATCATGCCCGCCGCTATGCTGCTGCGGCCTCGATTTCGATTGGCCGCATTGCGAAGTAGACTGACAGCCGTCGATGCCGCAGCAAGGGTGAGAATATCAAAAAAGTCACGGCGTATGACCGTCCATGCCTTATCCATGCGGCCGTCCCCTTCAGAAAGATAGCCATAGATCAAGTAAGCTGTCATCCCAGAAAAAACATAACCCACGACAAACTGAATGAAGATGAGGATTCCACTAAGCACAAAGAGAATTCCATTGCCGACACGAGAACCGCCTACAAGCACAGCAGCACCGATGATCGGGATCATACCGATGACAGTCACAACCATCCCAACGATCAACGCATAAATGGATGGCTTGAGCAGATCCTTATCTTTGAAAGCCATGTCCCAGGCTTGCTTTAGAAACGACCAGCCACGTGAAAAGCTTTGCATATTCACACTCCTTTCATAAGTAAGTTGATTATAGCAAAATTGATGAAAGATGGAGGTGGAAAGGGCAAAACGATCACAGCAAACTGATCGGGTCAAGCTCGACACGCCAGCCGTCAAATTTCATATTTCCCAACAGGGATTTCGGGTCCGGTCCACGCAAAACAATTTGCCAGCGATATTCACCATTTTCTTTGGCAAAGAAACAAGGAACCGGACCGATCAATTCCGTTTGATGATGATCCTCCGCCTCCACCTTGACCTTTAGCCTGTTCGCAATTTTCTGCGACTCTGCCTCCGCCCTGGCCGCCTGCGCATGGCGATACTCCAAACGAATGAGCCTTGCAAAAGGTGGATATCCCAACTGTTTGCGATAAGTCAATTCCTGTTCATAGAATCCATTGACATCGTGCTTCGCAGCAGATCGAATGGCATAATGGTCAGGCATGAAAGTCTGCAAAATGACTTTCCCACCAAGTGAGGAACGCCCCGCACGACCTGCGACTTGTGTAAGTGTTTGAAATACTTTTTCACCAACAAAAGGATCGGGCAAATTCAGGCCTACATCTGCAAGTACGATCCCAACAAGAGTCACAAGGGGCAGGTCGAGCCCCTTTGCGAGCATTTGAGTGCCAACCAATATATCGGCTTGATGATTGGAAAAATGTGTGAGGATGATCTCGTGCGCGTCCTTTTTACGAGTGGTCTCCCAATCCCATCTTAAAGTGCGCGCCTTGGGAAACATGGCCTTTACTTCCGCTTCCACCTTTTCGCTGCCAAGCCCATATGCGCGGATCTGGGAGCTGCCACAAACATCGCATTTCTTCGGCATTTGACGTTCATATCCACAGCGATGACAAAGCAATTTCTCTCTTTCATCTATGTGCAAAGTAAGAGGCGTATCACAGTTGGGGCATTTGACTGTCGTCCCACAATCGCGGCAAAAGACGTACGTGGCAGTACCGCGGCGATTGAGGAAAAGAATCGCCTGCTCGCGACGCGAAATGGTCTCTGCCAAAGACTCTGCAAGTGTACGAGAGAATATCCCGCGATTGCCCGCCTTGAGCTCTTCGCGCATATCCACCATCTGAACGGGCGGAAGGCCGGCCTGTACGATCCGGCGAGGCAGATCCAGTTTTTGGATATATTTTTGTTCGGCAGCAAACCTTTGTTCCACAGTCGGCGTCGCAGAGCCAAGTACACATACTGCTCCACACAATCGCGCGTATTCCTGCGCGGCGGTCACCGCGTGATAATACGGAGACTCAGATTGATAATATGAACTGTCATGACATTCATCTACAACGATCAAACCAATATTTGGCAAAGGTGTAAACAACGCAGAACGCGCCCCAATAATGACCTTAAGTTTGCCGGTCCGTGCGCGCCGCCAGGTATCATATCTCTCGCCTTCCGATAATTTCGAATGGATCAGCCCCACCTGGCCGGGGAAGCGCACCAAAAAACGGCGAACCGTTTGTGCAGTCAATGCGATCTCGGGGACCAAAATAATCGCTTGCTTTCCGCGCCTAATTACATCTTCGGTCGCGCGCAAATAGATTTCTGTTTTGCCTGAGCCTGTTACTCCATACAGCAAAAATGGTCGATTGGCTCTATTCGAAGAAATTGCATTTGTAACTTTTTCAAGCTCGGAAGATTGTTCGGATGTCAATTCAAGTGCTTGTATTGAGGCCTTATCCACGTACCTACTGGTCTTCTCCAATGGGTCGCGAAAGATCTCGCCTTCGAACAATCGAATCAACCCGCGCTCTTCAAGCGCCTGCAAGTCTGTTAGATTACATCCCGTCTCCGCATACACCCATGAAAGATTGATCGCTTCAGGTTGCCGGATAAGAAATTTCAGCGCAGATTGGCGGCGTGCGAGAGTCTGCTTTGTGCCCAGTGAGTCCATTGCTGCCAGCGCCTCTTCCGGCGGTACGGCAAGTTGCGCGACGCGAATGAACTTTGGTCTCACTCGAGGGGCCGGCAGGACATGTCTTGATGAAAGAACGCCTTTCCTGATCAACACCTGCGCAGTTCTGCGCCAATCTACTTTGGAAAAGTGCGAGTCAATTTGGCGGCCTCGAAGGGGTCCGTGCTCGCGAAGTAGGTTTACGATCCGTGTGGCAACTGTGGATGTTTTATCTTTGTAATCGAGAATTCGCAATTCATAACTGATATCTGCCTGCTGACTCAATCCCACTGGAAGCATGAGGCCGACAATCGCCGCGAGCGTATTGAGAGTAGAGTCTGCCAATTGAATCGCAAGAGCAAGTTGGGGCGAGGTCAGAACCGGTGCAGGGTCGAGCAGATCCATGATCGATTTTGTATTCTGCACCGATGGGGTTTCGATCAACTCAAGGATCACGCCCTGTACAGTCTGCCTGCCAAACGGCGCGATTACAAGACATCCCACTTGTATACGGGGCGCGAGTTCCGGGGGAATCGAATAGTCGAAGACGCCACTTACCGTGGGAACGTTAACCGCAAGACGCGCAAACATGGTTCGATTATATCGGCTTTGTAATAACGGCCGCGCCGTAGCCAACCACAGATGAATGATCCCCGGTTATATCGCCTGACGTCCCATGCTTGAGGATTTTGACCGTATTGGCTCCTAATCTACGGCTAGCCCAAAAAACGGCCGCAACAGCAGCATGCCCGCAGGCGAAAGCCTTGCCCGTATGCTCAGCTTCAAAAATCGAAATTGGATCGAAAGATTCGAACCTTCTTAACATTTCCTGATCGAGGATGAACGCGGTCTTTTGATCATGGAAATGTGAGAGGTCGGTGGAGGCAACAAGCAACGCATTTTTATCTTTGAGAACATTAGCAAGCGCATCCCCGAGTTTCCTTGCTATTTCCGGTTCCTGGACGCGGATCATGATCGGCAATAATTTAAATTGGCTTTCAAGCGCACGTTGCAGAAAGGGAAGTTCAATTTCAAGTGAATGTTCTTTATCTTTTGAAATAGGTGTAATCAAAACATCGAGATGATCTTGGAGTTCGGCCAGAGCAGTTTGATCTACTTCGATATTTCCCAAGGGTGTGGAATAAGCCTGGTGAGTTGTAGTAATAAGTGGATAAGGTGCAAAAGCGTGATAAGGTGAAATAACTGCGACCAGATCGGGGTCAAGTCCGCGCAGCGAGGCAAAAGCATGTCCCGCAATAGAACCGGAATAGCGATGCCCAGCATGAGGGGCAATAACTGCAACAACTTCCCCATTCAGCTCAGGAAGTTGTGCACTGTTTAGATATTCGTCGATGATAACAGCAAGAGTTTTGGGATCACCTTCGTACCATGTGCCTGCGATTGGCGATGGACGAAGATCAAGGTTGGTCATAGATCCATTCTATGCGAGGGAAATAAAAAGAGGCCAGATTATGTAGTGCACCCTAAAAGTTGGACACAACCCAACAATTGGAGGTGCAGTTCAATTTCTCTGGCCTCTTCTTATTAACCTTTTACGGAACGTGATATGACCCGATCGCGTTATTGACGATGTCCAAAGTGGCTTGCTCTGTATTATTCGACCACCATGCGGTGAGCATGAGAAATGTCAATTTATCATTCCCGCGCAGTTCAAAGAAAGATACACCCTGGTATCCACCACCCTTTGACGTCCATTCAAGACGCTCGGAGCCATCGTTCATAATTTGGTCGGTCGAAACACGAATATCGCCTTCCTTGCCGGTATTGCTGTAATAGGTGTTCAGCAGATAAAGAGCAAATCGACCATTATCAGTTCCACTAAACGCTTTGCCGTCATTGTAGACCAGGCTTTCAATCTTGGCAGATTCATCAGGGGCCGTAAAGACGTCGGTATAATACACATCGCCTGGTACATTTTTATAAACCCAATTGCTGGGTAGATCAAAAGCAAGCAGGTTGTTCTTGTCAACAAATGTGGTCAGGTCCGAGCTACCTGTAGAATTACTTGTGTTGCCGGACGGATTGGAAGGCGGGTTGGGCAAAGCCGACGCCTTCGTGTTGGTCGCAACAACAGGCGCAGTGGTTGTGGAAGAACCACTGCCGCACGCAAGACTGACTGCTAACATTAGGGCAAGAAAAGCAAAAAGCATTCGATACCGTTTCATAGCATTCTCCTATCTCCGTTCGTTTATTAGAAAATATTTTGCAAGGATACCGCAGAAGTAAACAATGGGGAAGGTGTGCCAGTAATCAAAGGAAAGCTGTTTTTTCTTTGGAGATAAGATCGGCATCACTCTTGCTTTTCAGCATGTTGGCGTGCTATTATGATCATCTGAAATCCCATCCAGCCCAGGAGGCACGGTCATGGAAAAAGGAACGAAATATGGCATTCCAGCACTGATCGCCGGAATAGCGATTTGTCTAGCTGTCGTTTGCTGTTCCATTGCATTCTTGTATTACTTCTATGGAGATACCTTCTTGAGCAATACAAGCATCCCGATACCAAGCAATCCCCAATCCATTGTCCCATCAGACACCTCCAACCTTCCCGAATGGACGGTCATCTTGTACGAGGATGCGGATGACAAAGTGCTCGAAGAAGATATGGTCAATGACGTCAACGAAATGGAAATGGTCGGCTCAACACCACAAGTGAATATTGTTGTACAGCTCGACCGCGCAGAGGGCGCCTTCACTGGCGATGGCGATTGGACTGGCACACGCCGGCTATATATTACCCAGGACAATGATCTGGGTCAAATCACTTCGCCGGTTGTTCAAGACATGGGCGAAGCAGATATGGGAAATCCTCAAACCCTTATCGATTTTATGACATGGGCGATTAAGAAGTATCCGGCGAAAAAATACGCGCTCGTCTTGTCCGATCACGGTGGAGGCTGGACTGGAGGATTCTCTGATGAACAATCCGGTTCTTCTCTCGGTCTGGCACAAATTGCCGATGCAATCGACCAGGTTCAACGATCGATGGGTGGGCAGAAATTCGAGATAATCGGGTTCGATGCCTGCTTGATGGGCATGATCGAAGTATATGGCTCGCTCTATCCATATTCCAATTACATGGTTGCTTCAGAAGAAGTGATCCCCGCCACAGGCTGGTCTTATGCCGCATGGCTGGGGCAACTGGTACAGAATCCCACCATGGATGGGCGCGAAGTATCTAAGAACATCGTCTCGACCTATATTGTGGATGACGCAGTCCTTACACAGCGTGCCTCTTCAAGTGAAATCGCAGATATTGAATCCGGCTCAACATTAAGCGCCGTAGAAAGTGCGCTCGTTCCAAATGTGATCAGTACAATGAACCAGTTCATTTCCACTATTGCCGCGGTGGACCAGACCTGGGTGGCCCAAGCCCGCGAATATACGCGCAGTTATTACAGCATCTTCGGCGAAGACGTACCTTCTCCGTTCATTGATCTCGGAAACTTCGCGGAGATCATGGCCACCACCAATGACCCGGCAATTCAACAGTCGTCCGACCAGTTGCGCTCGGCAATTTCTGCTGCCATTGTTGCAGAAAAACATGGAGACCGCATGTCGGGATCGAACGGCATCTCCTTTCACTTCCCCATCTCGGATATTTACGTGCTCACAGAATTCACCGACAAGACCAACGTTAGGTATGCAGACGATGCATATAAATTCCTGCAACAATCTTCCTGGGATGAATTCCTCGCCTTTCATTACACCGGCCAGGCTTTCGTTCCACAACAAGGAGAAGCTTTTCTTCCAAGCCGCAACTCAGAGGTGATCGCTCCAGGGGAATCTGAGCTATCGATTGCCCCCATACAACTCTCGGACACCACTGTCACCGGTGACGAAACCATTACCTTGAACACCACGATTACTGGCCATCCCTCTTACATCTACTTCATCTTGTATTTTTACAATCCCGATGCAAATGCCTACTGGGTTGGCGATATCTCTTATGATTTTGCGCCGGATACAGTAACTGTCGATGGTGTAGCCAGACCAGATTACGGCCCCAGCCCAATTCAAGTAAAGTACGAATGGTCGCCGAGCCTCTTCGTCTTGAAAGACGGGCAGACCGAATCCTATGCATTGTTCGAACCTGAGGAATACGTTAACCAGCAAGGTGTCTCAACTTATTCTGTATATGGTCAGTATAGTTATGTAAGTGGAGGCGCCCCAGACGACGCCAAGCTGGTTTTCGACCCCGATGGTAAGCTGCTCCATATTTACGCCTTACCGGATTCAAATGGCGATGGAATTTCCACGCCGGTGGAGATCACGCCGCAGCTTGGAGACAAGTTCACCGACTATGTGAAGTCCTATTATTTCGATCAGAGTGGCGGAACAACTTTCGATTACTCCCTAAGTAGCGACACGTTTACTTATGGTGATAAAGGCTTCTGGTTTGAAGCGCGTTTTCCGGTGGATGGTAAATACGCGATCGGCTTCTACGCAGTTGATTTCGATAATAACACCACTGAAAGCTACGACTTTATCACCTATCAGAACGCACCATAAGCAATCACAAATAAAGAGAGCTCAGAACACAACTCTGATTCTCGTTATTTTATCAACACCTTTTGCGTAGCTTTGAATGCAAGCGCTGGCAATGCATCACGCGGAAACCACTCAACTGCGTCTGCGTCATCTGCCGGGCTCAACTCTCCGGAAAGCACTTCGGCTTCATACACAATGATGAAATCTGCGCCACGCTCATGCTCACGACCGGCAATCACTTCCAAGACTCGCTTCACGCGCACGCTCAAACCTGTTTCCTCCAGACACTCACGCGCTGCCGCCTCAGCAGGATCTTCACCGCCATTGATAAAGCCTGCGGGCAACGTCCACAAACCGCGATAAGGTTCATTTGCGCGACGCACAAGCAGGACGCGGCCATTCTCTTCAA
>Ga0209131_1002592_pt1 | contig 12264 bp, 7 predicted proteins | sample GraSoi_2013_40cm_FD_185826 | JGI IMG/M metagenome (GOLD analysis project Ga0209131, IMG submission 185826) | Grasslands soil microbial communities from the Angelo Coastal Reserve, California, USA - Sample 9_17_2013_40cm (SPAdes) (version 2) | ecosystem: Environmental > Terrestrial > Soil >...
ATCAAGCCCAGGGAGACGCCATCCGCACCCGCCGGCTGCACCAGTGTCGCCGGCGACATGGAGGCCCTCAGCCAGCAATTGCAGCGCCGATTGCACCTGCCCGGCTATCTGCATCCGCTGCTGGTGGGCTATTCGTCCGGCGCGACCATCGTCTACGCCGCGCTGGCACAGGCCCCGCACGGGACCTTTACCGGCGCGATCAGCATGGGGTTCTGCCCCGACCAGGACTTCAGTGGCGCGCGCCTGTGCAAGACCAACGGCCTGGACTATCACCTGCCGGAGAAAATCAAGACCGGCGATCACACCCTGATCCTCGATGCGAATGCTAGCCTCCGTGATCCGTGGATCGCGGCGCAAGGTGAACGCGACCAGGTGTGCAATGCCGATATCACCCGCAAATTCGCCGCGGACATCCCGGCTGCAAAGCTCCTGAGTCTGCCGCGGGTCGGTCATGGCTTTTCGGTGACGGCCAATTGGTGGCCACAGGTGGAGCAGGCGTATCGGGAGGCTGATGCGCGTGCCACGCCACCGGTACCGCAGGATGCCTCGATCAATGACCTCCCGGTCTACGAGGTGCCGGCCGGCGATCGGCAGGGCAATCGCCTCGCGATCCTGCTGACGGGCGATGGCGGCTGGGCCGGGCTTGATCAGGATCTGGCTGCCGAACTCGCCGGCAAGGGCATTTCGGTCGCGGCCTTGAGCAGCGTGCGTTATTTCTGGCAGACGCGGACTCCGGAGCAAAGCGCTGCCGATGTGACCCGGCTGATCGATCATTTTCAGTCGGTCTGGCACGCCCAGCGCGTGCTGCTGATCGGCTATTCATTCGGCGCCGACGCCCTGCCCTTCATCTGGAACCGCCTGCCACCACGCGTGCAGCAGCACGTCGACAGCATGAGCCTGCTGGGCCTGAGCGCCACGGCCAGCTTTGAAATCAGGGTCGCGGGCTGGCTGCCCGGATCCGGCGGCGGCGATCTCGCCACGCTGCCTGAAGTGCAGCGGGTGACCGCCTTGCCGCTGCTGTGCGTCTACGGGAGCGGCGAATCGGACTCACTCTGCCCCTCCCTGCAGCTGCCGAACGCGAGCGCGGTACAGATCGGCAGCGGCCACCATTTCGGAGGCGAGACGCCGGCGATCGTCGATGCGATCCTGCGCGTGGCCCATCTCACGCCGGCGACGCCTGCTTCCCCTTGAGTACGGCCCCACGCAGCCCGCCGGAGATCAGCAGCGTGACATCGAGCAGCACGCGAGCCAGTGCCAGGCGCCCGGGAGCGGCCAGATACCGTGGCCGCCATTGCGGCGCGAACTTGTCCTTGTATTCGCGCAGGCCATCGAAGTTATAAAACTCGGCCCCGAGGCGATACACGAGCCGGCCGAGCTTGTGCCAGGCGGGTGCCAGCCGATGGGCTTCCAGGCCGGCGAGCGGCGCCATCCCTAAATTGAACCAGGCGTACCCGCGCGCGCTGCCCCACAGCATGAGCTCGATAAACAGGTAGTCCATGACTGAGCGGGGTGCCGCAGCGGCGTGGCGCATGAGATCGACCGACAGCTCCTCGCGGCCCTGTGACTCCCACAGATTCGCGAACGCGACCGGGCGGCCTTCATGCATGACCAGCGCGATGGAGAAATGCTGCAGATACGCATCATCGAAGAAGCCCAGCGAGAACCCTTTCTCCGCGACGCCCTTGGCCGTGAGCCATTCGTCCGAAATCTCGCGCAGCCGGGCTCGCAGCTGCGGAAACTCCGCGGGCGGCGCAATCTGGAAACTCAGTCCATCGCGCTGTCCCCGCCGGTGCGACTGGCGCAGTCCCGCGCGCGCGCCTCCCTCGAGTGAAAAGCCTTCCAGGCTGACCCTCGCCTCCTCGCCCAGTTTGCTCAGGCCCAGACCCGCGTCGATGTAGGCGGGCAAGGCCTCGGGCGAGACCTCGTAGAACGCCGGCCGACAGCCGTAACGATCGGCGTGCTCGAGAAAGCGCCAGATCAGCTCTTCGTGGTCCGTGGCCGGTCCGATCGGATCGCCCATCGCAACCCAGGTGCGGCCCGAGACCGCATACATGATGAAACTGCGCTTGGCTTCATTGAAGAACAGCCGCTTGTCACCCAGCAGCGCCAGATTGGCGGCCCCGTCGCCGGAGGCTCGCACCAGTTCCAGCAGGCGGGACGCCTCGACCGGTTCATCGGTTTGCTCGAGCCGCGCGGGCCTGAGCAGCCGCAACAGCGCATAGCCGCCCAGCACCAGTGCCGCTGCCAGGGTCGCGCGCAGCATTCGCGGCGCGTTCGCGTCAAAGGCAAACTGCCACCACAGTTCGTTGGCGTACGGGATCCTGCGATAGGCCAGCACTCCGATGTAGGTGCTGGCGCCGATCGCGATGCACACGCTCGCGATCCACATCGGCGAGAGCGGCTCGCTCAGCAGCGAGGCGCGGCGGTGGAACTGATGGCGCGTCGCGACCAGCACGGCCGCCACGCAGGCCAGCACCACGGCCTCTTCCCAATCGAGTCCCTTGAGCAGTGAGGCGACGATGCCGGCACCGAGCAGCCACAGCGCGATGAGCCGGGCACCGTCGATGCGCCGGTACAGTCCGCGCGCCAGGATGAGCAGTGCTGCGCCCACCGCGCTCCCGACCAGATGGGACAACTCCAGCACCGGCAGGGGCAGAATCTCCTGCAGGGCCGCCAGGCGTGCCGTCAGTCCCGGAGTGGCACCCGAGAGGAGCAGCACCAGGCCGGCACCGAAGCAGAGCACCGCGGTCGCCTGGGGTGCGATGAGATTGAGCGAGCGCCCGGTCCAGCTCGCCGCCCGCACGATCCGGTGTCGCTGCGGCCAGAGCTCATGGCCCACGAGCAGCCCGATCGAGATCAGGAAGGGCAGCGCGTAGTAGACCAGCCGGTAGGCAATCAGCACGCCCAGCAGTTGCGAGGGCGGTACGCCGGGCAGCAGCACCACGAAGACGGCCTCGAATACGCCCAATCCGCCGGGCACGGCACTGAGCACGCCCGCCGACAACGCAACCATGAACAGACCGGCAAACGCCCAAAAGGTGACGTCACTGGCCGTCGGCAGCAGCGCGTAGAGCGTGGCGCTGGCGCACAACAGGTCGAGTGCCGACACCGTGATCTGCTGCAGCGTCAGCCGTATGGAAGGCGTAGGCACGCTCCAGTCGCGCAGCGCCAGCGGCGCGCGACGCAAAGCAATGGCTCCCAGGTACACGCCGACCAGAACCAGGAGCACCGTCCCTCCGCCAATGGCGACCGCGCGGCTCGCATGCAGGAGCGAGGAGGCCGCGCCGGCATCGACAATGAGCGAGACAGCCGTGAGCGTCGTCGCCCCGAGCACAAACGTCAGCGATCCGAATGCGACGATCTGTGCGATCTGCGGACCGGAAAGGCCCGCCGCCGAATACAGGCGCAGGCGGATGGCGCCTCCGGAGAGCGCCGACACCCCCAGGTTGTGGCCGATGGAGTAGGCGATAAACGAAGTGAAGGCGATGCGTGAATACGGCAGTTCGGCGCCGGCATAGCGCATTGCCAGCCGTTCGTACTGCGTGAGCAGGAAATAGCTGAGGGCCGCGAACAGCAGTGCCAGCGCGAATGAGGGCGCTGGAATGGAATGGAACGCCGACCGGACCTCGGAGAGATGAAACTCCCCGGCCAGGCGATGCAGCGCGAAGATCGCCAACGCGAACACCAGGAGCGATGCCACGGCCGGCAGATAGCGCAGTTTCGAGCGCACCCATTGCAGCTGGGCGCTCATGGCAGCGGCATCTTCATGAGGAAGAATGGCCCGGTAAATTCAATTGCTTACGCCCACCGCGGGCGATGGTATCCGCCGCGTGGCCGGAGCATCAAGCCGTGCGCCAAGGTCGTGAACTTACCCCCTGAACCTGAGGTCAACCAAGAGTGATGCGGTGCCATCGTCACCGGTCAACCGAACGCCCAGTGAGGCGTTTTAACTTTATGCCAGCCCAGTAACGACTCTGGAGGATGACGATGAGCGAAAAGACACGGTTTCATGGTGAAGCGCTCGCGCTACTTGCGCTGCTCGGCGGTGCCGGCTCGGCGTGGGCTACGGTGCCCGCGGACTCCACCACGGCGACACCGCCGCCGGCGGCATGGCACCACGCCGGTGGCGGTATGCACCATCGCGGCATGGATGGCGGCCTGATGCAGGTGCTGCACCAGTTGAATCTGAGCGACAGTCAGAAGCAGCAGATCCGCAGCATCACCGACAATGCCAAAGCGCAGTGGCGCTCGCAGTCCGCACCGGAACTGAACGATCTGCCCGCCCTGGGCAATCCGGGCGATCCCAATCATGCCGCGGCCGTGCAGGCGGCCCAGGCGCGCGCCGCCCAACGGATCCAGAACCTGAGCGAGGTCGAGCAGCAGGTCTATGCGGTGCTGAGCCCCGCCCAGCAGGCGCAGCTGCCGCAGCTGTTGGCGCAGCTGCAAGCGAAGTGGACAGCGCGGCGCGACGCGCGCCCGGCGCCGACGGAGCCTGCGCAGACACCCTGAGCCGCACCAGGCCATGAGTGCTTTCATGAAGACTTCTTCATCTTTGGGCTTTCCCCGTGCGGTGCTGCTGGCCGGGACCGGCCTGCTGCTGGTCGCATGCGCCAGCGAACCGATGGCGGTACCTGCTCCACCTGCCGCCACTGTGGCGCCGCTCCCCGACACGCGCGTCTACGTCTACCCCGCCGAGGGCCAGAGCGCCGCGCAGCTCGATCGCGATCGCTACGAGTGTCACCTGTGGGCCGTGCGCCAAAGCGGCTTCGATCCCAGCGTCGCGCAGGCGGCGCCTCACCAGCGGGTCGAGGTCGTCGCCATGCCGCCGCCCGGCTCGGACGCCGCTGCCGGTGCCGCGACGGGCGCGATTCTCGGCGCCGTCGTCTCGCGTCCGCGCGAAGCGGCGGGCGGAGCGCTGATCGGCGCGGTGGCGGGCGCCGTGCTGGGCGCGGCTTCCGACTCGGCGCGAGCCGAACGGGCCGCCGACACCCAGCGGCGCATTGACGCGCGGTACGATAGGCAGAGCTACGCCCTGGACCAGATGGCCAGCGATTACCGCCGCGCCGTCAGCGCGTGCCTGCAAGGCCGCGGATACACGGTCAAGTAGTGCGCGGCCGCTCGCGCGAAGGAGTCACACATGAACACCCCACCCCTCAGGCCGACTGCGATTGCATTGCTGATGCTGCTCGCGCTGTCTGCTATCGCCGCTACCGCTGAGGCGCGCGACTCACATCGCGGCTACGTCTACGACAATCGCTACAACCACGGACACTACTATCCGGGGCGCGGCGCCGCATTTCGCGCGCTTCCCCAGGGCGGTTATCGCGTGCCCTATCGCGGCGGCGACTATTACTTCCACGGCGGAGCGTGGTATCGCCCCTGGGGACCGCGATTCATCGTCGTGGCGCCGCCCTTCGGCATCGGCATCCGTTTCCTGCCACCCTTCTACACCACCGTATGGTTCGGGGGAGTGCCGTACTACTACGCCGACGGCACCTACTACCTGTGGCGGCCGGAGCGGGAGGAATACGTCGTGAGCACACCGCCGCCGGACTCGGCTTCGGCCAGCACTTCGGCACCGACCAGTCCCGAGCTCTACGCCTATCCCAAGAATGGCCAGAGCGACGCGCAGCAGTCTACCGATCGTTACGAGTGTCACCGCTGGGCCAGCAACCAGAGCGGCTTTGATCCCACTGAGCCGCTCGGCGGAGCGGCCGCGGCCGATGCCGAGGCCCGCCGCGCCGACTATATGCGCGCCCAGAAGACTTGCCTGGAAGGGCGAGGTTATAGTGTCAACTGACGCCCTCACGAACGACCGCCCGATCATTCCTTGCAAGTAGAGTCAAACACACCGGGGGAGGAAGTCCGGATCTCGCGGGGCCCGCTCTCGCGCTTCGCCCTGTGGGTGGGGATCAGCTCAGGTCTGGTGATCGCCATGGGCTGGTTCATCTATCACGCGCGGCAATCGCAGGCCGGCGGTCCCGGGGGCCGAGGGGGCCTCAATGCACCCGCGGCTGTCGCGGTCGCCACGGCCACCACCGGGGACATTGCCATCCAGTTGCCCGCGCTGGGTACCGTGACGCCACTGGCGACCGTGACGGTCAAGACGCAGATCAGCGGGCAGTTGCAGCAGATCGCCTTCAAGGAAGGGCAGCTGGTGCGTCAAGGCGAGTTCCTGGCGCAGATTGACCCGCGCCCGTTTACGGCGGCCCTCGAGCAGGTGCAGGGCAATCTGCGGCGCGACCAGGCGCTGCTGGCCAATGCGCGTGTCGATCAGCAGCGCTTCCAGGACATCCTGGCTCAGGGTCTGATTGCCGCCCAACAACTCGATACCCAGAAGGCGCTCGTCCAGCAGTACGAGGGCACCGTGGCCAGTGATGAAGCGCAGGTCAGCGCCGCGAAACTCAACCTCCAGTACACGCATATCGTGTCACCCGCGTCCGGCCAGGTGGGCCTGCGGCAGGTGGATCAGGGCAACTACGTGACCCCGAGTGACGCCAACGGCATCGTCGTCGTGACCCAGCTGCAGCCGGTCTCCGTCATTTTCCCGATGCCCGAAGACAACTTGCCGGCGATCCAGGAGCGGCTGCGTGACGGCGCGGCGCTCAGCGTCGAGGCCTACGATCGGGCCAACACCGCAAAGCTGGCCGACGGCACGCTCCAGAGCCTCGACAATCAGATCGATCCGACCACCGGCACCATCAAGATGCGTGCGCTGTTCGACAACAAGGACGGGGCGCTGTTTGCCAACCAGTTTGTCAACATCCGGCTGCTGCAGGATGTCCTGAAGAACCGGATCATCATTCCCGTTGCCGCCGTTCAGCACGGGGCTCCGAATAGCGCCAACAGCACCTTCGTCTACCTGGTCAATCCGGACAGCACGGTCTCGGTCCGACCGGTGGCCATCGGCACCGCCGACGGCGAACGTGTGGCGGTCGCCTCGGGGCTCAAGGCCGGAGACCTGGTGGTGACCGAGGGGGGCGATCGCCTGCGCGACGGGGCCACGGTGGTGCTCCCGCAGGCCACGGCCGCCCAGGCACCGGCGGCGGCTGCCGCGAAAGCAGCCGGCGCACGCCATCACCGCCGACCGCAGGGCGGCGCAGCGGGAACTCCCTGAGCCGCCGGGCGCGCTCGCCCGCCCTCACCCGCGTCGATTGGCACCGATGAATCCGTCCCGCATATTCGTCCTGCGGCCCGTAGCGACGACGCTGCTGATGATCGCGATCCTGATCGTCGGCGCGGTGGGCTATCTGCAACTGCCGCTCTCGGCGCTTCCGGAAGTGGCGTACCCCACCATCCAGGTGCAGACCTTCTATCCGGGCGCCAGTCCCGAGGTCATTACCTCCGCCATCACCGCGCCACTGGAAAAACAGTTCGGGCAGATGCCGGGCCTCAGTCAGATGTCCTCGACGAGTTCGGCCGGCGCCTCGGTCATCACGCTGCAGTTCGACCTGAGCCTCGACATCGATATCGCCGAGCAGCAGGTGCAGGCCGCGATCAGCGCGGCACAGAATCTCGTGCCCCAGGACCTGCCGGCACCGCCGATCTATGCCAAGGTCAACCCCGCCGACGCGCCGGTGCTGACCCTCGGGCTGACGTCCAAGGTCATGCCATTGACCAGCGTCGAGGATCTGGCGGACACGCGCATCGCCCAGAAAATCGCCCAGCTCAGAGGGGTCGGCGTGGTCAGCCTCAGCGGCGGCCAGCGCCCGGCGGTGCGGGTGCTGATCAACCCCGCGGCGCTGGCGGCGTTCGGCCTGAATCTCGATGACCTGCGCACCACCATCGGCGTGGCCAACCAGAATGGACCGAAGGGGACCTTCGACGGTCCGACGCGCGCCTACACGATCAACGCCAACGACCAGCTGATGAGCGCGGCCGAATACGGCAGCATCATCATCGCCTACCGCAACGGAGCCGCCGTGCGGCTCAGCGATGTGGCGACCCTGGTCGCGGGCGCCGAGAACACCAAGCTCGGGGGCTGGATGAATTCGACGCCGGCGCTGCTGATCAACGTGCAGCGCCAGCCCGCCGCGAACGTGGTCGACGTCGTCGACAGCATCAAAAAGCTCCTGCCCACCCTGCAGGCCTCGCTCCCCGCCGGGGTCGAGCTGCAGGTGCTGACCGATAGGACCACCACAATCCGCGCCTCGATCCGGGACGTGCGCTTCGAGCTCATCCTCGCCGTGGTCCTCGTGGTGCTGGTGATCTTCCTGTTCCTGCGCAATGTTCCCGCCACCGTCATTCCCGCCCTCTCGGTGCCCCTGTCCCTGATCGGTACCTTTGCGGTGATGTACCTGGCGCATTTCAGCCTGAACAATCTGTCCCTGATGGCGCTCACCATCGCCACCGGCTTCGTCGTCGATGATGCGATCGTCATGATCGAGAATATCTCGCGCTTCCTGGAGCAGGGCGATGCGCCGCTCGAAGCGGCATTGAAGGGATCGAAGCAGATTGGCTTTACGATCATCTCGCTGACCGTCTCGCTGGTGGCAGTGCTCATCCCACTCCTGTTCATGCAGGACGTCGTGGGCCGGCTGTTCCGCGAATTCGCCGTGACGCTGGCGGTCACCATCCTGATCTCCGCGCTGGTGTCGCTCACCCTGGTGCCGATGATGTGCGCGAAGCTGCTGCGCACGCGCTCAGCGCAGGAGCACGCCGCGCAGCCGCAGGCCTATGCGCCGTGGTTCGCCGGACTGGTGCGCGGGTACGGGCGGCAACTGACCTGGGTGCTCAACCATCAGCGCCTGACGCTCGCCGTCGCCGTGGGCACCCTGGTGCTGACGGCACTCCTGTACATCCTGATACCGAAAGGCTTTTTCCCGACGCAGGACACGGGAATCATCCAGGGCGTGTCCGAGGCCACTCAATCCGTCTCCTATGCGGCCATGGCCGATCGCCAGCAGGCGCTGGGCGCGGCCCTGCTGCGCGATCCGGATGTCGCGAGTCTGTCCTCCTTCATTGGCGTCGATGGGAGCAACGTCACGCTCAACAGCGGACGGTTCCTGATCAACCTCAGGCCGCGCAGCGACCGCAGCGCCACGGCCACCGAGATTGCGCGCCGCTTGCAGGATGAGATTGCCGGGGTATCAGGCATCACGCTGTACATGCAGCCGGTGCAGGATCTGACGCTGGATGCCACCGTCAGCCGCACGCAGTATCAATTTACCCTGCAGGCCTCCGACACGGCGGCGCTGGCCTCCTGGACGCCCCGGCTGGTGGCGCAACTGCGCACGCTGCCGGAGTTTGCCGATGTGACCAGCAACCAGGAGGACAACGGGCTGTCCGCCGCGGTAGTCATTGACCGCAACAGCGCCGCCCGATTCGGCATCAGCGTCGGCACGGTCGACAATGCCCTGTACGACGCTTTCGGCCAGCGCATCGTCTCGACGATCTTCACGCAGTCCAACCAGTATCGGGTGATCATCGAGGCCGACCCCTCCCTGCAGGGCTCGCTCCAGTCGCTGGCCTCAATCTACGTACCTTCGGCGGGCGGCGGCCAGGTGCCCCTGTCCGCCATCGCCACGGTCCAGGAAGAGACTCGCCCGCTGCTGATCAACCACCAGGCCCAGTTTCCATCGAGCACCGTTTCCTTCAATCTCGCCCCGAGCGCCTCGCTCGGTTCGGGCGTCAAGGCGATCGAGAGCACCGAACTGGGCATCGGGCTGCCCGAGAGCATCAGCACTACGTTCCAGGGGGCGGCGCTGGCGTTTCGCGACAACCTCAGCAACGAGCTGCTGCTGCTGCTCGCCGCCGTGGTCGTGATGTATATCGTGCTAGGTGTGCTCTACGAGAGCTTCATTCATCCGATCACGATTCTCTCCACGCTCCCTTCGGCCGGCATCGGCGCGCTGCTCGCGCTGATGCTGGCCGGGGACGAGCTGACCATCATTGCCCTGATCGGCATCGTCCTGCTCATTGGTATCGTCAAGAAGAATGCCATCCTGATGATCGACTTCGCCATCCAGGCCGAGCGGCAGGAGGGGATGTCACCGCGTGAGGCGATCTACCAGGCCTGTCTGCTGCGCTTCCGTCCCATCCTGATGACCACCGTGGCGGCCATGTTCGGTGCCCTCCCGCTGATGTTCGGGACCGGCACCGGCTCGGAACTTCGCCACCCGCTCGGCGTGAGCATCGTCGGCGGCCTGGCCGTCAGCCAGGTGCTGACGCTGTTCACGACGCCGGTCATCTACCTGGCCTTTGACCGGCTGGGGTTGCGATTTCGCCGACGGGCATGAACCTCTCCGCACCGTTCATCGCCCGTCCGGTGGCCACGAGCCTGCTGACCCTGGGCGTGGCGCTGGCCGGTGGCGTGGCCTTCCAGCTGCTCCCCGTCGCACCGCTTCCCAGGATCGACGCACCCGCGATTTTCGTCTCGGCTTCCATCCCCGGCGCCAGCCCTGAAGTCATGGCCAGCAGTGTGGCCACGCCGCTGGAGCGGCACCTGGGGGCGATCGCGGATGTCGATGACATGACCTCCACCAGCAGCGTGGGCAACACCAACATCCAGCTGACCTTCGGGATCGATCGGAACATCGACGGTGCGGCGCGCGATGTCCAGGCCGCCATCGTCGCCGCGCACGCGGACCTGCCCTCCGCGCTCACGCGCAATCCGGCCTATCGCAAGCTCAACAGCTCGATGTTTCCCATCCTGCAGCTCGCGATGACTTCCGATGTGCTCTCGCAGGGGCAGATCTATGACGCCGCCGACGCCGTAGTGTCGCAGCGCCTGTCGCAGATCAAGGGGGTCGGCAGCGTCAATGTGGCCGGTAGTGCGCTGCCCGCGGTGCGGGTGGAGATCAATCCGCTGACGCTGTCCAAGTACGGCATCGGCCTGCAGGACATCCGCGCGGCGATCTCCAATGCCAATGCCAATGCCCCGAAAGGCGCGATTGAGACGGCCGCGCTCCACTACCAGATCTACACCAACGACAACGCGCGCACCGCCGCCGACTACCGTTCGCTGATCATCGCCAACCGGAGCGGTGCGACGGTGCGCTTAGGGGATGTCGCGCAGGTCAGTGATATCCAGGACGGAGCGACCGAGAACATCCGGAATTTCGGTCTATACAACGGCAAGCCGGCCGTGCAGGTGCAGATCACCCAGCAGCCGGGCGCGAACATCATCAGCGTCGTCGACGCCATCAGGGCCGAGTTGCCGCAGCTGCAGAAGTCCATCGATCCGAAGATCGATCTGGCGGTCATCAGCGACCGCTCCGTGACCATCCGGGCCTCGCTCCGCCAGGTGGAGCGCACCCTGGTGCTGGCCGTCGCGATGGTCATCCTCGTGGTCTACGTGTTCCTGCGCAGCGCACGTGCCGCGCTGATTCCGGCCGTCGTCGTTCCGGTCTCGCTTATCGGCACCTTCGGGGCCATGTACCTGCTCGATTACAGCCTCGATAATTTCTCACTGATGGCACTGACCATTGCCACCGGCTTCGTCGTCGATGACGCCATCGTCGTCATGGAAAACTCGATGCGACACATCGAGGCGGGCATGCCACGCCTCCAGGCGGCGCTCCTCGGGGCGCGCGAGGTGGGCTTCACGGTCGTATCGATGAGCCTGTCCCTGGTGGCGGTGTTCGTCCCGATTCAGCTCATCGGCGGGATTCCAGGCAAATTGTTTGGCGAATTCGCGGTGACGCTGTCGATTGCCATCCTGATCTCGCTGGTCATCTCGCTAACGACGACACCGATGATGTGCGCGCGGCTCCTGGGTCGGGACGGTGCGCGCCGTCCGGGCGGGTGGAGTGAGTCGTTCGAGCGCTTTTTTACCGACACGCGCCGCAGGTACGAGCAGACCCTGGGCTGGGCGCTCGATCACGGGCGGCTGATGGTGCTGATCTTGCTGCTAACGGTAGGCTTGAATATCGGCCTGTACATCGTGGTGCCCAAGGGCTTCCTGCCCCAGCAGGATACCGGCCAGCTGCGTGGCGGCATCCGCGGCGACGCCTTCTCATCGTTCCAACTCATGAAGGGCAAGCTCAAGGAGGTCGTCGACATCATCCGGGCCGATCCGGCGGTGGCGACCGTGGCCGGCTCCGTCGGCGGTGGCGGTGGCGGCGGGCCCGGCGGCGGTGGAGGAGGCGGACCCAGTGCAAACGTCAATATCACGCTCAAACCGCTATCGGAACGCAATGAATCGGCCGACCGGGTGATCGCGCGCCTGCGTCCGAAAATGGCGCAGGTCACCGGCGTGCAGGCCTTCCTGCAATCCGTACAGGACATCGGCGGCGGTGGCGGCGGGCGCGCTGCGAATTAACA
>Ga0209131_1002593_pt1 | contig 12259 bp, 9 predicted proteins | sample GraSoi_2013_40cm_FD_185826 | JGI IMG/M metagenome (GOLD analysis project Ga0209131, IMG submission 185826) | Grasslands soil microbial communities from the Angelo Coastal Reserve, California, USA - Sample 9_17_2013_40cm (SPAdes) (version 2) | ecosystem: Environmental > Terrestrial > Soil >...
ACATCAACGGCGCGGCCTTGAGCACCTCTTCGAACGTGGTGAGGCCCTGCGCGACCTTGGTCGCGCCGGAGACGCGCAGCGGGCGCATGCCGCCCTTGTAGGCGGCCTGGGTGAGCGGGACGATGTCGTACTTCTCCTGGACGAAGCGCCTCACGTCGGGCGTCATCTGCAGGATCTCGTAGATGCCGATGCGCCCCAGGTAGCCGGTATTGCGGCATTCGAGGCAACCGACCGGCCGGTAGATCTCCTCGGGCGGCGGCGCCTTGAACGGGGTGCACACGACGTTCCAGAGGTTGCGCTCGTCCTCGCGGTTGAACGGCGTCTTCTCCTTGCAGTGCGGGCAGAGCGTGCGCACCAGGCGCTGCGCCATCACGCCGATCACGGTGGCGTTGAGGAGGTAGGAAGGCACGCCCAGGTCGAGGAGCCGCGTAATCGACGCCGGCGCGTCATTCGTGTGCAACGTCGATAGGACGAGGTGCCCGGTGAGCGCCGCCTGGATCGCCATGTCGGCGGTGTCTAGGTCGCGAATCTCGCCGACCATGATGATGTCGGGGTCCTGGCGCATGAGGGCGCGAACGCCGGAGGCGAACGTCACGTCGATTTCCGTCTGCACCTGCATCTGGTTGAAGCGCCCGTCGACCATCTCGATCGGGTCCTCGATGGTGCAGACGTTTACCTCGGGTGTGGCGAGGAGCTTCAACGTCGTGTAGAGCGTCGTGGTCTTGCCCGAGCCCGTGGGCCCCGTCACCAGCAGGACGCCGCCCGGCATCTTGATCAGGTTCTGCCAGGTCTCCTGCTCCTCGCGCGTGAAGCCCAGGTCCTTGAAGTCGCGCAGCAGCACCTCGGGGTCGAAGATGCGCATCACCACCTTCTCGCCGTGCGCGGTCGGCAGCGTCGACAGGCGCAGCTCGATCTCCTCCCCCTCGGGCGTGCGCGTCTTGATGCGCCCATCCTGCGGGCGGCGCTTCTCGATCACGTCCATGCGACCGAGGATCTTGATGCGGGAAGTCATCGCCACCAGCACCGGATACGGGACCTGGTAGACCTGGTGCAGCACGCCGTCGATGCGGAAGCGGATGAGCCCCACGTCGCGGCGCGGCTCGAGGTGGATGTCGCTCGCCCGCTGGTCGAAGGCGTACTGCCACAGCCAGTCGACGAGATGGACGATGTGGTGGTCGTTGGCGTCGAGCTGGCGGCCCGACTTGCCGAGCTCGACGAGCTGCTCGAAATTCGTGAGCCCGGAGCTCGCCACGCCGGCGGCTTCGGCGCGCTTCACGCTCCTCGCGAGGTTGTAGAACTCTCCCTGGTAGCGCTCGATGTCCCCCGGAGTCGAGAGGACGCGCCTGATCGTCAGGCGCAGCATCTCGGAGAGCTCGGCCTCCCAGCTCGAAATGAACGGCTCGCTCGTCGCGATGGTGACTTCCTTGCCGTCGACCTCGACGGGCAGGATGCTGCGCCGCGAGGCGTACTCGGAAGACATCACCGCGGTCACCGCGCGCAGGTCGATCTCGAGCGGGTCGATGTGGTAGTACGGCATCTTCAGCCGCCCGGCGAGCCATTCGGTGAGGGTCTCCGCGTGCAGTGTCTGGTGCGGCGGCTTCGCCGAGCGCAGGCGCGCTTCGGAAATGACGGCGATCGGATGCTTGAGCGACCCCCGCGCGAGCCGCGCGTCCTCCATCAACTTCGCGCCCGCCGCGGGTTCCACGAGGCCATCCTGGATGAGCCAGTCGACCACCTCGCGCAGCGCGAGCCTGCGGTCGACGCGGCTGGTCTTGGGGGATTGGCTGGCCATGCCGGTGATTATCGCTTGAACCGGCCCTGGGGAGCCTAGCTACCGGCCAGGGGCTTCGCGGGATCGTCCCAGCTCTTCGGATCTTCCAGCGGCTCGAGGTGGGTCAACACCTCGACGTGGGGCAGGCGCGACTGGATATCGTTCTCGAGCCTCTCGACCAGGTCGTGGCCCGCCTGAACGCTCATCTTGCCCGGGACGAGGACGTGGACGTCGACGAAGCTCTTCGCTCCGGCCACCCGCGTTCGCAGCGCGTGGTAGTCGCCGCCTTCGTGGTGCAGCTTCTCCAGCACCTCGACGATCACCGCGCGGTCCTCGTCGGAAATCGCGCGATCCATGAGCCCGTCGAAGGAGCGGACCATGAGCCGCCACCCGGTCCACAGGATCTGCACCGCGACGATCAGGGCGACGATGGGATCGAGCCGCAGCCACCCGGTGAGCTGCACGAGCACCACGCCGACGAAGACGCCGACGGTGGTCCACACATCGGTGAGCAGGTGGCGCGCATCGGCTTCGAGCGTGATCGACCGATGCTCGCGCGCCGCGCGCAGCATCAGGGTCGCGCAACCGGCATTCGCAAGCGTCGCCGCGAGCGAGAGCGCGAGGCCCATGGCCACCTGCTCGAGGGGCTGCGGGTTCATGAGGCGTGGAATGGCGGTCCATGCGATGCCGCCGGCGGCGACGAAGATCAGCGCGCCCTCGATGCCGCTGGAAAAGTATTCCGCCTTCTCGTGGCCGAAGTTGTGCTCGCGATCGGGCGCGTGGGAGGCGTAGGTGAGAGTGATCAGGGCGACCAGCGCGGCGACGATATTGACCACCGCCTCGACCGCGTCCGAGAGCAAGCTCACGGAGCCCGTCATCGCGTAGGCCGCGAACTTGAGCGAGATCGTGACGATCGAGGTGGCGACCGACAGCCAGGCGTAGAAGATGGGGGAACGCACGGGAGCGATACTACTTTCGTTTCGCTGAAAACGGGAATACGCTGGGAGAATGAGTATCGATCGCGAGAAGCTGAATCGCGTCTTCTGGGACCTCGGCCTGCGCTTCGAGTGGGACGAGGCGACCTGGGCAACCCTCGCGCCGCTGCCCGACCTGAAGGCGCAACTCCGGACCTACCTCGAGAAGCACCAGCCGCACCTGCTCGCGGTCTACGACATCGACTTCCTCGTGAAGATCATCGAGGAGAAGATCGCCAATCCCACCGACAGCCGCACAGGGCTCGAGGCGCACCGCTCCGTCTGATCGCGGGATCCAGTCTCACAGCACGACGCGGAAATCGGCCACCGTCTTGGCCTTCACGTCTTCGAGCGTGACCCCCGGATGCAGCTCGGTGAGCACCAGCCCCTTGCCGCGCTCCACCTCGAAAACGCACAGGTCCGTGATGATCTTGTTGACCACACCCTTGCCGGTGAGCGGCAGTGTGCATTGCTTGAGAATCTTGGACGCACCGTCCTTCGAGCAGTGCTCCATCAGAACCACCACGCGCTTCACGCCGGAAACCAGGTCCATTGCCCCGCCCGGCCCCTTCACCATCTTGCCCGGCACCATCCAGTTGGCGAGGTCGCCGTTCTCCGCGACTTCAAGGCCGCCCAGGATCGACAGGTCGACGTGGCCGCCGCGGATCATGCCGAAGGAGTCCGCGCTGGAGAAGAAGCTCGACCCGGGAAGCGTGGTGATGGTCTGCTTGCCGGCATTGATGAGATCCGGATCGACCTTGTCGTCGGCGGGAAACGGGCCGATGCCGAGGAGACCGTTTTCCGACTGAAGGTGCACGGTCATGCCCGCGGGAATATGGTTCGCGACCAGCGTCGGAATGCCGATGCCCAGGTTCACGTAGTACCCATCGCGCAACTCCTTCGCCGCGAGCTTCGCCATGAGGTCGCGAACGGGTGAATCCTTCTTCGATGCCGCCGCGCCGGACACCGTACGAAACTCGATGCGCTTTTCATACTTGGCGCCCTGGACGATGCGGTCGACGAAAATACCCGGCGTGTGGACCTGGTCGGGATCGAGTTCGCCGACTTCCACCAATTCCTCCACCTCGGCCACCGTGACCTTGCCGCAGGTGGCGATCATCGGGTTGAAGTTGCGCGAGGTCATGCGGTATACGAGGTTGCCGAGCTTGTCGCCCTTCCACGCCTTGACGATCGCGACGTCGGCGTGGATCGCATCCTCGAGCACGTACTCGCGGCCGTCGAACGCTTGCGTCTGCTTGCCTTCCGCGAGCTTGGTGCCGAAGGCCGTGCGCGTGTAGAAGGCGGGGATGCCTGCTCCGCCGGCGCGGAATTTTTCCGCGAGCGTCCCCTGCGGCGTCAACTGCAATTCGAGCTCTCCGGCCAGCACCTGGCGCTCGAATTCCTTGTTCTCTCCCACGTAGGAGGCGATCACTTTCTTCACCTGGCGCGATTTCAGCAGCAGCCCCATGCCGAAGTCGTCCACGCCCGCGTTGTTGCCGGCGATGGTGAGCCCCTTCACGCCGCTTTCCACGAGCGCGCCGATCAGGTTCTCTGGAATCCCGCACAGGCCAAAGCCGCCGGCGGCGATGGTCATGCCGTCCTTCAGCAGCCCGGCGAGGGCCGATTTCGCATCGGGATAAACCTTGCTCATTTCAGTTGCTCCTCAGTCGATTCTCCATGCCCACCTTCCTCGCGAGCCTCGCTGCGCTTGACCGCCGCGGCGATGCCGGCCTCGACGCCCTTCACCATCGTCATCAAGGCCATCGCCGGGATCGCCGGCTTGTCGATGACCTGCTCTTCGGAATAGGGGACGTGGATGAAGCCGGCGCGCGCCTCTCGCCCGCTTGCCGCGAGGTAATGGAGAACACCGTACATCAGGTGATTGCACACATAGGTTCCGGCGCTATTGGAAACCTCCGCCGGGACACCCGCCGCGTGCATCGCCTCGACCATCGCCTTGATCGGCAGCGTCGCGAAGTACGCGGGCGGACCATTCGCCGCGATCGGCTCGTCCACGGGTTGCACGCCGCCGTTGTCGGCGACGCGCGCGTCGTCCACGTTGATCGCGACACGCTCCACGCTCAGGTGAGCGCGCCCTGACGCCTGTCCCAGGCAGATCACGAAGGTGGGTTTCACCCGTTCGATCGCCTCGACCAGGGTCTCGATCGCGCGCCTGAACTCGCACGGCACGCGGCAGGTCTCCACGCGCATTCCCCCGATCGCGCGCGGGAGCTTCTCGCAGATCTGCCAGGAGGGATTCACTCTCTCCCCGCAAAAAGGGTCGAAGCCGCTGACGAGGACGACGGGCCCGTCGCGGGGAGCCATCGGTTTCGGCTTGAGCGCGACGCGCTCGGTGAGAATCAGCTCGCTCGGCACTTGCGCGCCCGGGCGCGGGCGGCGACGCGAGCCCGTCGCCCCCGCGGACTGTACCGCCTGCGGGGCTTTCAGCGTTTTCCGGCGCCGCCTCAGCATCTCAGCGCGCGGTCCAGCCGCCGTCGATGACGAACGACGCCCCGTTCACCTGCGCCGCCGCCTCGCTGGCAAGATAGACCGCCATCGCCGCGATCTCCTCGACCTTCACGAATTCCTTCGTCGGCTGCGGCGCGAGAAGTATCTCCTTCGCGCGCTCCGGCGAGATGCCCTGCTGCTTCGCGAGGTCGTCGATCTGCTTCTGCACGAGCGGCGTATGCACGAATCCCGGGCAGATCGCGTTCGCTCGCACGTTGTGCTCCGCGACCTCGACCGCGGTCGCCTTGGTGAATCCGACGATGCCGTGCTTCGCCGCGACATAGGCGCTCTTGTTGGGCGAGGCCACAAGGCCGTGGGCGGAGGCCATGTTGATCACGCGCCCCCAGCGTCGCGCCTTCATGCCGGGCAGCGCGGCCTTCGTCGCATGGAACGCCGAAGAGAGATTGATCGCGATCACCGCGTCCCATTTGTCCTCGGGAAACGCGTCGATCGGCGCGACGTGCTGGATGCCGGCATTGTTGACCAGGATGTCCACGGCCCCGAAGGCTTCGATCGCCTTGCGCACCAGGTCGGCGATCTCGGCGGGCTTCGACATGTCGGCGGCGTGATACCGGGCTTTCACACCCGACTTCTCGAGCGCCGCGCGCAGCGACTCGATCTCGGCCGCATCGCCGAAGCCGTTCAGCATCACGTTCGCGCCCTCGGCCGCGAATCGCTCCGCGATCGCCCGGCCAATGCCGCTCGTTGAGCCGGTCACCACGGCGGACCGGCCCGCCAGCTGCTTGGTTGTCATCGCTGTTCCTGTTCTTGCGGTCAGTCGGGTGCGCGGACCATCTCGATGTGCATGATGCCGTCCTCGTCGTACGGCTCGGAGGACTGGGCGAATCCGAATTCGCCGTAGAAGTCCTTGAGGTACATTTGCGCCCCGATGCGAAGGGCCTGGCCGGGCCACAGCGCCTGCGCCCGCGCGATCGCCTCGCGCATCAGCGTGCGGCCCGCGCCGATGCTGCGCGCGGGCGCCAGGGTCATGACGCGCCCGATCGAAGGCTCGCGATATTTGACGCCGGGCGGCACGAGGCGGCAGTAGGCGACGATGTCAGGGGGACAGGGCACATCCGGCATCGAGCTGTAACCTGTCCCCGCGCGTCCGACGAGATGCCAGCACGATGGATCCGCGCCATCGACATCCTGGAACGCGCACGTTTGCTCGACCACGAAGACCGCGGCCCGCGCGCGGAAGATGTCGTGGACCTCGCGCGGCGAGAGCTCGTCGAAACGCGCGAAGCGCCAGGCGATCAGCGGAGAATGGATCCCGGCCTGCGCCGGGACGACGACGCTCATTCCGACACCACCTTGCGCGTCGTCGCCTTCGCCAGGTGCAGCCATGTTTCCACCACGGTATCGGGGTTGAGCGACATCGATTCGATGCCCTCTTCCATGAGCCATTCCGCGAGGTCGGGATAGTCGCTCGGGCCCTGGCCGCAGATGCCGACATACTTGCCCTGCCTGCGGCACGCCTGGATCGCGAGATGCAGCATGCGCTTCACCGCGGCGTCGCGCTCGTCGAAGGCGTCCATCACCAGGCCGGAATCGCGGTCGAGCGCCAGCGTGAGCTGCGTCATGTCGTTCGAGCCGATGGAGAATCCGTCGAAGTGCTTGAGGAACTCGTCGGCGAGGATCGCGTTCGACGGGATCTCGCACATCATGATGACGCGCAGCGCATTGCGGCCGCGCTCGAGCCCGTTCTGCTTGAGGATCGCGAGCACCTGTTCCGCCTCCTTGATGCTGCGCACGAACGGGATCATCAGCTCGACGTTGGTGAGGCCCATGGTGTCGCGGACCTTGCGCATGGCCTCGCATTCGAGGTCGAAGCAATCGCGGAAGGCCGGCGCGATGTAGCGCGACGCTCCGCGAAAGCCGAGCATCGGGTTCTCCTCGTTGGGCTCGTATTGCGCGCCGCCGATGAGGTTGCGGTATTCGTTCGACTTGAAATCCGAAAGACGCACGATCACCTTCTTCGGCCAGAACGCGGCCGCGATCGTGGCCACGCCCTCGGCGATCTTCTCGACATAGAAACGCACCGGGTTTTCGTAGCCGCGCGCCTGCTTCGCGACCTGCGCCTTGAGCTCCGGCGCCAGGCGGCCGAACTCGAGGCAGGCTTTCGGATGGATGCCGATCGTGTTGGAGATGATGAACTCGAGGCGCGCGAGCCCGACGCCGTCGTTCGGGATCTGCGTGAAGTCGAAGGCGAGCTGCGGGTTGCCGACGTTCATCGCGATCTTCACCGGGATCGACGGCATGCGATCGAGGGAGTGTTCGACGACTTCGTACTCCAGCTTTCCCGCGTAGATGTAGCCGGTATCGCCTTCGGCGCACGAGACCGTCACCTCCGCGCCCTCCTTCAGCATCTGCGTCGCATCCTCGCAACCCACCACCGCGGGCACGCCGAGCTCGCGCGCGATGATCGCCGCGTGGCAGGTCCGGCCCCCGCGGTTGGTGACGATCGCGGATGCCCGCTTCATCACCGGCTCCCAGTTGGGATCGGTCATGTCGGTCACCAGGACGTCGCCTTCCTGCACCCGCGACATTTCGGTGGCGTCCATGATCACGCGCACGCGGCCCTGCCCGATCTTCGAACCGATGGCGCGTCCGCTCGCGAGCACCTCGCCGCGCTTGCCGATGCGATAGCGCGTGAGGACGTCCTTGCGCTTCTCCTGGCTCTTCACCGTCTCGGGCCGCGCCTGCAGGATGTAGAGCTTGCCGTCCTCGCCGTCCCGTCCCCATTCGATATCCATCGGACGCCCGTAGTGCTTCTCGATCGCGACCGCGTAGCGCGCGAGCTCCTCGACCTCGGCATCGGCGAGCGAGAAGCGATCGCGATCGGCGTGCGACACCGGCCGGTCCTCGACCGAGCGCCCGGGGCGCGCGTCGTCGGCGAATACCAGCTTGATCGCCTTGGTTCCGAGCCCGCGCCGCAGGATCGCCGGCTTGCCCGCGGCGAGGCACACCTTCGAGACGTAGAACTCGTCCGGATTGACCGAGCCCTGCACCACGCTCTCGCCGAGCCCGTAGCTCGCGGTGATGAAAACCACCTCGCGGAAGCCAGACTCGGTGTCCATGGTGAACATCACGCCCGCCGCGCCAACGTCGCTTCGCACCATGCGCTGAACGCCGGCGGAAATCGACACTTCGCCGTGGGCGAATCCCTTGTGCACCCGGTAGGAGATGGCGCGATCGTTGTAGAGCGAGGCGAAGACGCGCTTAACGCCCTCGAGCACGTTGTCGATGCCGCTGATGTTGAGGTAGGTTTCCTGCTGCCCCGCGAAGGACGCGTCGGGCAGATCCTCGGCGGTCGCCGACGAGCGCACCGCGAAGCTCGCGGGCTGTCCTGAAGCTCGCTCTACCGCCGCGACGCGCTTGTATTCCGCCCGGATCTGCTCCTCGACGGCGGGCGGCATGGTGCCGTCGGCGACCCACGCGCGGACACGCGTGCCGGTCTTCGCGAGGGCGTCGACGTCGTCGATGTCCACGCGCGCGAGCGCCTCGCGGATCGGCTCCTCGAGCTTGTTGTGCGCGATGAAATCGTCGAAGGCCTGCGCGGTGGTCGCGAATCCGCCCGGGACGCGCACACCCGTGGCCGCGAGCTGGCTGATCAGCTCGCCGAGCGACGCGTTCTTCCCGCCCACCGAGGCGACGTCGGTCATGCGAAGCGACTCGAGGGCGACGACGTAGCGGGAGGGCATGGCTGAATTATAATCGACGCTCTCCATGCCCCAGCGCCATCGCGTCTTCTTCATCTCCGACCGCACCGGCATCACTGTCGAGGGTCTTGGGGCCTCGTTGCTCTCGCAGTTCGCCGACACGGACTTCCCGCGCACGACGCTGCCCTTCATCGACACCGTCGACAAGGCGCGGGAGGCTGTCGCCCAGGTGAACGAATCGAACCAGAACGGCACGCGGCCGCTCGTCTTCAGCTCGATCGTCAACGACGCCGTGCGCGCCGAGATCCAGAAGGCCGAGGCCCTCGTGCTCGACGTCTTCGAGCGCTTCATCGTTCCGCTCGAGAACGAGCTCGGCCGGAAGGCGATGCACGCCGTCGGCAAAACCCACAGCGTCGGCAACGTCAAGGACTACAACCACCGTATCGAGGCGATCAACTACACCCTCTCGCACGACGACGGCGTCACGCACCGTGGGCTCGAGGAGGCCGACATCGTGCTCGTGACCTGCCTCTACCTGGCGATGCAGTTCGGCATCAAGGCCGCCAACTATCCGCTGATTCCCGAGGACCTGGAGGCGAATCGCATCCCCTCGTCGCTCAATCCGCTCAAGCAGAAAGTGTGGGGCCTTTCGATCGTGCCCGAGCGCCTGCACCAGATCCGCAGCGAACGCCGGCCGGACTCGCGCTACGCGGCCCTCGACAACTGCCGCTACGAGGTGTCGGCCGCCGAGAAGCTCATGCGGCAAGCGGGAATTCCCTATCTCGACTCGACCACCAAATCGATCGAGGAGATCGCCACCCATTTGCTGCACGAGGCGCATCTGGTGAGGCGCGTGTACTAGGCCGTTTTGTAAGCGAAAAGTAACCGTCTTCAGCCCGGAGATTATGCGAAGATAGCCGCGACATACGTGGTCGCGAAGCGCCGTCATCCAGTCGAACAATGGCCCCTGCGCCCCGCCAGAGCCTGCCACTAAGGGAGATTCCATGAAGAGCAAGAAGCGCGTCCTGCCCGCCCTCATCCTGTCCCTCTTTGCCGCCGCGGGAAGCCACCAGGCCCAGGCCGCGCAATTCAGCGGCGTGGTGGTATTCGGCGACAGCCTCTCGGATGCCGGTTATTTCCGCGGGTTCCTCGCGAGCCTGGGGCTGCCGGCCGCCCAGATGGGGCGCTTTTCGACCAACCCGGATCCGGTTTGGTCGGAGCTGATCTCGACGTTCTATGGATTCAATCCGGCGCCGAGCAATGCGGGCGGGACCATCTACGCGCAGGGCGGCGCGCGGGTCGCGCTGACCCCCGGCATCACGCCGACCGGCCAGGCCGAGCGGCCCGTCAGCACGCAGATCACCGAGTACCTCACGTCGCACGGCAACGCCGCCGATCCCAATGCGCTTTACACGATGTGGGCCGGCGCCAACGACTTCTTCGTGAACAACGCGGCCCTGCAGGCCGGCTCGATCACCGCGGCGCAGTTCCAGACCAACGTCCTCGCCGCAGCGACCGCCGAAGTGCAGCAGACCGCGCGCCTTTTCCAGGCGGGCGCGACGCACGTCATGGTGTTCGGCGGATTCGACGGCGCGATGACGCCCGGGATCGCCGCAGCGGATGCGGCGACGCGCGCTGGCGTGACGGCGCTCACCGCGGGCTACAACACGACGCTGTGGACAGGCTTCCAGGGCGCGGGGATGCGCGTGATTCCCGTGGACCTGTTTTCCCTCTTCAACGAGATTCGCGCCAACCCGACCGGTTTCGGCTTCACGAACATCACCGGAGTCGCGTGCGGACCGTTTGCGCCGTTCAGCTCGGGCTCCAGCGCGCTCTTCTGCCTGCAGGGCAGGAACGTCGCGGCCGGCGCCCAGAACACCCTCCTGTGGGCGGACCCGACAGGTCACATGACGGCCGCGGGCAACCGCATCGTCGCGCAATTCGCCGAATCGTTGATCGAAGGCCCGTACAACTACTCGCAGCTCGCCGAAGCGCCGCTGCGCACGCGCGCCCTGCACATCCAGGGCGTGAATGACGGCCTGGCGAGCGGGCACAGCGCCGAAGTCGGCAAGCTCACCGCCTTCGCTTCCGGCGGCGGCGGCGATTTCGACGTCGCCTCCGGCATTGGCAACTCCGGGGCTTCCAACAAGAACGAGGCGTATACCGCTGGCGTCACGATGCGCACATCGGATTCGGTCACGCTCGGGTTGGCGCTCGGGCAGACTCGAGGGCACGGCAGCTTCGGCTCCGACATGGGCGGCTACCAGACGCGCGATTGGGCCTACTCGGCGTTCGGCTCGGTCAAGCTCGGCGGCTTCTATGGCTCGGGCGTCGCGACGATTTCCAACATCAAGTACAGCGATATCCGTCGCAACATGGTGCTCGGCTCGCTCGTTCGCACGGGAACCGCGAGCAGCGACGGCTCGAACGCCTCGGCCTACTTCAACGCCGGCTACGACCTCGCGCTCGGCCGGTTCCTGATCGGACCGACTGTGTCGGTGACCACCCAGAACGTCGAGGTCAACGGATTCGACGAGGCGGGCGCGGGCGCGTCGGGCCTGCGCATCTACACGCAGAAGCGCCGCTCCGAAGTGTGGAGCGCGGGCCTGCGCGCTTCGTGCAACTTCGGCGGATGGACGCCGTGGCTGCGCTGGACGGCGGACGAGGAGCGCAAGGACGATCCGCGCTTCGTGACCGCGACTCCGTTGACGCTCGCCGCCATCGGCAACCAATACGACATCCCCGCCTATGCGGGCGATACGAGCTTCACGACGATCGCCGCGGGCGTCCGCGGCTGGCTCACGCCGAACGTCGCGCTGGGCGTTTCCTACTACAAGGTGTCCGGACGCTCCGGCATCAGCGAGCAGGGCGCGAACGCGACGGTGTCGGTGAAGTTCTGACGTGGTCGAGATACGAGCCGGCGGAATCTGAAAAGAGTCTACACGGCAGCCAACCTGCCCGAAGCGCACCTCATCGCCGACTGGCTCGCGGATCGGGGCGTTCGCGCTCGCATCTTCAATGCGAACGCCTCGAGCATCGCGGGAGAGCTGCCGATCGACGCGGCCCTTCCGCAGGTCTGGGTCGAGAATCCGCAGGACGCCTCGCGCGCGCGAACGCTGATCGACGACTACCTCGGTTCGCGCGTCGTCGGACCGCCCGTGCGCTGCCCCGCGTGCGGCGAAGAAAACCCGTCCTCGTTCGACGTCTGCTGGTCCTGCGGCGCCGGGCTGGAGAAGTAGTCCGTACGCTACGGAGTTCCGATGAAGAGGTAGAAGCGCGCCTTGCCGTTCCTCGCGTCGGCGACGCCGATGTAGATCGGACCCAACGCCGTGCTCGCGGCGAGA
>Ga0209131_1002595_pt1 | contig 12255 bp, 11 predicted proteins | sample GraSoi_2013_40cm_FD_185826 | JGI IMG/M metagenome (GOLD analysis project Ga0209131, IMG submission 185826) | Grasslands soil microbial communities from the Angelo Coastal Reserve, California, USA - Sample 9_17_2013_40cm (SPAdes) (version 2) | ecosystem: Environmental > Terrestrial > Soil >...
CGCACATCCTTGTGATCGATGACGAGCCGCAGATCCTGCGCGCCATTCGAACGATCCTCACGGAAAAGCAGTTCAAGGTGACGACCGCAAGCCGCGGCGAGGAGGGATTGACCCTGGCTGCGACCAATGAACCCGATATCGTGATCCTCGATCTGGGCCTGCCGGATATGGATGGCGTGGAAGTGTGTGCCCGCCTGCGCGAATGGACGCAGTGCCCGATCATTGTGCTCTCTGTTCGCGATAGCGAGCGTGAGAAAGTTGCCGCACTCGATGCAGGTGCGGACGATTACCTGACCAAGCCATTTGGCATCGAGGAATTACTAGCCCGCGTTCGTGTTGCGCTGCGTCATTCCACTCGTGCGCAGAATACACAAAGTAAGGTAATCAAAGCGGGTCCGCTCACGATTGATCTTGCCTGGCATATCGTGAAGCGCGCCGGAGAAGAGGTCAAATTGACCGGTACGGAATATAAGTTGCTTTCGTATCTCGCCGGCAATCGCGGACGCGTGCTTACACATCAAAGCATTCTGACGAACGTGTGGGGGCCGGCCGATGCCGACCATACCGAATACCTGCGCGTGTACATGCGTCAGCTGCGCAAGAAACTCGAAGCTGATCCCGAACGCCCGCAATACATTCTGACTGAACCAGGAATTGGTTATCGGTTTATTGCTGATGAATAATTTCATGTCGTTGCGGGGGCATTCGTCCTGAGCGCAGCGAAGTCGAAGGATGGCCCGAAGCAACCTTTTCATTAAACGGGAGATTGCTTCGCCGCGATAGCGGCTCGCAATGACATTTAACGACATGCATTTACCTTACAACGCCCCGACAACGGGGCGTTTTTATTTGTTCTTTATACGATTGCCTCATTTCTTTGTCACCGTTTTATAGGCGCTGGTTACGATTTGATCTCTGTGAGGTGAGATGACCAAACTTGACCTAGAACCCAGATCATTGACATTGCCCTCCGCTTTGGTGGTGAATGCGCAGCCTGTTCGACGGCTGATTGTCTTTATGCCTCCTTTCGACGTTGATGTTGCCACCTCGGCCGGAAGAATTTGGGAACTGGCAAATGACATGGATGCCACCGTCTTATTTCTCGGCGTATACAACGACCCGGCCCAGGAACTAAGCCTGAGACGCACACTGGTCACCATATCCGCGATGGTTAATGATGACAGGGTATCCACAGAAGCAGAAGTCATATTTGGAAACGATTGGGTGGAGATCATGAGGTCACACCGGCAGCCAGATGACTTGGTCATATGCTTTGCCGAGCAACGAGTGGGTCTATTGCGCAAGCCATTGAGCCAGGTCCTGGCATCGGATACGCGTGTACCTCTGTATATTTTTTCCGGGCTGTATTCTCACAAAGATCTGCGTTCAATCTGGCCGGCACAGGCCGTAGCGTGGGCGGGTTCAATTGCCATCATCTTTGCCTTTCTCCTGTTTCAGCTCAAGGTGGATTTGCCGGCAAAAAATTCGCTAACGCTCCTATGGTTCCTGCTCTCCGTCGGTGTAGAGATCTGGGTGATCGGAGTCTGGAACAGGTTGTTCGGATAGTACCGTCTCTCTACTTTCAGGAAGACATCATCTTTATTTATAAGTTGGAATCCATGATCAATCACGAAGATAGTTCACAAACCTCCATCATTGAACGAGCCACAGATTACCAGCCGCCGCGTACGTTGCGGTCCTGGCTTATCGGCCGCCCCTTATCCACTGCAGATGCCCCGCATCAAACCATCGGAAAAGTCGTGGGTCTGGCAGTGTTCGCATCCGACGCACTTTCTTCCACTGCATACGCCACACAAGAGATTTTGATCATCCTGGCGGCGGCCGGAACGATCGCCTTTGGCCTTGCATTTCCGATTTCAATTGCGATCGTTATTTTGCTTGCCATCGTGACCATCTCGTATGAGCAGACCATCCATGCCTACCCGGATGGCGGCGGAGCCTATATCGTGGCGCGCGATAACCTTGGTGAATTACCTGCGCTGATCGCGGCGGCCTCGCTTTTAACAGATTACATTCTCACGGTTTCGGTTTCGATCGCCTCCGGTGTTGCACAGGTCACATCGGCGTTTCCAAAGTTGTACGACTATCGCGTTATTATTGCAGTCGTCTTCATTTTCTTTATCATGTTGATCAACCTGCGCGGCGTCAAAGAGTCCGGTGCTGCCTTTGCAGTCCCAACCTATTTCTTTGTTGCGATGATGTTTATCACAGTCGGTATCGGTTTATTCCGTTATTTTGTCAGCGGTTCCCTCGGAAAAGTCATCGACCCGCCGGAGGTTGAAGTGCTCGAGGGTGTTGCACGGATCACGCCTTTCCTTATTTTGCATGCCTTTGCGAGCGGCACCACTGCGCTCACAGGTGTTGAAGCGATCTCGAACGGTATCACCGCATTCAAGGAACCGCGCAGCAAGAACGCCGGCGTCACTTTGATATGGATGTCCCTCATTCTCGGTTCGCTTTTTCTCGGCATTACATATCTTGCGAAGCAGATCGGTGCAGTACCTTCAGAGAGTGAGACGTTGATCTCTCAATTGGCGCGTACGATCTATGACGGGCGCGGACTCTTATATCTTCTCCTGATAGCCGCGACGGCCGTCATCTTGATCATGGCTGCGAATACAGCTTTCGCAGATTTCCCCCGTTTGAGCGCGCTTGCTGCAAAGGATGGTTTCCTGCCGCGTCAGTTAACGTATCGCGGCAGCCGGCTTGTATACTCGCGCGGTATTGCAACATTGGCGGTCATTGCTTCATTCCTGTTGATTATCTTTCGGGCAAGTGTGACGCGCCTGATCCCTCTTTATGCAATTGGCGTATTCCTCTCCTTTACCCTGTCGCAGGGAGGCATGGCGCTTCGCTGGTGGAAGATCGGCAAGCTCAAACCCGGCGAATCAAAAATGGAACGTGGTTCGACCTTAAGCTACGAGAAAAGCTGGCGTACCAAAATGGTCATCAATGGCTTTGGCTCGATCTGCACCGCGATCGTGATGATCGTGTTCTCGGTGACCAAATTCCACGATGGAGCTTATGTTGTCCTGATCCTGATCCCGATCCTGGTGGGGATCTTCTGGCTGATCCACCGTCATTACGACGGCCTTGCCAAAAAACTCTCACTGGATAATTTTGGCATCACTCCATCTCATACGATTCGTCACCGCGTGATCATGCCGGTCAGCGGAGTTCACCAGGGGACTCTCGCAGCGCTGCACTACGCGCGTGTGCTTTCTGACGATGTCACTGCGGTGCATATTGTGGTTGAACCGGCCGATGCCGAAAAAGTCCGCCAGAAGTGGGAGATGTGGGGCGAGGGTGTGCGCATGGTCATGTTGAATTCACCGTATCGTCTCTTCATTGAACCCATCCTGGCATATATCGCTGATATCGCCAGGCAGCGCCAGCCGGGCGAAACCATCACGATCGTGGTTCCCGAATTTGTCTCGAACAATCGTCTTAGCGACGCGCTGCATACGAACACGGCGAACATCCTGCGCAGTCAGCTCAAGAATCAACACGGGATTGTGATCACCAGTGTGCCGTATCATGTGCATGAAGACGGAACGCATTAATAAAATAAGGTTGTGAATTTTATCGTAATGAGATGGGATAGATGGATAATCTATCTCGATCAACGACTAGGGAGATAAACACAAATGCTCTGGGACAGGCTTAGCCTGTCCCAGAGCGCTAAAGGAACACTCAGCATCTTCTTCATCTACAAAAGGCCCCATGTTCTCAAGCTGTTTTTGGCGCAGGTATTGCTTTTCACACCCGCTTTTTATACACCCGCATCGCAAAGATATAAGCCATGATCATAATCCCGATGCACCATGCGAGCGCAATCCAGATGTCATTTCCGACAGGCTGCTCTGACAGCAATGCGCGGATGGCATCCACGATCGAGGTCACCGGCTGATTTTCGGCAAAGGCGCGAACGACTGGCGGCATCGACTCGGTCGGCACAAACGCCGAACTGATAAATGGAAGGAAGATAAGCGGGTAGGCAAAAGCTCCTGCGCCGTCTACTGATGTTGCAGACAGTCCGGCAATTACAGCGATCCATGTCAAGGCCAGAGTAAATAGCGCCAATATACCGGCCACGGCAAGCCATGATACTACTCCAGCCGACGAGCGGAAGCCCATAAGCAAGGCGACGAGTATGATGACGATCACCGAAATCGTATTGGATACCAGTGAGGTCAGAACATGCCCCCACAGCGGGGCCGAACGCGCAATGGGCATGGAGTGGAACCGTTCGAAGATGCCTCTTTGCATGTCCATAAACAGACGGTAAGACGTATAGGCGATGCCGCTTGAAATCGCCATCAGCAGGATGCCAGGCAGCAGGTAATTCACGTAGTTATCCGTGCCGGTTTGAATGGCACCGCCGAACACATAGACGAACAGCAGCATAAACATAATCGGCATTATGGTGACCGTAATGATGGTGTCCATGCTTCGCGTAATATGACGCATCGAACGTCCAAGCATAACGCCCATGTCATTGAAAAAGTATTTATTGATCGTTTCCATTTAGCTCTCCTTCTTTTTGCCGATGATCGCGAGGAATATATCCTCCAAGGTCGGCTGTTTTTCCACATACTCCACCTTCGCAGGCGGGAACAGCTTTTTCAGATCGGAGAGCGTGCCGTTCGCAATAATTTTGCCTTCATGCAGAATGGCGATTCGATCGGCGAGCTGTTCAGCTTCCTCCAAATATTGCGTCGTTAGAAATACCGTCGTGCCATTATTAGCAAGCTCTTTGACGATCTTCCAAACCTCGATGCGCCCTTCGGGATCAAGCCCGCTGGTTGGCTCGTCAAGAAAAATGAGCTGTGGTTTTCCCACAAGGCTCATGGCGATGTCGAGTCTGCGGCGCATACCGCCCGAATAGGTGGAGACTCTGCGATCGGCAGCATCGGTCAGGCCGAAGCGGTTCAGTAGATCATCCGAAACCTGACCCGGATCGTTGAGGTGCCGCAGCCCGGCGATCATGATCAAATTTTCCCGTCCGGTCAGGATCTCGTCTACAGCGGCAAATTGCCCGGTCAGGCTGATCGACTGCCGCACATCATCGGGCTTTGCCGCAACATCGAAGCCGTTTACGGCGGCGGTTCCGCCATCCTGTTTGAGCAGCGTGGTGAGGATTTTGACGATCGTTGTTTTGCCGGCGCCATTGGAACCGAGCAGGGCAAAAATACTGCCCCTTTCCACTTCAAGATCCACGCCATTCAGGACATGAAGCTGCTTGTATGACTTTTGCAGGCCTTGCACTTGAATTGAATTGTTTAACATATTCCTCTTCTCCTTAGATGACAGTAACCTTTGACAAATCGGCTTCCAAACCTTTAAGCGTTGCATAGGTCAGCTTATCCATCGTCGCGCCTTCAAAGTTGATGGTTTTTATCGCACGGTAGTGTTTCTTGGACCAGCTGAGCCAGGTAAGCGGCGCCATGAAGGACACATTTTTAAATGTCGCGCCCTTGAACGAAGTTTCGTTCAGCGATGCCATGTCAAACTTGACTCCGATAAAAGTCTGCCCGTCAAGGTGTAGCCCTCGCAGATCGGTATACTTAAAGTCCACGCTGCTAAAGGTACAGTTTTCAAAGATCGTTTCTGTAAGATCGGTCATGGTCAGCTTGACGTCGATCAGTTTTACATCTCTGAATTTTGCCCGGGTCAGGTCTGACGTGGTGAATACGGTGCGTACCAGAATGGTTTTGCTGAAGCTCGCATCCGTAAAGTCACTGGTGGACAGTGTGCAGTCTGTCAGATTCGTTCCGTCGAAATTGGCCTCGCGCACATCACTGGCATAAAACGTGCTGCCGGTCAGATCTGCACCCGCAAAGTTGGAGCCGCGTAACGCGCTCGCTTCATATTTTCCTTTATGTACGGTAACGCCCGCAAAGTCGCTCTCTGGCAGGTTGCTCGCGCTGAAGTTTGTCAGCACCTGCCGCTCCAGCGAGCGGGAGAGGTTGGCAACCTCCTGCACCGTTTGTTCGATGTCGCCGATGCTGTCAATGGTCATCTCAAAAGCCGTTTCATCGTCCTTGCCTTCGGCTTTGAGTTCACGGAACCGCTCCTGTAAATCGGAGAGCAGGTCGGCCTTTAGTTCGGCGACGCTTTTGACTCCATCGTAAGGCGCAAAAACGCCGTTCAAATATTGGTTTATTTTCTCGTTCATAACATCTCCTTATAGTAAATTGTCGAGCACGCGCTTTGCATACTCCCAATTGCTCTTGTTTTCAGAATACAGCTGCTTGCCCTTTTTCGTGATCTGGTAATACTTCCTTCTGCCTCCCTGGGTTTCATCTCCCCAATAGGAAGTGATGCAGCCATCCCCTTCCAGCCGCTTCAGGCTCGAATACATCGTGGCTTCCTTCAGTTCATACTCGCCACTGGAATTGGTTTGGATCAATTTTGTGATCTCATAGCCATATTTATCACCAACGATCAGCAGCTTCAAAATGATGGTATCGGTGTGACCCCTAAGCAGGTCGCCAGATATTTTGTTCTCGGTCATAAAGTTATCTCCATAGGTGTAATATACAACAAAGTACTATGTCTGTCAATGTATTATTGCCAGTTTAGTACTATCCCGGAAAGGGTAATGGAAGGAGAGGAAATCTGCCTCTCGCTCTGAAAGTTTTGGAGTATGCTTGACGCATCGTTGAACCGCTGTTTGCCAACATCTGTGCACAGAAGCGCATGCACCGTTTCATGCTACGCTCCAAGTTAAAAGTGGATGTACAATGGACGCGTACGCGGTTCGCTCTTGTTCATAATATCGGCAAGATCCACGCTTTTGGGGTCTTAATCTAACCCCATCCAGACCCCAACAACCTATGCAACAACATTCAGACTGAAAAATCGTCCTCCCACTTGAACTCTGCCTGAAAAATGGACTTGTTCGACAGTCTCGTTAGGCGGCTCTTTCATAGCACTATCATGAGTTAGAATTCGCTTACAAGTACAACTGGCGATATTTGTATGACACTCAAACCCAGCCCAGAAGAATTTTGGCGCTCACTTCTGACAGGTGATAATCCACCCTTGCCATTGCGCGAAATCCGCCATGTCCTAGCGCTGTTACCTTCCAGTCCACGCTGTACCTTTTGCAATGCGCCTTTTTCGGGGATTGGCGCGCCTTTCATGCGGCTCTTGGGCAGACAGCCTTCAACCTTAACTCCTCACCTATGCCGCTTGTGCCACGACTCTGCTCGTACACAGATCGGCGGGGCCGAGGTGGAGATGACTTTGTTGTTCGCGGACATACGCGGTTCGACCGCGCTCGCGGAAAAGATGAGCGCTGGTGAGTTCAGTCGATTGATCAACCGATTTTATTCAGTGGCAACAGAGACATTGACGGATTCTGAAGCGTGGTCAGATCGGCTTGTTGGGGATCAAGTCATTGGAATTTTTATTCCAGGCTTCGCGGGACCCGACCATGCGAGGCTAGCCATCCAGGCCGCACAGAACTTGATTGCGGCAATGGGTTACGGTTCGAAAGATGGGGCCTGGCTGCCCGTTGGCGTGGGTATTCACACGGGGATAGCATTTGCAGGCGCGGTTGGACGCACGGGCGCGGCAATCGACATTACAGCGTTGGGCGACAACGTCAATGTAGCCGCGCGCTTAGCAGCAAGAGCGAAGAGCGGTGAAATCATGATCAGTGAAGCTGCCCTACAAGCCGCACGAGTTAAGTTGGATCCCTTGGAGAGGCGAGAATTGAAATTGAAGGGCAAGTCCGAGGCCGTGACGGCGTATGTCTTGCCAGCCAGGAGGAGCACGAGCCAGCAAGAGGCAACTCGCCAATGAATGAATTTATATCTTATGGATTAGTCTTGTATAAAAACCACACGCGTCGATAATTTGATTTACTTCGCAACTCTCGTTTCGCATGTGAGCCAATTTGTATTCTCCAGGCCCAAAACCAATTGTAGGTATTCCCATGCTGACCGGCGTAACTGCATTGGTGCTAAAATCCCAAAAATCATAACCGGCGGGTTCAATTCCAAAATTTTCATGGTATGCCGCAATGCAAGCCTTTGAAAGTTCATGGTTTAGGTCGATTTTCCATGCGGGGTGGAATGGTTCATACTTAATCTCCATTCCCGTCCAACTTTTTCGATGAAGTGTTCCCACTTCCCATGTTGCGTTTTTACCCTCTATGATTTGTTCCATTTCCTGTTTGATGGCATCTTCTGTTTCCCCTGGAATCATTCTTCTATCCAGATACACTTCACATTCGGAAGGCACGGCATTCAAGGATACGCTCACACTGGAAATTCTCGACATGACCAAAGTCCCTCTTATCCCATCTTTTTTCATCAATTCAAGATTGGTCTTTTCAACCCTCTGGATGATGTCAGCCATTTCGTAAATGGCATTCATTCCTTTTTCGGGCGCTGAACCATGAGCAGAAATGCCATGCGTCTTAATGGATATTTGGGCCTTGCCCTTATGGCCAAGGGTGATTTTATTGTCCGAAGGCTCGCAAATCACCACATAGTTGGGTTTGAAATTAAGTTCTTTAAATAAGTGCTTTAAGTTTTCCCCGTCACAGTCCTCCTCAAAGACGCCGCATGAAACATAAACTGTTTTGCCGGAAATGAATCCCTGTTTTTTGGCAATTGCGCCCGCGTAAATGGAAGCGGCTGCTCCTGATTTCATATCCACAGAGCCTCTGCCGTGTAAATGCCCATCTACAATGTCACCATTGAAAGGCGGGATAGTCCATTTTTCCTCGTCCTTTACTTCAACGGTATCCGCATGAGAGTCAAACATAATTGCTTTTTCGCCATTGCCTATCCTGCCCAGAATATTCCCCATGGAATCAATGGTGACTCCATCATATCCGAGAGCGATCATTTTTTTCTCGATGAATTTGATGGCAGTTTCTTCCTGCCCCGAAAGGCTTTTTATTCTGACAAGATCTTGAGTAAATTCAAGTAAATCCTTTTGCAATTCTGGCGTAAGTAAATCAGATGAGTTCATTGTTTTCCTCGTCTCTTTATAGTTCCATTCTCTATTCAATAAAAGGCTCGACAAGTTTTGAAAGCTTATTGGGACCTTTTATCTCTTCTCCCGCGCCTCCATCCCCAACGCAATCGCCCCCAACACACCCGAGCGATTCCCCAGCGCTGGTGGGATGATAAATGAATCAATTCCCTCTGAAATTGTCTTCGAGGACAAATACCCATTCACCAGTGCGCGCGTTTTCTCTCTAACTGCTTTCAGCAGATGGAGTTTTGCGCCCACCCCACCGCCGATAATGATCCGTTGTGGTGAGAGGGTGTAGATATATCCTGTAAGCGCTTGCGCAATATATTCAGCTTCCAACTCCCACGCAGGGTGATTATCTGGCAACTCCTCTGCAGGCTGACCCCAGCGCTTTTCTATGGCGGGACCGGAAGCCAGCCCTTCGAAGCAATCTTTATGAAACAGGCACATCCCCTCGAACGGGTCGCGTACATGGTCATGTGGTAAAGGAATATGACCCATTTCCGGATGCAGCAATCCATGGATCAACTTTCCTTCAGCGAATGCCCCACCGCCAATCCCTGTGCCGATCGTCAAATATAGGAACGTATTTAATCCCTGCGCCGCGCCCCAAAGATGTTCACCTAATGCTGCACCGTTGACATCAGTATCGAGGCCAATGGGCAGATCAAATGCATTACGTAACATGCCAAGTAAATCTGCGCCGGACCATTCTGGTTTTGTAGTGGGGAGGATCTGCCCATAGGTGGGAGAATCAGGTGTTAGGTCGAGCGGACCGAAGGTGGCAATTCCGATCCCTTCAAGTTTGCCGAGTATCTTTTCCTGTTTCTGAAAAAACTGAATCGCACCTGTCAATGTTTCTTTGGCGGTCGTCGTTGGGATGCGGATCTCTGCACGAATGTCATCTGGTGCGGTGCCGATCGCGCAGATGAATTTTGTGCCACCACCTTCGATGCCGCCAAAAAGATGAGCAGGCTTTGTTTCGATATCTTTCATGGGCTTCATTTTATCCTTAACCACCGTGCTTACAATGCTCACTAATCTCTAGTAAAATTCTGCGCAAATCTACATTGCGTTTTCGTCTTCCAAAAGTAAAATCTTATCATCGGAGATCAGGGCGCTTTACACGCCCTTGCTGTTTTTAAAATATTAATATGTCATTACAAAGAGCGTTCAATGCAATGACAGGAAAGAATCCATGTTTCTCAAACGAATCCAACTCGGTCTTATTCATGTGGCAGTCGCGATGACCCTGGTTCCGATCAACAGCACGCTTAACCGCGTGATGATCAAGGAACTCGCCATCTCAGCAACCATCGTGGCGATCCTCGCCTCGCTGCCTTATCTCTTTGCACCCATCCAGGTTGCGATCGGCTCGTATTCGGACCGCCACCCTATTTTCGGATTTCGTCGCACACCGTACATTCTTGTTGGTCTTATTCTTTGTGTATTTGGCCTGACCGTTTCACCTTATGTCGCGTTCCTGATGAAGGATCATCTCGCGCTTGGAATTCTTGCAGGCATCCTTGCATTCGGGGCATGGGGAATGGGCTACAACCTTTCCAGCGTATCTTATCTTTCTCTCGCGACCGAGCTCTCCGGCGAAAAAGGACGCGGCAAAACCATTGCAATCATGTGGTTCATGATGATCGTCTCGATCATTGTGACTGCGATTGCGGTTGGACAAATGGTAGACCCATACACGCCGCACGCCTTGATCCGCGCATTTGGATATGTTGCCGCTTCAGCCTTGATCCTCGGCCTGCTCGGCCTCATCCGCCTGGAGCCGCGTGCAAGCAGTTCCTCAAGCGCGCAATCTGATACATATACTGTCCGCGAGATGACATCCGCCATCACCGCGAATCCAGTTGCGCGTCTCTTCTTTGTTTATCTGCTTTTGCTGCTTGCTGCGATCCTCGGGCAGGACATTTTGCTTGAACCCTTCGGCGCCGAGGCGTTTGGAATGACGGTGACACAGACCACGCGTATCACTTCGATCTGGGGAACGTTTGTTTTGGTCGCGATCATCGTTGCCGGATTGCTCGAGGGCCGCCTGGCGAAGAAATTTATCGCACAGCTCGGCAACCTTGGGGCGTTGGCCGGGTTTATCGTAATTGTCCTGAGTGGGATTATCATTAGCAAAGACATCTTCTATACGGGCGTGACCCTGCTTGGAATTGGCACTGGTCTCTCCACCGTCGCGAATCTCTCATTGATGTTTGACTTCACTGTTCCCGGCATGGTTGGTCTATACATCGGTGCGTGGGGATTCTCCAACGCACTCTCGAGGTTGACCGGATCTATTCTTGGCGGTGTGGTACGAGATGTGGTGACTCAGGCGACAGGCATCGCATTGAGCGGCTATCTTGTTGTATTCAGTATCGAAGCATTGATGCTGCTTGCCGCCGCGATCATGCTGACAAGGATCGATGTGAAGAAATTCAAGAAGGATGTGGAAGAACCATCTTTTGTTGAAAAAGTGGCGATCGCTTCTGATTGATTTTTGGAGTCAGACAGCTAAGTGCTAAAAAGTGGTATGCTGTCCGCATGGAGCAAGCTCCATGACTCCATAAACAAATAATATGACCGACGAATGGCTTTCCTTAAGTGATGCGGCAAAAGTATTGGGTGTGCATCCCAGTACTGTGAGGCTTTGGTCTGATAAAGGTGTATTGCCCACCCACAAGACTCAAGGCGGCCATCGCCGTTATAAGCTTAATGAAATTTCGCTCTGGGCGCAGGCCAGCCGCAGGTCAGCTGAGATCGAGCCGGAACAAATGATGAATGAGATCATCAGGAATGTCCGGATGCAAATCTCGGAGGGACGTCTCGAAGCTGAGTCATGGTATCAAAAACTGGACGAGCAGGCGCGTGTCCAATATCGTTTGAGCGCGAGGTCGTTGTTCCATGGCTTGATGAATTATGTGGCAAGCAACGGCGCGGATGCAGCGAGCGAAACCTATGCCATTGGCTATGAATATGCCTCGCGCGCTCATCGTTATAATTTGAGTTATGTGGATGCGGCGCGGGCCTTTTTATTCTTTAGGAATACCTTGATTGAATCGGTGATGAAAGTATACAGCGATGCAAATGTCCCATCGGGGCAAACAGCAGAGATGTTCCATAAAATTTACGTCTTTACCGATGAAATTCTGGTCAGTCTTTTACAAACCCACCAATCCCTGAATACCAACCGCTGAGGTTGGTATTTTCTTGCCCATCCATGTTGAGTAGTTT
>Ga0209131_1002597_pt1 | contig 12252 bp, 11 predicted proteins | sample GraSoi_2013_40cm_FD_185826 | JGI IMG/M metagenome (GOLD analysis project Ga0209131, IMG submission 185826) | Grasslands soil microbial communities from the Angelo Coastal Reserve, California, USA - Sample 9_17_2013_40cm (SPAdes) (version 2) | ecosystem: Environmental > Terrestrial > Soil >...
ATTTCCATCCGCGCACGCTCGCGCCGGTGCCCACCGGCGCCAAGAACCACAAGGGCTGATTGGTCCGCGTATGGGACGCTCTGGTGCGCGTGGCGCACTGGACGCTCGTCGCCTGCATCGCGGCGGCTTGGTTCACGAAAGGCGCGCTGCACGATGCGGTCGGATACGCGGCGCTCTGCGTGATCGCCGTGCGCATCACGTGGGGCGCGATCGGGCCGCGGTACGCGCGCTTTCGCCAGTTCGTGGTCGCTCCCGCCGTCACCCTCGCGTACGCGCGCGCGGTGGCCGCGCGCAGCGAGCCGCGCTATCTCGGGCATAACCCGCTCGGCGGCTGGATGATCGTGGCGCTGCTTGCCACCGTGGCGCTGACCGCGGCGAGCGGCTGGCTCTCGAGCACCGATCGCTTCTGGGGGGTGGCGTGGCTGCAGGACACGCACGCCGCGCTGGCCGACGCGCTGCTGATCCTCGTCGGCCTGCACCTCGCCGGAGTCCTCTACACCAGCCTGCGTCACGGCGAGAACCTGGTCGGCGCCATGCTCACCGGACGCAAGCGCGCGCCGCGCCCGGGCGACGTTTTGGAGTAGACGGCGTCGAGGCGGTGAAGATCTGTGTCGGCTGTAAGCTCGAGGGCGCCTTCTCCGAGATCCTGCCGGTGGGCGCCGAGGAGCTCGAGCGCTGCCACCCGGTCTACGAGCAGCTGCCCGGCTCGATGGAAAGCACCGTCGGCATCCGCGCGCACGAAAGACTGCCGGCGGCGGCGCGCAAGTACCTCGAGCGCATCGAGGCGCTCGCTAGCGCTGCGCGGCGACATCGTCTTCGTCGCTTGCGGTCGTTGAGCGGTGCTGCCCCGGTCTTATGGCAACTAACCTGAACGGCGGTGAATGAATCCCTGGATCGTGAGGCGAGGCGCCGCCGTCGCAACAGTCTTCGCGACTTTGTGTAGAGCGTCTCCGACGACGAAAAGGAGACGGTTGGGTTTCGGTGCGACCCACGTGCCGATACCGCTCGACAGAATCTGCTGGCTCACGTCCGAGTTGTCGAACGGCAACCCTTGATTCCCCCGCTCCGGGGAGAGCAAGAACTCACCGCCCCACTCCGCATTCCAGTGCTTGTGTACGTAGTAGGTGAAGCCGCCGATTCTGTCCGCGACGTCCATGGAAGTGCCGTCGCTATGCCAGGAAATGCCCGTCGCAGGGGGCCACACGTAGGGAATGAGAGTGACCCCCGAGAAGCCTTCCATAGCGGGGTGGCGGCGAGTGAGCTCGATCACCCGGTCGACGAGAGCGTCGATCACCGTGTCCGAGCGAGGCATGCCGAGCTGGTCGGTGGCGTGCTGCCTGGCCCTGAAGATGTTGCCGTCGCCGACGTTCCACACTTTCGCCCAGATACCGGCGGCGGTGGATTGATAGGCGATGACATTCATGAATAACCAGAGTTTCTCAAAGGTATCCGTCGGCAGAACGTCATCGAACACCCTGATATGTTCATGTGAAAAGGACTCCTTCACCATCTCTCCTCATCGTCCCTCGAGGGCACGCAACGTCCAGCACCCGGCAGACGCAAAGATACCAGTATTGGGAACCGCGCTGGACGGATCCTCTCCGGCCTGACTTCGGAGGTATCGGTCTATCCGCGCCAGGCTGCCGGCGACGTTTTTCAAGTAGACTATACGGTCTAGTCTAGTTCCAAGGGGATCCCGCAGTGCCGGCAGAAAACCGCGAGCGCGTACTGCGCGCCGCCACCAGCTCTTTCCTCGCGCGCGGCTACGCCTCGAGCGTTGACGACATCGCGCGCCGCGCCGGCGTCGCGAAGCAGACGGTCTACGCGCATTTCCCCAGCAAGGACGCGCTCTTCAAGGAAGTCGCGCACGACCTCACGCGCCGCGTGCTGATCGAGCTCGAAGCCGAGCCGCACGACCTGCGCGCGGGACTCACGCGCTTCGCCGTCGCGTACCGCGAGCGCGTGCTCGGCGGAGCCGGCATCGCCACCTTCCGCACCCTGATGCCGGAGATCGCGCGCTTTCGCTCGCTGGCGAAATCGATGTACGCCGCGGGCGCGGGCGCGATGGTCCGCCAGCTCGCCGACTACCTGTCGCGCGCCATGGACGCCGGCCATCTGCGCGGCGAAGATCCGCAGTTCGCCGCCGAGCTGCTGCTCGGCATGCTGGTGGGACAGGACCGCATCAAGCGGCTGTTCGGCGTCATCTCGCACAACGGTTCGGACGCCGAGCGCAGCGCCCGCATCGTCGATTGTTTTCTCCGCGCCTATAAGCCATGAGACTCGTAGCCCTCGCTTTGACCCTCCTCGTCGCCGCCTGCAGCCAGGGCGACGCCAAGCAGAAAAAGGACGACGCCAAGGCCGCACCGGCCGCGCTGCCAGTGACCGTGGTCGAGGTGGCGCCCCAACAGGTGCCGGTGACCTTCGAGGCGGTGGGACGCACCGAGGGCTCGCGCGAGGTGCAGGTGCGCGCGCGCGTCATGGGCATCCTCGAGAAGCAGCTCTATACGGAGGGCGACTCGGTCCAGGCCGGCACGGTGCTGTTCCAGATCGAGCGCGCGCCCTTCGAGATCGAGCTCGCCCAGGCGCGCGGCACGCTCGCGCAGGAGATCGCGCGCCAGGAGCTGGCCGGCAAGGAGGCCGAGCGGCTGAAGACGCTCGCCGACCGGCGCGCCATCAGCCAGAAGGAGGCCGACCAGGCCACCTCGGCGCTCAGCCAGCAGAGCGCCGCGGTGCAGGTGGCGCGCGCGCGCGTGCGCCAGGCCGAGCTCAACCTTTCCTATACGACCGTGAGCGCGCCGATCGGCGGCATCACCGGGCGCGCGCAGCAGTCGATCGGCAGCCTGGTTTCGCCCACCAATGAGAGCGCGATGCTCACCACGCTGACGCGGGGCGATCCGCTCTGGGTGCGCTTCTCGCTCTCCGAGGCGGAATTCGCCACGCTGCGCGGCAACGATCCGAAGGCGCTCGAGATCCGCCTCGAGATGGCCGACGGCCGGCCTTATCCGGAGGCGGCGCGCGTCAATTTCTCCGGCTCGACCGTCGATGCCGCGACCGGCACGGTGCAGATGCGCGCCGAAGTGCCGAACCCGGAGCTCGCGCTGCTCCCGGGGCAGTTCGTGCGCGTGCGGGTGATCGCGGGCACGCAGCAGGCGATCGTCGTGCCGCAGACCGCGGTGCTGCAGAACGAAGGCGGGCGCTTCGTCTGGGTCGCCAACGCTGAAGGCAAAGCGGTGCAGCGCCCGATCCGCGCCGGCGGCTGGGTGGGCAAGGACTGGATCGTGCTCGACGGCCTGAAGCCCGGCGAGCAGGTGATCCTCGATAACGTGGTGCGCCTGCGGCCGGGCGCGCCGGTCGCCGCCAAGAAGGCGAGCTGAAGTTGAGGGTCGTACTCTAGTGTCCAATTTCTTCATCCACCGCCCGGTGTTCGCGGGCGTGATCGCGATCATCATCGTCATCGCCGGCCTGGTGTCGGCCAAGCTGCTCGCCGTCGCCCAGTACCCGGAGATCGCGCCGCCGACGGTGCTGATCACTACCTCGTATCCGGGCGCCAGCGCAGAAACCCTGGCGCGCACCGTCGCCGCGCCGATCGAGGAGCAGCTCTCGGGGGTCGAGAAGCTCTCGTATTTCAGCTCGACCTCGTCCTCCAACGGCTCGCTGCAGATCACCGCCACCTTCGAGCCCGGGACGAATGTCGACCAGTCGGTTTTCAATGTGAACAATCGCGTGCAGATCGCGCTGCCGCGGCTGCCCGACGAGGTGCGCCGGAACGGCGTCATCGTGCAGAAGCGCTCGTTCGACATCTTGCTGGTGGTGTCGCTGTTCTCGCCGGGGAATCAGCGCGACACGCTGTATCTGTCCAACTACGGCTCGATCAACATCGTCGACGAGCTGAAGCGCCTGCCGGGCATCGCCGACGTGACCATCTTCGGCGCGCGCGACTACTCGATGCGCGTCTGGATCAACCCGGAAAAGATGGCGCGCCTGGGCGTGACCCCGGCAGACGTGGCCGCGGCGCTGCGCGCCCAGAACGCGCAATACGCCGCCGGCCGCATCGGCACCGAGCCCGCGCCGCCCGGCCAGAGCATCGTCTACACGGTGACCGCCACCGGCCGCCTGATCGAGCCCGAGGAGTTCGGCGAGATCGTGGTGCGCGCCAATGGGCCGATGGGCGTCCTGCGGCTGAAGGACATCGCGCGCCTCGAGCTCGGCGCGCTCAATTACGACACCTCCAACACGCTCGATGGCCAGCCGACCATCGGCATGGCGACCTTCCTGCAGCCGGGCGCCAATGCGCTCGAGGTCGCCGATCTGGTGCGCGCCAAGATGCAGGAGCTCAGGCCCGGTTTCCCCGAAGGCGTCGACTACGGGATCCCGTTCGACACCACGCGCTTTGTCGATGCCTCGATCAAGGAGGTGAACACCACCATCTTCGAGGCGGCGCTGCTGGTGCTCGCGGTGGTGTTCCTCTTCCTGCAGACCTGGCGCGCCACGCTGATCCCGATGATCGCCGTGCCGGTGTCGCTGATCGGCGCCTTCGCCGGGCTGTGGCTGGTGGGCTTTTCCATGAACACGCTGACGCTGTTCGCGCTGGTGCTCGCCATTGGCATCGTGGTCGACGATGCCATCGTGGTGCTGGAGAACGTCGAGCGCCTGATGCGCGAGAACGCCATGGCGCCTTTCGAGGCCGCCATCGAGGCGATGCGCGAGGTCTCGGGCGCGGTGATCGCCATCGTGCTGGTGCTGTGCGCGGTGTTCATCCCGGTCGCCTTTCTCGGCGGCATCGCCGGCCAGCTCTACCGTCAGTTCGCCGTCACGCTGACCTTCGCGGTGGTGATCTCGGGCTTCATCGCGCTCACGCTGACGCCGGCCTTGTGCGCCATCCTGATGAAGAGCGGCCACCACGAGTCGCGCATCTTCCACCCGTTCAACGTCGCTTTTTCCTGGCTGACGCAGCGCTTCCTCGGCGGCGTCAACCGCCTGCTGCGCCACCCGGTGCTTTCGCTTGCCGCGTTCGTCGGCGTGCTAGCGCTCTGCGTCGGCCTGTTCCTGCGCATCCCGACGAGCTTCGTTCCCTCGGAAGACCAGGGCTACATCTTCGGCAACGTGCAGCTGCCCGACGGCGCGACGCTCGAGCGCACGCGCAAGATGGCCGGCGAGCTCGGCAAGATCGTGCAGGCGCACCCCGGCGTGCAGAACACGATGGTGATCAACGGCTTCGACCTCCTCGGGGGCGGCAACAAGACCAATGCCGCGAGCATGTTCATCCCGCTCAAGCACTGGGACCAGCGCAAGAATCTGCCGGCGCCCGCGATCGCAGCGGACATCGCCGCCAAGGGCTCGGTGCTGCGCGACGGCATGGTGATCGCGTTCAATCCGGCGGCGATCCGCGGCCTCGGCACCGCCGGCGGCTTCGAGATGTATCTGCAGGCGCGCACCAATCCCGACCCGGCGCGGCTGTACGAGGTGACGCAGGACTTCGTCGCCGCAATGCGCGCGCATCCGCAGCTCACGGGGATCAACTCCTTTTTCCGCCCGACGGTGCCGCAGCTGAAAGTCGAGGTCGACCGGGAGAAGGCGATCTCGCTCGGCGTGCCGGTGCAGGACGTGTTCGACGCGCTGCAAAGCACCATGGCGGCGCTCTACGTGAACGACTTCAACAAGTTCGGCCGCACCTACCGCGTGCAGATGCAGGCCGATGCGCCGTTCCGCGCCCAGCCCGAAGACCTCGGCGCCGTGTTCGTGCGCTCCACCGCGACGCGCGAGATGATTCCGCTCAAGTCGCTCATCAAGACCTCGAACGTGGTGGGCCCGGAGCAGCTCGAGCGTTTCAACGGCTTCGTCGCCGCGCGCGTGCTGGGCAACGGGCGCCCCGGCGTGTCTTCTGGGGAAGCCATCCGCGCCGCGGACGAGGTTGCCGCAAAGGCGCTGCCCGAGGGCTACCAGATCGCGTGGGCCGGACAGGCGTTCCAGGAAAAGCGCACCGGCCGCCAGTCGGCGATCGCGTTCGGCCTCGCCATCGTGATGGTGTTCCTGATCCTCGCGGCGCTCTACGAGCGCTGGCTGCTGCCGTTCGCGGTGGTGTTTTCGGTGCCCTTCGCGGTGCTCGGCGCGCTTGGCTTCGTGGCAGGGCGCGGCCTGGAAAACGACATCTACTTCCAAATTGGACTCGTGGTGCTGATCGGCTTGGCGGCGAAGAACGCGATCCTGATCGTGGAATTCGCGCAGCAGGGTTTTCTGGAGGGCAAGTCGGCTACCGAAGCGGCGCTCAACGCGGCACGGCTGCGCTTTCGCCCGATCGTCATGACCTCGCTCGCTTTCGTGCTCGGGGTGATGCCACTCATGCTCTCGACCGGCGCCGGCGCCGCCGCGCGGCGCTCGATGGGCACGGGCGTGGTCGGCGGCATGCTTGCGTCGACCTTCATCGCCACGATCTTCGTGCCGCTGTTCTTCACCGTGGTCGCGCGCCGCAAGAAACCGCGCGCAGTAGTGCCATCCGAAACGCTCGTCGCCAAATGAGGCTGCTCGCCGCATTGATGACCGCGCTGCTCGCTGGCTGCACGCTCGGCCCGGACTACAAGCGGCCGGAGATGGCGCTGCCGGCGCAATACACCGAGCCGGCGCCCGTCGAAGGCGCGGCCGTGGCGCCGGATTGGTGGCGTCTTTACTCCGACGCAACGCTCGACGACCTGGTGGCGAGCGCGCAGAAGTCGAACGCCGATCTGCGCCTTGCCGCGGCGCGCGTCCAGGAAGCCGAGGGGCTGCTGCGCGAGGCGCGCGCGGCCTTTTTCCCGGACGTCACCGCCGGCTACTCGGCCGGCCGCAGCCGCGTCAGCAGCGTCGGTGTGCCGCCGCCGCAGCCCGGCACCATCATCCGCCCGAGCCACCAGCTGCTCGCGTCGACCAATTTCGAGCTCGATTTCTGGGGCCGCTTCGCGCGCGGGAGCGAGGCGGCGCGGGCGAACCTGCTCGGCAACCAGCTCGGCCAGGATGTCGTGGCGTTGACGCTCGCCGGCGGCATCGCGCAGGCGTATTTCGCGCTGCGCTCGCTCGATGCGCAGATCACCGTGCTCGACAACGCGATCCGCGTGCGCCGCGATTCGCTCGACATCGCGAGGGCGCGCCTCGACGCGGGCCTTGCGCCCGAGCTCGACGTCTACCAGGCGCAGGGCGCGCTATCGGATGCGCTGGTGCAGAAGCGCGACGCCGAGCGCAGCCGGGCGCTGGTCGAGCACCAGCTCGCGCAGCTCACCGGCCGGCTGGATCTCAAGCTGGCCGCGGGCGACGTGTTTGCGCTGCCGCTCGTGCCGCTGCCGCCCGCGGGCCTGCCTTCGGCGCTGCTCGAGCGCCGGCCCGACATCCGCCAGGCGGAGGAGGCGCTGGTCGCCGCCAACGCGCAGATCGGCATCGCGCGCGCCGCGCTCTTTCCCACCCTGTCGCTCACCGCGGGGGCCGGCCTGCAGAGCGGCGAGCTCGATACGCTGCTCACCACCGGCGCTCGCATCTGGTCCCTGGGCTTTGGCCTCGCGCTGCCGATCTTCGATGCCGGACGCCGCGAGGCACGCGTCGACCAGGCCCGCGCACGGCGCGAGCAGGCGGTGGCGGGCTACCAGCGCGCCGTCGAAAGCGGCTTTCGCGAGGTGGCGGACGCGCTGGTCAACGCGCAGCAGACCGGCGCGAGCGAAGCCGAGCTGCTCGAGCGCTTGCAGGCCGCGCGCAACGCGCTCGAGCTCTCGACGCTGCGCTACGAGTCGGGGTATTCGCCGTACCTCGAGGTGCTCGATGCCCAGCGCACCGCGAACGATGCCGAGCTCGCCTACGTGCGCAACCGCCAGGCGCGGCTCGCGTTCAGCGTCGATCTGATGAAAGCGCTTGGCGGCGGTTGGAACACCGCCCGGAAGAATTAGAAGCTGATGCCCGTCATCTTGCTGCCGATCGCCTGCACCGGGCCGAGCGGGTTCTGATTCTCTTCGGTCTGCTGGATCGCCGGCTGGCCGCCGGTCAGCTTGTAGACCACGATGTCGTCGCGCAGCAGGATCAGGCCGTTGAAGCGCCAGCCCGCGGTCTGGGTCTCGCGATGGAAGCCGAGGATGTCGAAGATCACGTTGCCGGTGCGCTGGCGGTTCACCGTGCTCTGGTTGATCTCGAAGCCGCGGCAGGCGACCTTGGCGAGCACGCAGTCGCGCACGCCGTGGTCGAGGTCGTTGATCGAGAACGACTGGTTGAGCATGAATTTGCGCATCACGTCGGCGTAATTCAGGATCGCGATGTTCGCGTTCGAGGCCGGGTCGAGGCTCATCAGCCGCAGCTCGGCGATCGTGGTCTGGCCGGGGATGATCTTGTCGAAGGTCTCCTGCGCGTCCTGATAGGTCTGCCAGGGGCTGCTGGTCACTTCCTTGGACCTGGGCAGCAGGGTGGTCGAGCAGCCGGCGAGGAAGCAGGTAAGAACCGCGGCGACGGTGCGCAAGCTCAACTTCATAGGAAGAACGTTGTATCACTGCGGCGTCACCCCCTTGTCCTGCCCGCATAGTCCAGATGGCCTCGGCGTGGAGGATGTAGTGACCCGGCGACAACCGTTTCCCTGGGCGCGCGACATGCGCCGCGCGCGGCGACGGCGCACAATGGTCCGCAAGAACATGGGCTACCCGGACATCGAACGCGCGCGCGACGGCCAAGCGGCCCTGCGCCGGATCATCGAAGACTACGCCGGTCCGGGAGTCGACTCGCGCGCGCTGCGCCGCGTGGTCGACCTGTGCCGCGAGGTGCAGGACGCAATCGAAGACGATTACTGCCGCGAGAAGGTGCGCGCCATCGCCGAGTATTCCGCCGAGCTCCTGTCGCAGGCCGAGCACCGCGCCCGCGGCGCGCTCTCCGGCATCGAATTCCTGCGCCAGCAGATCCGCGGCGCGCTGGAGCTCCTACAGAGCCGCCTGTACAGCCTGGAGCGCACGCGCCGCTTCGGGCAGCGCTTCGCCCAGGCCGGCTTTGGCGCGGTGCACGCCGCCAAGCGCTAAGCTAGTCCACCCGGGTTAAACTTCGCGCGGCGCTGAGTCTGGTGCCGAGGAAGGGACTCGAACCCCCACAGTGTTGCCACCGCTAGGACCTGAACCTAGTGCGTCTACCAATTTCGCCACCTCGGCAGGGGAGGCGATTTTAGCTGAAAAAATAAATGCCGAAAAAGCGTCCAAATAGAACCGCAATACGCCGCAGGTCGCGCGCCGAGCGCAGCGATGCGCCGCCCGCCGACGATTACAGTCGCGAGATCCTGCGCGAGCTCGAGCGCGCGGGCGAGCCGCTGCGTCCCGACGAGCTCGCCGAGCGCCTGAACATCCGCCCGCGCGAGCGCCGCGCCTTCAACGCCGGCCTCGCCGCGCTCGAGCGCGCGGGCGAGGTGGTGCAGAACCGCGCCGGCGCGCTGCTCATCGCCAAGCGCATCGCGCTGGTCGCCGGGCGCGTCGAGGGCCACCCCGACGGCCACGGCTTCCTGATTCCCGATGAAGGCGGCGCCTCGATCTTCCTGCCGCCGCACGAGATGCGCAGCGTGATGCACGGCGATCGCGCCGCGGTGCGCGTCAACGGCACCGATCAGCGCGGCCGGCCGCTCGGCCAGCTGGTCGAGGTGCTCGAGCGCGCGAAGCGCCGCATCGTCGGCCGGTTGCAGGCCGAGCGCGGCGTGCTGGTGCTGGTGCCCGAGGACCGGCGCATCGCCCGCGACATCCTGGTGCCGCCGGCCGAAGCGCGCAAGGCCAAGCCCGGCGAGATCGTCACCATCGAGCTGGTAGAGCATCCGGCGCCGCACGTGCAGCCGGTCGGGCGCATCGCCGAAGTGCTCGGCCACCACACCGATCCGGGCATGGAGATCGAGATTGCGCTGCGCAAGTTCGACCTGCCGCACCGCTTCTCGAAGGCGGCGGTTGCGCAGGCGAAATCCATTGCGGACGAAGTGCGCCCCCCGGACATCGAGGGCCGGCGCGACCTGCGCAACCTCGAGTTCGTCACCATCGACGGCGAGACCGCGAAGGACTTCGACGACGCGGTGGTCTGCCGGCGTGAAGGCAATGGTTTTCGCCTCTGGGTCGCCATTGCGGATGTGAGCCATTACGTGCGCCACGGCGATGCGCTCGACATGGACGCGCGCGAGCGCGGCACCTCGGTGTATTTCCCGCGGCGCGTGATCCCGATGCTGCCGGAGAAGCTCTCGAACGGCATCTGCTCGCTCAACCCGAAGGTCGACCGGCTCGCCATGGTCTGCGAGATGGCGATCTCGGCGCAGGGCGAGCTTGGCCGCTACGAGTTCTATCCGGCGGTGTTCCGCTCGCAGGCGCGCCTCACCTATACCCAGGTCTGGGCCGAGCTCGAGGGCGGCAAGCCGCCCGAGCACCTGGCGCGACTCTATGAGCTGTTCCACGCGCTGCACGCGAGCCGCAGCAAGCGCGGCGCGATCGATTTCGACACGGTCGAAACGCGCATGGTGTTCGACGCCAAGGGCAAGATCGAGCGCATCGTGCCCGAGGCGCGCAACGACGCGCATCGCATCATCGAGGAATGCATGCTGGCGGCCAACGTCTGCGCCGGCAATTTCATTGCCGAGCGCAAGCAGCCGGTGCTCTACCGCGTGCACGACGTGCCGGCGGAGGAGAAGGTGGCGGCGCTGCGCGCTTTCCTCGCCGAGCTCGGCTTGCAGCTGCCCGGCGGCGACATCCCGAAGCCGCGCGACTATGCCGCGCTGCTCGAAAAGATCCGCGCTCGGCCGGACTTCGCTCTGCTGCAGACGGTGTTGTTGCGCTCGCTCAAGCAGGCGATGTACACGCCCGAGAACGTCGGCCATTTCGGCCTGGCCTTCGACGCGTACGTGCACTTCACCTCGCCGATCCGCCGCTATCCCGACCTGCTGGTGCATCGCGCGATCAAGGCGCTGCTCGCCGGGAAGAAATACGACGGCGGCATCGACTGGCAGGCGCTCGGCCGCCACTGCTCCGAGACCGAGCGGCGCGCCGACGATGCGAGCCGCGACGTCGAGAGCTGGCTCAAGTGCTACTACATGCGCGACCACGTCGGCGAGACCTTCTCCGGCACCATCACCGGCGTGGCGCCCTTCGGCCTGTTCGTCACGCTGGACGAGTACTTCGTCGACGGCCTGGTGCACATCTCCGAGCTCGGGCGCGACTACTTCCAGTACGACGCGCCGCGCCACCAGCTTTTCGGCGAGCGCACCAAGAAGCGCTTCCGCCTCACCGACCGCATGAAGGTCAAGCTGGTGCGGGTCGACGTCGACCAGCGCAAGATGGACCTCGTGCCCGCATGAGCCGGGAGCGCGAGCCCCGCGTGATCTTCGGATTCCACGCGGTGCTTGCTCGGCTGCGCGCCGATCCCTCGTCGGTGCTGGAGATCTTCCTCGACGAAACGCGGCAGGACGCACGGGGACGGGATCTGGCGGCAGCGGCGGAGCGCTCCGGCGTGAAGCTGATGCGCGTGCCCACCAAGCGCCTGGATGGCTTCTACGGCGGCGCCCGCCACCAGGGCGTGGTGGCGCGCATCGAGATGAAGCCCTTGAGCCACAGCCTCGATGAAATCGTCGAGCAGGTGGAAAAGCCGCTGCTGCTGGTGCTCGACGGGGTGACCGATCCCCACAACCTGGGCGCATGCTTGCGCGTCGCCAACGCCGCAGGCGCGAATGCCGTGGTCGCGCCGAAGGACCGCGCGGCAGGCATCACCGCCGCCGTGTCAAAGGTCGCGAGCGGCGCTGCCGAGGCGACGCCTTACCTGATGGTCACGAACCTGGCGCGCACGCTCGGTGAATTGAAGGAGCGCAACATCTGGATCGTCGGCGCCGACGAGCGCGCTACTCAGTCTTTGTACGAAGCAGACCTCCCGGATTCCATCGCCTGGGTGCTCGGCGCGGAGGGCGAAGGGATGCGGCGCCTGACGCGCGAGACCTGCGATCTCCTGGTGCGCATCCCGATGAGCGGCGAGGTCGAGAGCCTCAACGTTTCGGTCTCCGCCGGCATCTGCCTCTTCGAGTCGGTACGGCGGCGAACCGCGCGCAAAAAGGCCAGTCAGAGCGGAATGGCCAACCAAGGCACGAAATACATACCGCCCGATCCGACGCTGATCGAGCTCAAGCCCGAGGCGCTCGACTACTGGTCGCGTACCCTCGAGACCAAGCCGGACAAGATCCGCAAGGCCGTGCAGAAGGTCGGCCCGGTGCTCGAGAAGGTCAAGAAAGAGCTCGGCATGGACGGCGTTTAGCCTTGT
>Ga0209131_1002598_pt1 | contig 12250 bp, 14 predicted proteins | sample GraSoi_2013_40cm_FD_185826 | JGI IMG/M metagenome (GOLD analysis project Ga0209131, IMG submission 185826) | Grasslands soil microbial communities from the Angelo Coastal Reserve, California, USA - Sample 9_17_2013_40cm (SPAdes) (version 2) | ecosystem: Environmental > Terrestrial > Soil >...
GTCCCGGTTGGGCACCGACTCGTGAGCACGCTTCAGGAGGAAGCTCGCCTCCGGCTGGTCGGCCCAGTCCAAGATCACGCACGAAAAGGTCTGCGTCTTCCCTTTTTCGATGGCTGTAAAGATGTCAGAATAGACTTCCGCGCGGATTCCTGTACTCTTGCAGGCCGCCGCCATGGCGGCACTTGTCTCGGAGCTTTTTGAAAACAAAAGGGCGCGGAAAGCCATCGCGGTAACAGCTTATCGGGACTTTCTTCACCGTGACAGGTAACCAGTGGGTAGTCGACGCGTGGAATCTGGCCATCCCCAGGGCGAAACCCGACATGCGCAGCCTTAAGGGCCCATTCGAGCGCCGGTGACTTTGGTAACCTACCAACTGCCCGCTGGGGCTATGTTAGATCTCGGCCCAGTCTCCGTATAACTCGTGGAGCAGCTTCCGCTGGTGTTTCTGCATATCCTGCTGTCGTTCTTGCATTCTTTGCTGTAGTTCCTTGAGCCTGTTATCGATGTCGCTCAAGTCGATGCCTCTCGAGCGCAATGCCTGCTGCATTTTCTCGATGACGGCCGGACTCACCGCGTGAGCGATCTCACCTGTGGCGCGATTGATTGCCTGCCGTGTATCTGCCGTGAAAGCCGGAATATCAAAGCTATCTTCCAGCAGTCGGCCCGAATCCTTCTTCTCCGGAAGAGTCAGAGTGAGATTCTGTTCTTTCTTCTCGCGCATCACGGTCACGGCTACGGCGGCGCCCGACGATGACCGCAGAGCATGCGTGAAGTCCGACGTATCGTGGACTGGATGATTGTTGACCTTGACCACCACATCTCCGGCACGGAATCCGGCCTTTTCCCCCCGACTGCCTTTTTCCACAGAGCGCACCAGTACGCCATTCCCGCCTTTGATTCCAAAAAACTCGCCCAGTTGGGGAGTTATGTTTTCTACCGTCAGCCCGCTGCGTGCCGACTGGTGGACGACGACCACCGAGACAGGGATGTCGAAGTCCGGCATCGTGGGCATCTGCGGCATCTGCGGCATCTCAACATTAACCTTCGGTTCCCACGCCATCGACTTACGCCGGTCGGCGAGTTGCAGCTTAATCGTCAGTGGTTGACCGTCGCGGCTAATGCCGAGCGTCACCATGCGGCCTGCCGGGATTTCTTTAATCATCCGGCGCAACTGGGCCGCACTTTCCACCGCCGTACCATTCAGGCTCACGACTACGTCATGCTCATGCAGCCCGGCTTTTCCTGCGGGAGCGTCCTGGTCGACCATGGTGACTTCCGCGCCGTGTTCTTCCTTGAGCTTCAATTCTCCCAACCGCTCCGGAGAAACGTCGGCAATGTCGACTCCGAGATACGACGATCCGCCGCCGCCCTCGTCTGCGTCAAGACTCCAATCCCAGTTTTCGCCCGTGTGATCGTAGTCCCGCTCCGCCGGCTGCGCGCTAGCGACCGGGGAAATTACCTGGGAGAAAAGAAACATGAATAAGAGGAAGCGATGGATCATAATCCCCCCGAATAAGAGTTCCTGTCGTTGGTCGTTGGTCGTTAGTCATTGGTCGCTAGCAAACTCTTGCAGTCCGGCACAGAATCGCGAACCACTGACGACCAACGACCACCGACGAACGACCGCTCCTACCGACTGGCGCGCCGGAAGTTGACATTCCCGGAGTTCGTCCGGACCTTCAACACAGGTCCGCCGCCATTGAGCTGACCTTCCGCAGTCACCGTTTTCGGCCACCCCTCGCCGCCTTCACTGGAGACGCGAATGTCAGAGAAGTCGCTCCGGATGCTATGGCCATTGCCCATTTCGATCTCCGCCCGAATGGAGATCGCCAGATCATTCGCGAGATAAACGGTGATGTCGCCGGCCGAGGTTTCAAGCATGGAATTGGTATGGCCGCCAGCCCCAGCCGAGGAGAGCAGCTTCACAACGATTCCCCCAGCCGCAGTTTCCGCCTTTACTGACGTGGCTCCATCCAACTGGATACTGCCGCCGCCGGTCTGGGCCTGCACCCGTCCTTTCGAGGAAGCCAGCCGAATGCTGCCCGCGCCCGTCTCAATTTCCGCCGGCCCTCCGATCTCGCCCAGTTCCACACTCCCACCGCCGGTCGTCGCTTTCACTGTCCCACTACATTTGTCCACGCGAATACTACCCCCGCCCGTCTCCAGCACCGCGCCTTGGAGCCCGGAAAGAACGATTACGTTTCCCCCTCCACTTTCCGCCTTGATCTCGCCCTTGGCGGATGCAATCTTGATATTTCCTCCGCCCGTCTGCAGTGTCACGTCGCTTCCCACGCTGCCGACCTCAATCGTGCCCCCGCCGGTTTGCGCCGTGACCTCGCCGCCGATATCATCCAGGTGAATATTTCCACCACCACTCTCGAGGTCGACACGTCCGGCAATCCCGGTCGCGCTGGCGCTGCCGCACCCGGTCTCGATCTTGGCGGATTCCAGGTTTCGCGGCACATTGATGACAAAATCATCGGCGCTCTTATGATCCCCTCCGCCTGACGATTCCGCCACGATCCACGCCGTCTCTCCCTTTACAGACGTGCTAACCCTGTGCGACTCAAAGGCGCGCCGGGCCTGCTGTTCTGAAGATGTATAAGCTTTACGATGAATGGTGTATGTGATCCCTGCCTGCGATCCACCTTGAACCTTTACCGAGCCTGCGGCCAACTTCACCCGCAGATTCCTCGCCGCACCCAAGTCTCCAGTCACCTCCTGGACCCAGTTGCTGCCTTCGCGATATATCCGGCCTTCCTGGCACAAAGCCAGAGATGCCAGCGTGGCCACTGTAACCGCAACGCCAGCGAGTTTAATTGCAAGTTTCAATGATTGTTCTCCTCGTCTAATAAGTCGATAGTCGCTGGTCGCTGGTCGTTAGTCGTTCGGCATTCGCCGCGTATGTGTTTGCCAACGACCAGCGACTATCGACCAACGACCGTTCTAGTCCATCTCCGGCATCTGGGACAGCATCGTACGAGCCTGCGAGCGAATCGAGACATTCTGGTCCGCTTGCGCCAGTTTGGTCAGCACCGAACGCACATTACTGTCCGTTTTCATCGGCTCCACCAGTCGCAAGGCCTGCATCCGAACGCCGGAGTTCGTGTCGCTGATCAGCGCCCGCAAAACCCCGTCCCTGACTCGCGCATCCTGCCGCACGAAGCCACTCAGTCCATCCAGAGCCTTCAAACGCACACCCGGATTGGTATCGTTCTGCAACGCATACATCAGTGCTTCCCGCACCCGCGTATCGTTAGGCGCCTGCGTCAGCACATCCACCGAGTCCATCCGCACTCCCGAGTTGTAATTGTTGCGCGCAGCAAACAGCAGCAATTGCTGGATGCGTTGGTCGTTCAGCGACCCCTGCGCTTCCTGGGTCAAAACTGTGTCGTACTTGATGCTCACCTGATTCGAACCTGGTTCCTGGGTCACTGACCGGATGCCCGCGATCGAAGCTTCAGCAGTAGGGGTCTTGGAATGCTCGTCATTCACGACGTCAATGATCGGAGCGCGATTCGCCACAAAGTTGTACGTGGCCCCAATGCCTCCGCCAAATCCCACGATAAATATAACCGCCGCCAGAGCCGGCGCCATCCGGATCTGCCGCAGCCACGTTCCCGGTTCAAAAATCACACGCTGCCAGAACCCTCCCGGCTGCGTGGTTTCCAGCGCTTCCTGCAGACGCATCCGCGATGCCGCCAGCAGGTTCGGAGTCGGCTCTGCCACCGGCATTTCCGAAAGCGCCGCGTGGAGCTTGCGTGCCGCTTTCAATTCGGTGGCGCATTCCGAACATCGTGCCAGATGCTGCTCTACCTCGTAGCGGGCATCGTCCTCCAGTTCGTTGTACACATAGAACAAAACGTTTTGCCGCACCCAATCACATTTCATTTTCGTATCCCTTCGCAGAGAGACCAAGGCTGAGTCCAAAGTCCAAGCTCATCGCATCTCCGCCAGCGCGCTGCGCAGTTTTTGCGTCGCGCGAAACAACGTATTTTTCGCCGTCTCTTCCGTCGTATTCAGCATCTCGCCCACCGTGCGCAACTTCAGCCCGTGATAGTGCTTCAGCTCGAAGACCATCCGCTCGCGAGGCGTGAGAACCGCCAAGGCCGATCCAATCTTCCGTCCAAGCGGCTGTACTCTTCGCCCGAGGAGTCGACCGCAACCGGTGCGTCCTCCTTGCGCACATTCCGTTTCCGCAGATGATCGAGGCAGAGGTTCGTAACGATGCGGTAGATCCAGGTGTAGAAAGAACATTCAAAGCGGAAGCTGCCCAGATTCTTGTAAGCCTTGAGGAAGGCCTCCTGATAGACGTCCTGGGCGTCCGACTCCGATCCCGTCAGGTGCAGCGCCAGCCGCAGGACCGACTGATCGTAGTGACGCACCAATACCTCGAAGGCAGCGCGGTTTCCCTGCTGCGCCTCGCGGATCAGACTCGTGTCGTCAATACGGTTGCTCTGCGCTGCCAAGGAGCCCCTCACGGTGGGGTTCTGGTTGCCGCTGCCCTGTGCCGCCCGCCTTAGGCGGGAATTGCCGCCAACCGGAATTGCTACTGCGTAAGAATCGGCCGGCATTGTCTGTCTCTGTCCCCTACAAGTGGTCCAATTCTTCGATCTTGCCTTGCACGGAAATAGACGGGGCAGCAACCCGAACGTTAGCAGATTATAAGGAGTTGGCCCTTGGTTTGCTTGACAGTTGAAAACAGTGGGAAGAGCCGTCAGGGAATGGTTGTGTGGGGACGGGCGCACTCGCCCGTCCAAGCCGAGCGCAGTTCGGCAATCGCCTGTGGCCACAACGACTCTGGAATCACTACAGCGGGTCAAACCTAACCCGCATTTCGTTCGTAGCCTCAAACCCCAGCCTTTCATACAAATACCGCCCCTCGTCGCTGGCGTGCAAATTGACGGAGCGCAACCCCTTCTGCTTGGCCCAGGCCAGGATCGTCAGCATGATTTGCCGCGCAATTCCCCGCTTCCGGAACTCCGGCTCGGTGTACACATTCAGAATCACCGCCCGCTCGGTGCATGGGTCTTTGGGATTCGCCGGCCACGGACACAGCAGCACACCACCGCCGCCGGCGATGCGGCCCGAGGAGTCAAGCGCTAGCCAGTGGCGATAAGAACCATCGGCCAGGGCCCGCGCCAGCCACGGACTTGCAACTTCCACCATCCGATCAAGCTCCTCGACAGTCCCTTCTCCCATGTCGCGAAACATCGACCTTCGGTGATGAAGAATGATCGCCGATTCGCTCGGTGCTGCCTCTCGAATGGTAATGTCAACTTCCGTCATGTTCGTGCCGTGAATCAGGGGCTCTCAAAAGGTACAATAAAAACGGACGCAAGGTCACAGTCGAGGCTTGCTGGATTCATGTACGAAGTCACAGTCGAAGACACATTCGCGGCAGGGCACTACCTGCGCAACTACAAGGGCAAGTGCGAGAACCCGCACGGCCATAACTACAAGATTCGTGTGACGCTCGCGGGCGCCGAACTCGATAAGGCCGGCCTCCTGCTCGATTTCAAGGACTTGAAAGACGTTATGAAGCACGCCATCGACCGTCTCGACCACCAGATGATCAATGACATCGAGCCCTTCACTGTCATCAATCCGTCGGCCGAAAATCTCGCGAAGTATTTCTATGACGAAACCAACGTCCGCTTGAGCAGCGTGACCAATGGCAGGGTGAGAGTGAAAGACGTCACCGTTTTCGAGACCGATACGACCACGGCGCGCTACTCAGAGTGAAATCATTGAAGCATTTAGTCATTGAATCATTGAGTGATTGAAGGCTGTTGTCTTTGAGTTTCAATGATTCAATGACTAAATGTGTCAATGATTCAATGCCTCAAGTAACTGAAATCTACAAATCGCTCCAGGGCGAATCGACCTATTCTGGCCTGCCCTGCGTTTTCGTGCGTCTGACGGGATGCAACCTGCGCTGCTCCTGGTGCGACAGCGAGTTCAGTTTCTACGGTGGGAAAAAGATGACGCGGCAAGATGTGCTCAACGAAGTGGCCAGTCTGAGCAGCGGTGGACTGGTCGAGATCACCGGCGGCGAGCCCATGTTGCAGGAGCGCGAAGTCGTCCCGCTGATGGAGCACCTCCTGGACGCTGGCTATCAGGTGTTGCTTGAGACCAGCGGGGAGCGTCCCCTGGCGCGCGTTCCGCAACAAGTCATCAAGATCGTCGATGTGAAGTGTCCACACTCCGGCGAACCAGACACTTTCGCACTCGAGAATCTGGAAACGCTCTGGCCTCACGATGAACTTAAATTCGTCTTGACCGACCGCACCGATTACGAATTCGCCCGCGATTTCGTCCTGAATCACGGGCTGGCCAAGCGCGTTCACGCCATTTTATTCTCGCCCGCGTTCGAGAAGGGCGCGTCCGGCTCGCGAGACACTTCGCATTGTCTTCTTGACCCGCAAGAACTCGCCCAATGGATTCTCGACGACAACGTCCCCGCGCGGCTCAGCCTGCAAATCCACAAATTGATATGGGACCCCGCCGCCAAGGGCGTTTGATATCCCCGACGCATCACCGATGGAGGGACGGGCGTCTCGCCCGTCTCTCCACCAACGAGCGGTTCCCTTTTAAGCCGTCCTCGCCCGCACCCGATTCTCCGCTCGCAGATGCGCCACCACCAGTCGTATGTCCTCAAAGCTGACATAGGGCGGTACCGCTTCCTTGATATCTTTCAGCCGCTCGACTCCCTGCTTCAGGCAAGCCGCCTCGATCAGCGGCTGCGCGTCGGGAGAAATCCACTTCGCATCCAATTTCACCTGCCCGGTCTCGATGAGGCTCGCCACCGTACAAATGACGGTCGAAATCTGTCGCGCGCGAATGCGGGCAATCTCCTCAAAGCTGCGCCCTTCGTTCAAGAGCCTAAGCGTCTGTTCCGCTGGAGCCGGCTCCTTGGCCATTGTCTGCGTAGCGCGCGCTCCCCCGCCAAAGTTGCGCAAAGCCTGAAGAAGTTCCGAGCCATATACGTCTGCCTTCTTTTCGCCAATGCCTGGGACCTGCTTCAACTCCGCAAAATTGGTTGGGCGCCGACGGCATAGTTCCTCCAGCGTACTGTCGTGCAGAATAATGTAGGCGGGCACTTTGTTCTCCCGCGCCATAGTCCTCCGCCATTCGCGCAGATACTCTGCGAGCGCTGGATTCGCTTCCGCCGGCGTCAAATCCCGTACCCGCGGTTTCTCGGACCGCAGCACCGGAGTGTAAAAGGACGGAGAAGACGTAGGCGGAAACTGCGCCTGTCGCGCCGTAACCTCCGGCAAGTTAATGCTCATCATTTCCTTTTTCAGCCACTCCGGCTTGGCGCCGCAGCTGTCGCAGTTGCCGCAATTCTCCCATTTCGGAGTCTCCCCAAAGTGCAGGCAGATCTGCCGGTGGCGGCAGCGCTTCGAATCCGCGAACCGGCTGATCACGCGTTTCCGTTCGGACGAGCGCTCGCGCTCGGCGTCATCCGAAATTTTTCCGATGAAGTAATCCAGCAGAACGTGGTCCCGCTTCTGCCAGAGCAGCACGCAATCGGCCGGACGCCCGTCCCTCCCCGCGCGGCCAGCTTCCTGGTAATACTGTTCAATCGACTTCGGCAGCGACAGGTGAATCACCGCCCGTACCGCGGGCTTGTTAATCCCGAGGCCGAAGGCGATCGTTCCCACCAGGACCCGCACTTCGTCCGACATCCAGCGTTCCTGATTCTGCCGGCGCATGGGCGCTTCCATCTTCGCGTGATAAGGAATCGCCGCAATCCCGGTCTCCTCCAGATATTCGACCGTTTCCTCGACTCGGCGAATCGTGGGTGAATACACGATCACGCTCTCCCCGGCATATTGTCGCAACGCGCGGGCGAGCAACTCCATCTGGGTCCGCGCTTCGCATTCGTGGACAATGTAGCTCAAATTTTGTCGATGGAAGCTCGCGATGTAAAGATGCGGATCGCGCATCTGCAACTGCTTCAGAATGTCGTGCCGCACCTGCCGTGTCGCACTAGCCGTGAACGCCGCAATCGGAATTCCCGGAAAGCTCGTGCGCAGCCGGCTCAGCTGACGGTAATCCGGTCGAAACTCGTGCCCCCACTCTGAAATGCAATGCGCTTCGTCTACCGCGAAGAAACCCACCGGCACCTTGGCCAGCCAATTGAAAGTATTTTCAGCAGCCAACTTCTCCGGAGAAAGATAGAGCAGCCGGTATTCTCCTCGCGCCGCTTTCTCCATCACCTGCCGTCGTTCCGCTGAACTCTGAAAACTGTTGATCGCCGCCGCCGGAATGCCCATCTGCGCCAGTTGCGCCGCCTGGTCCTGCATCAGGGCGATCAACGGAGAAACCACCACCGCCGTCTTCCCCGAAATCACCGCCGGAAGCTGGTAACAGAGGGATTTCCCGCCTCCGGTTGGCATCACCACACAAGTATCGTGCGCGGCCAGCAGGCTCCGGATAACATTCTCTTGTTTGGGGCGAAACTCGTGGTATCCCCAGTAGCGCCGCAGCGCTTCCGACAAATTGGCACCAGTTTCGGGCATTCTCGGCAGTATAGCCTTAGACCGGTTGTCGAAGTCTGTGAGCGCTCGACAAGGGATTTGTGACGAATCGGAAAGAACTACGTGGGGACGGACGCATTCCTTCGGCTTCGCTCAGGACCCGTCCGGCAGCGCACGTTAATTGCGGGATCGAGAAACTGATGGCTGCGAAACCAGTGACCCTAGGCGTAATCTCCGATACCCATGGCCTGCTGCGACCCGAAGCCGTCGACGCTCTGTGCGGATCCGACCGCATCCTCCACGCCGGCGATATCGGAGCCTCCGAAATCCTCGAAGAGCTGGCGCAGGTTGCCCCCGTAACCGCGGTCCGCGGTAACGTCGACACCGCCCCTTGGGCGCGCGTTCTGCCTGAAACTGAAATTATCGAAGCCGGCGGCGTGTCCATCTATATCCTGCATGATCGCGGCCAACTCGACCTGAAGCCGGAGGCCGGGTTCCGCGTGGTCGTATACGGCCACAGCCATCGACCAAAGATAATAGAAGAGAAAAATGGCGTGCTTTATTTCAATCCGGGGAGTGCTGGCCCACGGCGCTTCAGCTTGCCAGTGACCGTGGGCAGGTTGAAGATCAAAGCGGGGAAGGTGGAGGCAGAGTTGGTCGAGTTGAAGATATAGTTCTTAGCGCGCGCCCTCGGGGTTTTTGTGCTCAAAAAAATCACACTCTTGCGCGACCGTGTGGAGGACTGGAAGGCCTACCCGTTCTCCGTTCCTGCCATCAGCAGCCTTGACGAGCTGGTGCTCCGGTCGCGAATCTGCTTCTTCGCTGGCGAGAACGGCACCGGCAAGTCGACCCTGCTCGAAGCCGTCGCAGTGCACTATGGCTTCGGTCGCGAGGGCGGCACGCGGAACTTTATGAACGACACCACCGAAAGCAATCACTCGGTCGATCCGCTGGTACGCGTCTTACGTCTATCTTTCGACAAGCGCACCGGGGCTGGCTACTTTCTTCGAGCGGAAAGCTTCTTCAATACAGTTTCGTACATGGACGAACTCGACGAAGAGGATGCGCCAGGGTCCACACCGATCAGTGCGTTTTACGGCGGCCGCAGCCTTCACACCCGCTCGCACGGTGAAACCTTTTTCAAGCTTCTCGAACTCAAGTTCCAGCGCAATGGCTTATTCCTGCTGGACGAACCCGAAGCGGCGCTTTCTCCACAACGGCAGCTGGCTTTTCTCGTACTGATCCACGACGTGTTAAAGAAGTACAAAGACGCTCAATTCATCATTTCGACTCACTCGCCCGTACTGCTCGGGTATCCGAAGGCTCAGATAGTCTCGTTCGACGAGGGACCGCTTCATGAGATTGAGTACGAAGAGACTGCGCCCATGCAGATTGTCCAGCGGTTCGTGAATCAGCGGGATAGCTTTCTCGAAGAACTGTTCGGTGATCCGCCGTCGCTGTTCCGCAAGGAGTCTGAATAAGAAAAAAGGCCGACTCGAAAGCCGGCCTCATCTTGGTTCCAACTTTTCGCGGACAGGAGTGTCCGCGGCACACTACTTCTTCGGCGCAATCGCGTCCTTCGCGGCCTTTGCCACGCGGAACTTCACGACCGTCTTCGCCTTGATCTGAATCGGTTCGCCAGTCTGCGGGTTGCGTCCCATGCGGGCCTTGCGATGCGCCTTCACGAGGCGGCCGAGGCCGGGCACAACGAACACACCGTTCTTCTTCGTCTCTTTGATCGCGGTGTCTGCCAGGTTCTCCAGAAAAGACGCGATCGTCTTGTTGTTGGTTTCGAGCTTTTCGGCCAGGTGTCGGGTGAGTTGAGTTTTGGTCATACCAGAAGCCATGAATTCCTCCTTACAGGAACCTACAAGTTTGCTTGTATCCAGCGCATGGTAACGCACCGAGCTGTGGAAAAGTAGCAGTTTATGCAGATTTTATGCGGTTTCCAGTATGGTACCCCCTTGAAAACCGGCATAAAATCGGGGTCCGGCAGCCGAAGAGCGCCAAAATAGCCCAATTCGAGGGCAAAAGAGGCTCGTCGAGACTGCTTCCCCTTCGTGCCCGCCCAGTATCGCGTCCAACTCTGGATTCGCTGCAATCAGCGCGGCTACAACTTGCATGCGTGCGAGACGCAGTACCGATTTCGCGCAAACCACCGGTAACCCACGTGGATCAGCCGGTTGAACCCGGGCAAACTGAAAATTGCGTAGAGCGGCCACGCCCACCAGATTCGTCGCATCACATATAAATAAACATCGGCTCCGGATATCAGCTGGCCATCAGCCGTCAGCAATCGTATGTCGGTGAGCAGTTCTTCATGCGGCATCTTGACCCTCTCCGCCACCCAGGGCTCATCCAGCGAGGCAATCTCGAATCCGCGTCGCCTGAGCGTCTCCGCCCAATATTTTACCCAGCGCGAGCAGAAACCGCACTGCCCGTCGTAAAGGACGACGCCTTCGACCGCGCCCTGGGCCAGTCGGGTTTCAGCGCTCATCGGCATGCTCACAATCTTTGTCCCCGCATCACGCTGACCGCGGATCCTTCCGCTAGAAAAGCGGACTGCGGTTTACCCTCGAGCACTGTCGCGATCTCTTTTCCGTAAAACTTTTCTGCATCGCCCTTAAATGCCGATCGCTGAACCTGCCAGACTTTCCACGAAGGATGTGTCACGCGGTATTCCACGCAACCACCTCCGGGCTGGGCCGAATATCCCCAGTAATGCTCGGTGATGAACTGTTCAAACGAGCCCTCGCCTGGCAGTTCAGATTTGCCGTCCGTTTCAATGTTCATCTCGCTCCAGCAGTTTTCGCTCTGCCATCGGTACGCCACCCTGAGATGACCATCGCCAGCAGCGCGAATCTCATGCGCCATTGGGAGAGCCACATAATTCTCTTTGTAAAACGTGCGGGCAACGAACGCAATTGCCACGCGCGGAACCAACTCCCGGATGAACACCACCCCTCTCCGCACTTCGCTCCCCGCTTGCCTTCGCACGTAAAAGCGCAGGTTCACTTCCTCGAAATTCGAGTGCATCGGAATTGGCAGGAAGCCGAGCAATTTTGTCTTAAGAAATCGAAATCCGACGAGGCTGGCAAAGACTTTTCCCTTCCAGCAATCGAGTTCGGTTCCGGCAGGAACGAACGGAAGAAGTAGGCTGGCGTCCACTTCATAGTTCAGCATGGCCAGGTACTGCCATTCCGCAGAGAGGAAAACTCGGTCAGCCTTCACATAGTTAGGATAGTCGGACCGGGCGGTCCGATTCATTCGAAATCCACGCCGAGGTGTGTTCCATGAACTGCAAGCTGAGAGCCGAGAGCTTCTACGGATCGTATACCGTTGTGTGCATGCCTGCGTGCCGCGCCGCTTCCTGCATCTGATCGAGCTTCATTTTCTGCTCATCGAGTTGCGTCTGGATTTGCGCCACGCGCCGCATTTGTCTCACCTGGTATCGGTTGTACGGTGCTTCGTATTGGACACTCCCACCCGCGGAACGAATCGACGCATTAAGTTCATCGATCCGCGCCTGCAGGGTCGCCATCTTATTTTTTTGCGCCAGTATCTGTCTCTTCCACTGATCGGCCGCTCGTTGTTCCGCCAAGCGTTGTTGCGCAGAACGATGGTCAACGGCCTGACTGCTCGCGCTGGCTTCCGACTGTGCCTCGGCCTGCTCCTGGCTCGCGTCCGGATCCTTCGGAAGATTTGCGTTTGTGATCACCTTCGGCTTCGCCGCGGATGATGCGTCCTGGGCGCTCTGCTTCTCC